>Ga0209660_1000228_pt1 | contig 34686 bp, 34 predicted proteins | sample SaaInlV_100m_DNA_2_FD_184659 | JGI IMG/M metagenome (GOLD analysis project Ga0209660, IMG submission 184659) | Marine microbial communities from expanding oxygen minimum zones in the Saanich Inlet - SI072_LV_100m_DNA (SPAdes) (version 2) | ecosystem: Environmental > Aquatic > Marine > Intertidal... | reverse complement strand
ATGGCTGCATCAGGCTTTCGCCCATTGTGCAATATTCCCCACTGCTGCCTCCCGTAGGAGTCTGGGCCGTGTCTCAGTCCCAGTGTGGCTGATCATCCTCTCAGACCAGCTACGGATCGTAGCCTTGGTGAGCCATTACCCCACCAACTAGCTAATCCGACTTAGGCTCATCTAATAGCGCAAGGTCCGAAGATCCCCCGCTTTCTCCCGTAGGACGTATGCGGTATTAGCGTGCGTTTCCACACGTTATCCCCCACTACTAGGTAGATTCCCAAGCATTACTCACCCGTCCGCCGCTCTACTCACACCGAAGTGTTTTCGCGCTCGACTTGCATGTGTTAGGCCTGCCGCCAGCGTTCAATCTGAGCCATGATCAAACTCTTCAGTTTAATCTTTAACCTCACCGTTTAAGGAGAGGGAATGGTTACGCAAAACTTGCTTTACCATTCAAAATCTCAGTTTCATAAATTGAACTTGTCACATTCATAAATGATGCGATGAGAACTTACTTATGATATTTAATAATCCAATATCAATTAGCAAGTGCCCACACGCATTGCTTGATTATATTTTTAAAGAACATTCGCTTCGATGAGCGGGACGCGTATTCTATAGATCGCAACCCCTTTGTCAACAGCTGAAAGTGAAATATTACACTTTATTTTCACTCTCTTTTCCTGACGTTTTATTCGCCTCTCAACATTCCTGCTGAGAGCGCGCATTCTAGCGCCAAGACTTAGCTTGTCAACAGTATAATTCAAATAAATAGTAAGCCTTTGAAGTTATACTTATTGCCGCTGATTTGCTAACGGCTCACCCTGTTGGGAGCGCGCATTCTACAGGCAGGCGGCATACTGTCAACAAGTATTTAGGTTTATTTTGAGGCTACCGACAAGCTGATTAAAAAAGAGGCTAAATAAGCTCAAATAGATGGTACTTTTTCTTTCCAAGCCGGACGAGAAAAAACCTCCCATAAAGAGCGTGCTCAGCGGCAAGGCTACTAGAGGCTCCCATATTGTCTTGCGAGCCCTTGGCAACACCGTTAATAAAGACTGAATTGCGTGCAAGAGCGTCTTTCACTTCACGCCCGGCCTTGACCATCCCAGCGGCAGCAAGCAAATTGGTTAGCGGCTTATCAACTAAGTCGCTATTCGACAGGCGAGAGAATGGCAGCCCATCCTGGCTCAGCTGCTTAAGATCTGATTCTGATAGATCGACCGGGTTGCCGCTAAACAATGCTTCGGTTATACGCAAAGCAGCATTCAGCCCCTCTTCTCCATGGACCAGTGACGTCGCCTCACTCGCCAAAATAGCTTGCGCCTGAGGTCGCTCTTCAGCTGCAGCATCCGCAGCTTCGATTGCTTGAATCTCGTCCAGAGACAAAAAGGTAAAATAACTAAGGAATTTATACACATCAGCATCGGCAACATTAAGCCAGAACTGGTAAAAACTATAGGGCGATGTTTTTGATGGGTCGAGCCAGACAGCCCCCGCCTCGGTCTTGCCAAATTTTGTACCGTCGGCCTTAGTAATAAGCGGAACAGTAAGGCCAAAACAATGAGCTCTATTCTGCCGTCGGCTTAGATCAATGCCGCCAACTATATTACCCCACTGATCACTTCCTCCAACCTGCAAGGTACAATCATGCAGTCGATTAAGCTCTGCAAAGTCTAACCCTTGTAGCAAAGAGTACGAAAATTCAGTAAAAGAGATGCCAGAACCTTCGCGATCAATCCTCTGCTTAACGGACTCTTTTGAAATCATATTGTTGACTGAGAAGTGCTTGCCGACATCGCGCAAAAAATCCAAAGCGCTCAGTTCAGCCGTCCAATCAAGATTGTTAACCACTAGTGCGGAGGTCTCACCACAGTCAAAATCAATAAACTGGCTAACTTGACGTTTGATTTTATCCGCCCAGCTGGCAATGACCTCTGGCGTATTGAGCTTTCTTTCATCTGCCTTAAAACTGGGATCGCCAATCATACCGGTAGCACCGCCAACTAGAGCGATAGGAGTATGACCAGCCTGCTGAAACCGCTTCAACACCAGCAAGGGGACCAAATGACCGAGATGCAAACTCTCAGCAGTAGGATCAAATCCACAATACAAAACGCGAGATTGATCAAGATGAGTGTATAACTCTTGATCGCCAGAGTATTGGGCTACAAGCCCTCTCTGAGTTAATTGCTCGATTAACTGATGTCCGCTGAGATTCATTGCCACTCTTCTTTACCACTCAATTTAAATGAGCGCCAACTCTACAGATTGACGCAACAAATACAAGATCTTAACGCTAACAGCCCCCTTTGATCTACCCCTCGACTATTTACCGCCGCAGTAAGCTCGCCAAACTACCACCTTTAGATGGCATTGTATCTTTTTAATCAATCAAGCTAAAATCACGGCTTAATATTAGAATTGGTGGCATAACGTGATTAAAAAAGTACAAGAAATCGGTCATTTTTTGCTCCTTTTGGCGCGGGATTTCCCTCGTCGAGACCTCTTAGTAGCCATCCTAGCGGCAACGTTAATTGTGACAGCTTACTTCTCACCTGGCGACAAAAAAATACAGCCGGCATTGATTGCCGAGCCCATTATTATAGCCCTCGATAGCGTACCTGCTGTCAAGGAAGGAAATGATCTGCAGCTGATGTGGCAAGAACATCTTGTCGGTAGAGGTGATAATTTATCGACTCTTTCTCAGCGTGCCAAATTTTCAGCAAAAGATGTCTATGAAATTTCTTCGTCGCCCAACGGTAAATCGCTTCGCAACCTCTACCCTGGAGAAAAATTGCGCTTTGGGGTAAATGACAATGGACAGCTCATTGAACTCCACTACGTAAAGACTCCACTTGAGAGCCAGATATTCATCCGTCAGGAAGACAGCTTTGTAACTGAAAAGCGAGTCCGTGAACCTGAGATTATATTAAGTTATAGAGAAGGTGTTATCGAAGATTCTCTCTACTTATCTGGCAAACAATCGAATTTGCCCGACAAACTAATCATGGAGATGGCTAATATCTTCGGTTGGGACATAGACTTTGTTTTTGATATCCGCCCAGGAGATTCCTTTGCCCTTTTATTTGAAGATAGATTTATTGACGGGGAGAAACTGTCAACCGGGAATATCGTTGCTGCTTCGTTTACTAACCGCAATAAAAGATACCAGGCAGCCCGTTATACCAACAAGAAAGGCCAAAGCAACTACTATACTCCCGAAGGACTCAGCATGCGCAAGACGTTCTTACGTACACCGCTTGATATATTTCGCATTAGTTCTGGATTTAACATGCGTCGCAAACATCCGATTCACAAAATGATTAAAGCGCATCGCGGAGTGGATTATGCCGCGCCACGAGGAACTCCCGTTTATGCCGCTGGAGATGGCAAAGTCATCGAAACTGGATACAGCAAAGCCAATGGAAATTACATATTCATCCAGCACGGTCAGACCTATGTAACAAAGTACCTACATTTGAACAATAAAAAAGTACGCAAAGGAGCATCAGTTCGCCAAAAGCAACTGATCGGTACTGTCGGATCAACTGGTTATGCTACAGGTCCACACCTACACTATGAGTTTCTAGTCAACGGTGTCCATCGCAATCCACGCACCGTTACATTGCCTCAAGCGAGACCTATCCCAAAAACTGACAGACTAGCATTTGACCTTGCCGTCAGTCCGGTGCTAGCACAGCTTGCCGAGTACAAGGCGGCCCGTCAGCTAGCCATAATTCCGAGTAATACAACTAGTGCCAACTAAACCAATAATATGAAAAATATCGCCGCCTTTATAGGCTTGATGTCTGGCACTAGTATAGACAGCATCGATGTCGTAGCGGTTACCTTTGCCCATAAAAATTTAAACCTACTGGGAAGCTATAGCCACCCTATGCCCGCTAAGTTAAGGGCCCAGGTTCTTTCCTTGAGTGAGCCAGGCCAAGATGATGTGCAGCTACTAGCAGAAACTGATCATTGTCTTGGAAAATTATTTGCAGAGGCAAGTCTCGCGCTGATGACCCAGCTAAATCTCAACAGTAAAGATATTGTTGCCATAGGCTCTCACGGACAAACTATTCGCCACCAGCCACCCGGTATCAAGCCTGGCTTCAGCTTACAAATCGGCAACCCTAACCAAATTGCAGCAGTGACTGGATGTTCCGTCATCGCTGACTTTCGTCGAAAAGATATGGCCTATGGCGGCCAAGGGGCACCTCTCGTACCGGCGTTTCATCGTGAAATATTTCATCATCCCGACAAAACACGCGTCATTATCAATATCGGTGGAATCAGCAACATCACAATTCTGTACCCGAGTGGCGGTTGTCATGGATTTGATACTGGGCCGGGCAACATTCTGCTCGACGCATGGTGCCAGAAATACACAAATAGTAACTATGACGATGAAGGGCAATGGGGCGCCACCGGCTCATATAACGATGCGTTACTCACTCAACTCAAAAACCACAATTTCTTTAGTCGTACAGGCCCTAAAAGTACGGGCAGAGAAGATTTTAATTTGGACTGGTTAGAACAACAAACACACCTGTTTGATCTTACTCCAGCAGATATTCAGGCTACTCTAACGCTTTATACTGCCGACACTATTGCGCAATCGATTGCCGATTTGGCAGAGCCAATAGACGAAATTTTCGTCTGCGGTGGAGGGATATTTAACTTGGAGCTCATTCGAAGACTAAATGAAAGTTTGCTACAGCGAACAATGCCTGCGATTCACTCGACCGCAAGGCTAGGCTTGGAACCAAACTGGGTAGAAGCCTGCGCCTTTGCTTGGTTAGCCAAACAACGCATTGATATGAAACCCGGGAACGTGCCGGCTGTCACGGGTGCATCTCGAGAAACCATATTAGGCTGCATCTATTTACCCTAGCATCTAATCATCGTCATCTAAATTGAAAATGAAGCGCCGCAACCACAGGTAGTAGAAGCATTGGGGTTAGTAATCAAAAATCTGGATCCCATTAAGCCAACCTCATAATCCACTGTAGAGCCAGCCAAATATTGAAAACTTAATGAATCAACCAATACCGTCACGCCATTACGACTGACCAGGGTGTCATCTTCCGCCATGGTATCTTCAAAAGAGAATCCATACTGAAAACCAGAGCATCCCCCACCGGTGACATACACTCTAAGTTTGAGGTCATCGTTTTGCTCTTCGGTCTTAAGACTCTGGACCTTTTCCACAGCACGGTCAGTAACCTCTAGCGCCGTAGGAATGTATGTTTGAATGCCTGACATGATTGCTCCGTGACTGGAAACTTACTATAAAGCTCAGTCTACTTTTGATTCTTTTGAACTATTTTTCGACTTTAGGTTTAGACTCACTACTCGAGTCAATAGCCTCTCCCGCTTTCTGAAAAGCAGTGACATTGGTCGCGGGAATCTCATGCACTAACTTGCCCCCAATATCGGCACCTCGCTCAATCTCAATCGAACTATAGTAGATAGCTCCTTCGACTTTTGCCTTGGCCGCCAGCTGTATGTGTTTAGAAGCATATATATCGCCTTTAATAAGGCCATTTACAATGACATTAGGAACCCAGATTTCACCTAGAACTGATCCTCCATTTAAAATCCGGATTTGAGCGGTTTCATCATCCGCTACGATTTTACCAACAATTGATCCCTGAATTTCTAAACTACCAGAAAAATTCAGATCACCTTTAAGCTCTGTGCCCGCCGCTACTAAGGTAGTCGATTCTGACGAAGGCGCCAGACTTTCACTAGTGCTTTTATTTGTAAACATATCTTATTCCTCAACTTTCCAATCAAACGCTTTCTTGTAGATAAGCTTTTTACTCCAAGAATAACGCAAACTTATCTCAACTGTATCAGGGTTAAATCCATCAGGTAAGCTTAAAATACCTTGATTAATAGAAAAATATTTGAACTTAATGGCAAGAGGCATTTTTTTAACCTCAGTATCCAATTCAGACAATGACAAGCTCACAGGCTTATCGCCCCGAATTCCCATTACCCGTATATCAGCCAAAATAGTGGATGTTTCCATTTTAGCTGTTTTTTGTCTCGCAACCCAGCGATAAGCTATATTAGTCGAATCAACCAATGTTAGCTGAAATCTGCTAACCGATAATCCACTTGGAGGAGTGATGTCCTCAAGGAGTTCTCTGTACAACTGTAATTGCTCTTGGTCCTGATATGTCTGCGCTTGCAGCCCCATCATTTCTTGTCTTGCATTTTCCAAAGCTACTGAGTCAACCTCACTGTTCACTCTGATCATTTCTAGCTCTGTGGCTTTTGATTTCACCAAGCTCTCTAGCGCCGATACTCGACTAGCAAGCTCATGTTTTTCAGCTAATATTCCTGATGCTTTGCTCCTCTCCCAAAACATACCAGCCATGAGGGAGACTACAGTTACCAGCAACAATATCCCATACATCCAATACTTAAAGCCTTGGCGATAGGTGACAACAATGGACCTCCGCTCTGCCATTAAGGCAATAATCCCGGCATCATCAACCCCAAGGTCTCTGGCAAATCAAACATCAAGTTCATGCATTGGATAGCTTGCCCAGAAGCGCCCTTGGTTAAATTATCTTCCACCACCAGAACAACCACCTTGCGACCGTTATCAGGTCTATGGACTGCAATTCGACAATAATTTGAACCTCTCACTGTACGCGTTTCGGGGTGGCTGCCTGCGGGCAAAACATCAACGAAAGGTTCATTTTTGAAATGACGCTCATACAATTCTTGGACATCGACATTAAGGTCGACTAAGTTAGCGTAGATAGTCGTATGGATCCCGCGATTTATAGGCAGCAAATGCGGAATAAAGGTAAGTCCCACAGATTGTCCCGCTATATCTTCAAGACCCTGTTCGATTTCTGGCTGGTGCCGATGACCCGACGCACCATAAGCCTTAAAGCTATCACTAGCTTCAGACAATAAGGTGGCAATATTAGCCTGCCGACCGGCGCCACTTACTCCAGAGGCAGAATTAGCAATAATATCGCTACTATCCACGCAGCCTTGCCTTAGCAAAGGGAGCAAGCCCAGCTGAATACTCGTCGGGTAGCAGCCTGCGCAAGCTACTAAATCTGCCTCTATAATGGCTTCACGATTAACCTCTGGAAGGCCGTACACAGCACGAGACAGCAAGCCTGAAGCTTGGTGTGGTTGGCCATACCATTTTTCCCACACTGATTGATCACGAAGCCGAAAATCAGCAGATAAATCAATCACCTTTATGCCGACCTCCAAAAAGCCTGGCACTGAACTCTGAGCTACGCCATGAGGCGTCGCAAAAAATACTACATCGCAACCGCTTAGCTTATCTAATTCAGGTGCGACAAAGGGCAAATCAACAATACCGCGCAAATTTGGATAAATATCTGAGACTAGCTCTCCTTGGTTGCTACGAGAAGTAACCGCAGCGATCTCAGCATTAGGATGACCTGTCAACAGACGTAGAAGCTCTGCTCCGGTATAACCTGTCCCACCAATAACTCCAACTTTAATCACCTAAGCCTCGCTTTTAAATATCCAGAACGTCTTTAGCCGCCTATAATACCGCAAAGTCACTCAACCAACTATGCCAAACCTTGCGGTATCAGTAGAAGTATCGCTTTAATGGAGTATCAAATGTATAAGTGGGTATTAGCCTTTCATGTGATCGCCGTGATCTGTTGGTTTGCGGCTCTCTTTTATCTGCCGCGCTTATTTGTCTATCACGCTATGTCGGAGGATGAAATTAGCATTGAGCGTTTTAAGGTGATGCAACGTAAACTGTACCGTGGGATTGCCAATCCAGCAATGATTGCAACCATTGTGTTAGGCCTTTGGCTGGTATCTATGGCGCCAGACGCTTATCTGAGTCAGACTTGGTTCCAACTTAAAGTCGGTCTCGTACTCTTGCTCATTGGCTATCATTACATGTGCCTATGTCACATGAAAAAACTAGCCGATAATCGCAGTGATAAAAGCCACGTCTACTTTCGCGTCTTTAATGAAGTCCCGGTATTATTCTTGGTCGCTATTGTTATTTTAGTGATTGTTCAGCCCTTTTAGGTAAGTTAAATAGCTTCTACCCTTCTAATTAAGGATAATACCAAACCCACATCTAGTAGTATCGTTTACTCGCCAGGAAAATTTAATGTTGGATATAGCCAAAGCATCAAACTCTCGTTCAGGAGAACTATTTAAGGCAGCCCAACGTCACATCCCGGGCGGTGTAAATTCACCGGTTAGGGCTTTCCGCGCTGTAGGCGGCACCCCCATATTTTTCGATCGAGCTAAAGGCGCCTATATGTTTGATGCCGACGGCAACCGATATATTGATTACGTCTTATCTTGGGGGCCAATGCTTCTAGGGCATGGGCATGAGGACGTATTGCAGGCTATTCGTGCGCAACTGGACAAAGCCATGACCTTTGGCACGCCAACCGAGCTAGAGATCCAATTAGCCAATAAGATTTGCTCTATTGTTCCAGGAATGGACATGATTCGTATGGTTAATTCAGGTACCGAAGCGACCATGAGTGCAATTCGGCTGGCACGTGGCTATACCGGCCGCGATAAAATCATTAAATTTGAGGGGTGCTACCATGGACACTCAGACTCTTTGCTCGTTAAGGCGGGTTCTGGCGCCTTAACCCTCGGCGTACCTAGCTCCCCTGGAGTTCCAAGCTGTCTTGCCGACCATACAGTAACTCTTTCCTATAATGACAGTGAACAGGTTAGGCAGGTTTTTGCTGGCATTGGTGATGAAATCGCCTGTATTATTGTTGAGCCAGTCGTCGGTAATATGAACTGTGTGCCTCCGATTCCAGGATTTTTAGAGACACTCCGAGAGTGCTGCACGGCCAGTGGAGCTGTGCTTATTATCGATGAGGTCATGACTGGATTTCGTATTAGTCAGCAGGGCGCCATTGGTCACTATGGTATCGACGCCGACCTAATTTGTTTAGGTAAAGTTATTGGTGGTGGCATGCCTGTCGGTGCCTTTGGCGGTAAGCGCGAAATTATGGAACACATTGCCCCACTAGGGCCGGTCTATCAGGCAGGCACACTTTCAGGTAACCCGGTGGCAATGGCTTCTGGACTGGCCACATTAGAATTAATCTCCCAGCCTGGTTTCTTAGGGCCCATCATTAATCGAACCACCCGGCTAGTAGAAGGTTTGGTAGATCGAGCAAAACAGGCGGGGATCCCTCTAACAAGTAACCACGTTGGCACTATGTGGGGTATCTTTTTCTCTGAAGAAGAAAAGATCATCAACTACGGTCAAGTAATGAAATGTGATACTGAACGTTTCGGCCGATTTTTCCATGGCATGTTGGAAGAAGGAGTTTATTTGGCGCCGGCATCCTATGAAGCTGGGTTTATGTCAGCAGCCCATACAGATCAAGATATAGAAGACACGTTAAATGCCGCCTCTCGCGTTTTTGCGCGAATTTAAAGGCCGCTTTAATGGTTGCTCGCTTAGCGATAACCATGTGGTAAATCGCTTTTTTGCGTATCATGCGAAGCTTAAACGAATAAATGACTGAAAAATGCTGTTCTATTGGAGACTCTATGAGTTTTAAAAGTAACCGCGGACCTTATCCCTACACGCGTATGCGGCGTAACCGCGCAACCGCCTTTTCTCGTCGTTTGGTCAGGGAAACTAAACTGTCTGTGGACGATTTAATTCTCCCTTTATTTGTTATTGAAGGATCAAACCAGTCAGAACCCATATCATCGATGCCTGGTGTCAATAGACTGTCTATTGACCTATTAATTAAGGAAGCTAAGCAGATTGCAGCATTAGGCATTCCTGCTATAGCGCTTTTCCCAGTGGTCAATCAAACACTAAAAACGCTTTTAGCAGAAGAGGCCTACAACCCAGATGGCTTAGTGCAACGAGCAGTTCGAGCCATCAAAGAGGCCACGCCAACATTAGGTGTTATTACCGATGTTGCACTTGACCCATTCACGTCTCATGGCCAAGACGGCATTGTCGATGAAGATACAGGTTATGTTCTCAATGACATCACTAATGTGGCCTTAGTACAGCAAGCTTTGTCTCACGCGGAAGCCGGAGCAGATATTGTAGCGCCTTCAGATATGATGGATGGTCGAATTTGCGCTATTCGTGAAGAGTTCGAAGAGAATGGGTTTGAAAATACCCAAATTTTAGCTTACTCCGCCAAATATGCCTCTAGCTACTATGGCCCATTTAGAGACGCTCTAGGTTCTTCAAAAAAACTTCAAGGCGGTGATAAGAAAACATACCAAATGGATCCCGCCAATGCTGACGAGGCTTTGCATGAGTGTGCTTTAGATCTTGATGAAGGCGCGGACATGATTATGATTAAGCCAGGTATGCCTTATCTTGATATTCTGCGTCGCGTCAAAGATGAGTTAAAAGCGCCCACGCTTGTCTATCAAGTTAGTGGCGAATACGCCATGCATTGTGCCGCTTTTGATAAGGGATGGTTGAACCGTGAACAGATCATTATGGAATCTTTATTGGCGTTTAAACGAGCCGGCGCAGACGGTATTTTGACCTATTTTGCTAAAGAGGCCGCTCAACTTCTTGCTGATGGCAATCAATCTTGAGACTTGATAAATATATTAGCAATGCAACTGATCTTTCCCGCGCAGAAGTAAAACGCATGATCAAAGCTGGCGTAGTTTGTGTTGGTGATAATCCATGCACGAATCCAGCAAATAAAATTACCCCTGATCAAGTAGTTAGTCTTGACGGCTCAATCATCCATGCCGCAAAAGATCGTTATTTTATGCTCAACAAACCTGCTGGTGTGGTCTCTGTCACCAAGGATCACCACAACCCGACGGCGCTCAGCCTTATTTTCGAGCATCGTAGCGACGAACTGCAGATTGCAGGCCGTCTTGATATCGACACCACCGGTCTTTTGTTGATCACTGACGATGGTAAATGGAATCATAGACTAACCTCGCCGCGTTCTGACTGCAGAAAAATCTATCAGGTCACCTTGGCTAATCCAATAGCCCCAGACTATCCAGAAAAACTCGCCCAGGGTGTTTTACTCGAGGGTGAAAAGCATCGTTGTTTACCCGCTGTAATGGAGCAAGTCGATGACCACTGTCTAACCCTAGACATCGCCGAAGGTAAGTATCATCAGGTTAAAAGAATGTTTGCAGCCCTGGGTAACCATGTCGTTAAATTACATAGGTCCAAAGTAGGCGGGATCATCCTCGACACGTCCTTGGACGAAGGCGACTATAGACCTTTAACCGAGTCAGAGGTTGCCTGTATCCGATGAATAATGGATTTGATTTGCCGCGGCCCTTTACAGACCCCAATGTCACCCGCTTAGCTCTATGGCTGCAAGGTAACCAGGGTATGGAGGGTAAATGTTTGGCTGTTACTGACGAAAATTGGTCTCAGTGCAATTGGGCCTCTTTAGGCGCAGGGCAAAACACATCACTAAAAATAATCAGCAATCGTTATGATATTACTCAGCAAGCAAGCAACGCTGGATTAGTTGCCGAATTTAATGATTTTGATTTTTCCTCAATAGAGCCTCATAGCTATGATGTAGTTCTATATCGAGTCTCAAAAGAGAGGGCCTGCAGCCACCATGTCATTAATCAAGCATCAAAGTTACTCAAATTGGGTGGTACTTTAGTGTTAAGTGGCGAAAAAAATGACGGCGTCAAAACCTATGTTAAGCAAGCCTGTATTTTGTTTGGTGATCGCACCGCGGCAGAAAAAAAAGGTAAGGGCTATTTAGCGACCATCACCCTGCACGAGTTTAACCGAACCCTTTTGGATGATAAAAATTACCCCTCAACTAGAAAGAGTAAAAAACTACCGCCATTCTCCCCAATCACTAAGCCGGGTATTTTTGGTTGGGACAAAATCGATCGAGGTAGCGCGTTTCTCTCTGAGCATATACCAATGTTTCTAACCCAGTTTTCCGAGCCACCTCAGACCCTTCTCGATCTCGGTTGCGGCTATGGTTATTTGGCCTGCCAAGCAAGCCGGCATGGTATAAGCCATGTAACCGCAACCGATAATAATGCTGCAGCATTACTCGCAGTAACAGAAAACTTAAAAGCTGCCCTTGCTGACTTTAAAGTCATTGCAGCGGATGCTGGCGATAATATTGTCGAGCGCTTTGACACTGTCTGGTGTAACCCGCCCTTTCATCAAGGCTTTTCTGTCGATGGTGATATGTCCGATAAATTTCTTAGAGCCACAAAAAGACTACTGTCCTCGTCTGGGTGGGCCTTATTTGTGGTCAACGCCTTTATCCCGTTAGAGCGAAGTGCAAAAAAACACTTTAGGTCAGTTGAGGTATTAGCCAACAATGGTTCATTTAAACTAATTGCCTTAGCTCTAGATAAACATAAAAATATTATGAATGCTCAGCCCGTGAAGCACGGTAAATGAAAACCCCAAAACGATTACGACCACTCATTGAGGATGGCTTGATCGATGAGGTCATTGGTCAGCTAATGAGTGGCAAAGAAGCCACCGTTTACACGGTACGGTGCGGTGCGGAAATGCGCTGCGCAAAAGTCTACAAAGAATCGATGAAACGCAGCTTCAAAAAGGCAACACAATATCAAGAAGGGCGTAAAGTTCGTAATAGCCGGCGGGCACGAGCTATGGAAAAGGGCTCAAAGTACGGACGCAAACAGCAAGAAGAAACCTGGCAAAATGCCGAAGTAGATGCCCTCTATCTACTCGCCAATGCGGGTGTTCGCGTGCCTAAGCCCTATGGCTGCTTTGATGGTGTTTTACTGATGGAACTGGTCACCGATGAAACAGGTGGAGTGGCTCCCCGTTTGGCCGATGTGTCCATGAGTGCTGAGCAAGCGCTGGAAGACCACGCCTTAGTTATGAATTACGTTGTCTTAATGCTGTGCGCGGGTATCGTGCATGGCGACCTATCTGAATTTAATGTCTTAGTAGATGATTACGGTCCCGTGATTATCGATCTCCCGCAGGCTGTCGACGCTGCAGCAAACAATCATGCCGAGGCTATGCTAGAACGAGATGTAAATAACATGACTCAATACTACGGCCAGTTTGCACCAGAGTTGTTGGGTTCCCAATACGCTAAAGAAATTTGGGCTCTGTACGAAGATGGGGAGCTAAAACCTGGCGTTGAACTAAAGGGTAATTTCGCCGAAGCGACTGAGCTTTCAGACGTGGACGGAGTGCTTGAAGAAATTAAAGCCGTGCTGTTCGAAGAGCAAAAACGCCAAGAGCGACTGGCAGAGGACAAAGAAGAATCATAACTTTAAAGACCCATGGCTAACTTAATTAGTTCATTTTTAACAGTACCGGACTTGTTTAGCGTCGACATGCCCAGACTTCGCAGAAATCTCAGCGGCAATTGGTCTGCAATAAATAATCTGTTACATGCCTCCATGAGTGCCATCACTGCTAGATTATCGGGCTTTCGTCGGCGCTGATAGCGAGTCAAAATAAGCTTTTCGCCAATATCATTGCCTCGGCTGCACGCCCTGACAAGCTCTTCTACTAAAACCTCTATATCTGCAAATCCCATATTAACCCCCTGACCCGCTAACGGATGTATGGAATGCGCCGCATCACCCACCAGTGCAATCCGCGGCATTACATAATCAATCGCATGACGTTGTATAAGAGGGAAGCTAAACCGTTTTTCTATCGACACAACATCACCTAAACAATACTCACTAGCTCTAGAGAGCTCAGCACAAAATTGCTCGTCACTAAGATTCATAAGTGATTTTGCCGTTTCTGATTCTTGAGACCAAACAATAGAACTTTGGCGCAAATCACCATTATTGTTTAAAGGCAATAACGCTAAAGGCCCCTTTGGCGTAAAGCATTGCCAAGCTGTCTGTTGGTTAGAATGCCGGGTTTCAATAGTGGCGACTATCGCCTCTTGATGATAGCTCCACTCTTTAGTTTCAACTTTAGAGTGCTGTCGCACTTTTGAATTGGCGCCATCGGCTCCTATTAGCAATGCTGCACTCAACCAACGGCCATCACCAAGCTGGACACTAATGCTGTCATCTTCATCTTGATACTCACAAATAGTTGCCGGGCAAATAAGATCAATATTATCCAACGTCTCTATCTCGGCGAGTAGCGCTTGAACAATCACTGAATTTTCAACGATGTGCCCAAGATTTGGCTGGTGTATAGCGTGGCAATCAAAGCCTATTTTACCCGTGCTCTCTGCGTCCCAAACCTGCATTGCCAAATAAGGACTAGCGCGTAATCTTTCTATGCTCTGCCAGACTCCGCATGACTCTAGTAGCTGACGAGATTTCTCAGTGACTGCCGCTACACGAGGATCAAATGTTTGATTGTCAAAAGAGCTGGCAGTAACAGACTCTATCAAAGCAATTTTTAAAGGCTTGTCTTGCCCGGTGCATTGTACCTGAGCCAACAGGCAGGCTGCACTGGCACCAACCATCCCCGCACCAACAATAATGATGTCGTAAGGTTCCTTGCCTAAATCAGCCATGTTTAGCCTCAGTGTTCGACATACCCATCCCAAACCTAGCGAAACGCTGCCGTAGCCCTGGTATTAGATCCAGAGTGAGCAAGCCCGTGTTTCGCCCTAAAGCAGCAAGCGATGATGCGCGACCAAACGATTTCGTCAAGCTATCGCTAAATATTAAGGTGTTGCGCTGATCACTCAACTGCTCTTGATAATATTCCTCTAGTACCTCCAACGAGCCAATAGGTCGGCTATCTTCTCGCGCTCGCTGAACTATTGAGGCTAGAGTAGCTGCATCACGGAGAGATAAGTTAAAACCTTGGCCAGCAACCGGATGAAGGCTATGAGCTGAGTTACCCATAAGCAGAACGTTTCGCCGTGCCTGTTCGCTCGCTATGCCCAGCACCAAAGAATAGGAGCCACGCTTTCCTATACTTTTAAACCGCCCCAGTCGATAGCCAAAGATTTTCTGCAAACTGTGGAGAAAATCGGTATCACTTAAAGCCATCAACTGCTCTGCAATCCCAGTGGATCGTGCCCATACCAGCGCACTACGATGCTGGCCGTCATAGTCAGAAAGCGGCAACATGGCCATAGGGCCTTGATCGGTAAATCGCTCATAGGCGATGCCATTATGTGATTTTTCAAGCCCTACATTGGCAATGATAGCGCTTTGATTATAGGACGTCGTATCACTATAGATGCCCAGTTTCTGGGCAGTCTGAGATTCTGTTCCATCAGCAATTACCACTAAACTAACCTCCACTAAGTGGTTCTCTAATTCACTATTAGAGGAATCACTTCGCTTTAAATGCATCTGCATACCGGACGATAAAGGTTTGAACTGTGCAACCTCTGAGTTCATCTGAACCTCAACCTTAGATTGATTGAGGTGCTCAAGGAGTACTGAGCCCAGCCATCGATTTTCAACCACATAACCGAGGGCCTCAACATCGGCATCATCGGCAGACATGCGTGTTAAACCCCCGTGGCCACGATCGCTAACATGAATCTGGGTTATGTCAGAAAGATGTAATTGAAGCCTATCCCATAGGCCAACTGATTGATAAATTTTACGGCTAGCCCAAGAAAGCGCCGTAGAACGCGCATCAAAGCTGGGACTGTAGATAGGTTGTGTTGCTGACTGTACGGCCATTGATTGAGATTCAATGAGTAAAATTTTCAATCCTTGCTGCTCAGCTAATAACAATGCCAAGCTAATCCCAACCATCCCTCCACCGACAATGGCCACATCGAAGTGGGTATTTGGCAGCTCCAATTTTTCGGTATTTTTCTGCGCCATCAGCTACTCATTACGTTGCCATTAAGGCTTCAATCTGACCTCGGGCTTTTGGCACGCCAGAGGTAATGACCTCGTTGCCGTCCTTAGTCACAACCACATCATCCTCAATACGCACAGCGATGCCGCGCCACTTTTCGTCCACATTAGTGTTGTCCGGAGCGATATAAATGCCCGGCTCTATAGTAACTACCATGCCTGGTTCATGAACGCGCCACTTATTGTCAATCTTATAATCCCCAACATCATGAACGTCCATACCCAACCAATGGCCCGCTCCATGCATATAGAATTCGCGATGGGCTTCTTCAGCAATCAATTCATCCACATCACCTTCTAGAATTTCAAGATCTACAAGACCTTGAGTAATAGTCCGAATGGTTGCTTCATTAGCTTTGTTGTACTCAATACCAGGGCCAATAACTTTAATTGCATCTGCCTGTGCTTGTAAAACGATGTCATAAATTGCCGCTTGTGCTTCGCTAAACTTGCCATTAACGGGGAAAGTACGAGTAATGTCTGCCGCATAATCTTGATATTCACAACCTGCATCGATCAGCACTAAATCCCCATCTTCTAACTTGTCTCTGTTTTCAATGTAGTGCAGTACGCAGCCATTTTCCCCACCACCAACAATACTGCTGTAGGCAGGTGCCCTAGCACCAGAGGCCATAAATTCATGCTCTATCTCCGCCTGCAATTGATACTCAAATAACCCAGGACGGCTTATTTTCATTGCACGACAATGTGCGCGAGCAGAGATCTCTCCCGCCTTGCGCATAACTTTAATTTCTGGAGCGGTCTTTATTAACCTCATCTCGTTAATAAAATGGTCTAGGTCAACAAATTCACTGGGTGGCAATGCCCCGCTGCCCCTTTGGCTACGAACATCATTGATCCAGGCCATGAGATGCGCATCAAAATCTGGATCCTTGCCAATTGCGTAATAAACTCGGTCCTTCCCCTCTAACAGGCCTGGCAATATGTCATCAATATCACTAATGGGGAAAGCGTCATCAGCGCCAAAATTTGCAACTGCACCACCCGGACCCTCTCGATAACCATCCCAAGTTTCTCGCAATGGGTCTTTGTCGCGGCAAAAAATAATCACCTCGCCCTGCGCACGCCCGGGAATTAATGCCATGACAGACTCTGGTTCAGGAAATCCAGAAAGATAGGACAAAATTACATTTTGTTTATAAGGGTAGTGGGTATCTCTCGAGCGTACTTTTTCAGGCGCAGACGCTATGATCGCAATGCTATTGCCGTGCATAAGCGACATTAATTCTTTTCTTCGGGCTGCGTATTCTTTATTAGCGATCATAATATGGGCTCCATGCGGTGCTTTTATATTTTACGATTTTAATGGATAGTTGGTTCAAGATCTGTATTTAGTTCAGGATGTAAATCCGTGAAAATAACCTGCACAGCAATTCGGATATATTCAACTAATTCAGTGTAATCTCGCTCTCCCTCATCTTCCGACTCAAAATCTAGCGAAACCTGCCCAATGGCAGCAAGGTCATCTAAGGCTTCTTTACCTTCGCCTGAAATTTCAAAATTACTCTCCATGCCTTCAGCAAGTCCAGAGATATAGTTACTAGCCCACTCCCCAACAGCACTCAAACGCTCTCCTAAGGGTAATTCATCCTCTGGCAATAAGGGCTGAAAGAGAAAGGATACATCCTCTAGATTACTTAACGATGATTCGAAAAAGTCACGCAAAGATGGATGGGCTGCTTCACTTTGTTCTTCGGAAAGGGTAAGCCAATCGGATGACATGTCAATTAAATCTTCAATACCCACAGCCCCACAGGTCAAGCGGCCGCAGAGAAAGCCGTGGAAGGCAGAAGGACTCGCCGTAATTTTAACGGCATAAAACAAGTCTTCAAGTTCTCCAAATGTCACATCAATACCCCCCTAGGTTAGCATTGCATCCTAACATTCTTAGCATAAGGGCGCATCTGTGTTTAGCGTAATCTTATCATCTTGTAATTGACCATCCCCGCTACAATGCCTATAGTTATACGGTTTTACTCTTCCTTCTTTATAGCGGTAAGTTTTTAGCCATGACCGATAATGATAATTTTGAACAAAATCTGGACCGCTTAATCGAGCTCTGCCAGCAACTCAAGCGAGACAATCAGGCATTACGCAATCGTGAAGTTGATTTACTGGGGGAGCGCAGCCAACTTATGAAGAAAAATGAGATGGCTAAGCAAAAAGTTGTAACTATGATTAATCGCTTACAAGCCTTAAGTGCAGAGCAATAATGACAAATATTTCATTAAAAATTCGTATTCTAGATAAAGAATATCAGGTTAATTGTGCTCCTGAGGAGCGCGAAGCACTGGAATATTCTGCAGAAATGTTAAATGAAAAAATGGAAGAGATTCGAAAAGGCTCTCACATTATTGGTCTTGAACGTATCGCTGTCATGGCTGCACTTAATTTAGCCCACGACTTAATTCGAACTGAGAATACTGCTCACAAACACTCAGAGGCTTCCGGAGTGTTGAGTTCGATGAACTTAAAATTAAACTCTGTCCTCTCTGATTTGACGAATTAATCGAACAACTTCAAAAAACTTCTTAATATTCGCTATCACTGTCGCTATTTTAAACGGATGCTCTGTTATAATTCTCGTTCCTGAGGTGTTTGCCAGCCAAGAAGTCCCTGAGCCGATAATTATTATCCGGCTTCTTTTTGTCAGCATTGTTGTGCAATTCCGTGCGTCGGAAAGCCTGATGTGTTGCTAGAGTCGCCAACTTGAACTCTTCGGTTCAAGGCCACGTTGGCAGCGGCACCCTGGGGTTTCATTATAGGTAAAAAGAAAATGAACAGTGGAGAAATTCGAAGCCAGTTACGCGTTAAACGACGCTCGTTGACAGAGCAAGAGCAGCAACTTGCCGCCCAGAAAATATCATCCCTAGTCAATAAAGAATCACTCTTCATCCAAGGTAACCGTGTTGGTGTATACCTGGCCAACGACGGTGAAATAGACCCCTCGTTGATCGTATCTATGGCCAGAACTGCAGGTTGCCACTGTTTTTTACCGGTTATAGACCCTATTCACGCGCATTGCCTTTACTTTGCTCAGTACGATCTTGACTCGGAATTAAACGCTAATCGTTACGGTATTTTAGAGCCAGTGGTCGAGCAGGCAATGATGTTATCGGCAAGAGACCTCGATATCTTGTTGATGCCACTAGTGGCCTTTGATCGAGAAGGTACTCGCATAGGTATGGGCGGTGGATTTTATGATCGTTCCCTGGCGTTTATGGCTGAAACCGAATATCCAAAACCAGCGCTGATTGGTTTGGCTCATAGCCTTCAAGAAATGCCCCACCTTGTGCGTCAACAATGGGATATACCGCTACATTTAATAGCCACCGAAAAAGAGGTAATATGCGTAAAACAAAAATAATTTGTACTATTGGACCAGCGACTGAATCCATAGGGATGCTAGAGAATCTGGCTTCAGCAGGAATGAATATAGCACGCCTAAATATGTCTCATGGTGACCATCAGTCACACGCAAAAATCATACAACACATTCAGACACTCAACAAAAAATCAGATCATCCGGTCGCTATTTTGCTTGATACTCAGGGTCCCGAAATTCGCACCGGAGACATGGTTGACGATTTGCACCTCAATGAAGGTGATACCATTTCTATCGTTGCTCGTGGTGCAGAAAATGTGGAAGAATCTTCTATCCACATAAACTATGACGATCTCATTAATGACGTCAATATCGGCGACACCATCACCGTAGATAATGGTCTAATTAACCTTAAAGTTCTGGCAAAGCAAGATCGAGTGATGCAGGTTAAAGTGATTGACGGCGGTCTTTTAAAAAGTAAACGCCATGTTAATCTGCCGGGGATAAGAGTTAATTTACCCGCCATTACTGAAAAAGATCGGCGTGATATTGAATTTGGTATAGAGCAAGGCGTCGATTTTATCGCCCTTTCCTTCGTAAGAGAGGCTTCTGATATCCTCCAATTACGAGAGCTACTAGGCAATAAGTCTGAGGAAATTAAGATCATTGCTAAGCTTGAAGATCAAGAAGCCATCACCAATATGGTAGAAATTATAGAGGCTGCAGACGGTATTATGGTGGCGCGAGGTGATCTTGGCGTTGAGATTCCTTTAGAGGTGTTACCGCGCGTTCAGCGGCGCATTATTCGCACCTGTGCAGAGATGGGTAAGCGAGTTATCGTGGCCACCCATATGCTAGAGTCGATGATCGAAAACCCTATCCCAACGCGTGCCGAAGTAACTGATGTAGCTAATGCCGTTTATGAAGAAGCCGATGCGATTATGCTTTCAGGCGAGACCACGGTCGGAAAGCATCCCATTAAGTGTGTTGAGATTCTCGATAGAATTGCGCGATCTACTGAAAGTAGTCGGGGTCTGTTGTTTACAGATAATTTGATTGTCGAAAACGATAAGCAACAAATTGCAAAAGCAGCGGTTACTTTAGCTGAATCTATCGCCGCTAAAGCGATAATTGTCCCCACTCGCCGAGGCCGAATGGCCAACCGTGTGACCAATTGCCACCCCCAGGAATCTATAATTTGTGCATTTACTGACAATAGTCTGACAATGCGCCAATTGATGTTAAATCGAAATGTCTTGAGCTATCAGATTGCATTTAGCGAAGATCCTGAAAAAACACTCGCGGCTGCGGCCGCGATAATGCTTCAACGAAATGATTTTTCTGCAGATGATCCTGTCGTGGTTATTTCAGATGCATTGGCAGGGTCAGGTTTCGAGGCAATTCAAATACGTAAAATATCTGATCTGCTTTAACGACGAATGAATTCGACGACATCCATTAGCTACCGAGAAAAAGCTGGTAAGCCTCGTTATGAGTTTCGTCTTCATAGCGATAACCTAATTCATCCAAAAAGCGTTTGACCTCAAGTCCGTCTTCCTTAGACGCCTGAAACCCAACGAGCACCTTACCAAATGCCGATCCATGGTTGCGGTAATGGAACATTGAGATATTTAACCCACTACCTAACTCAATGAGAAAATTGGCTAAAGCACTGGGACGCTCGGGAAACTCAAAGCGAAATACCTGTTCTTCGCCTACCTGTGGTGAGCGGCCACCGACCATATGTCTTATATGAGATTTCGCTATTTCGCTATCGGTGATATCAGAAACTGGATAGCCTTTTTGCGTAAGCTCATTGACCAGTTTAAATCGGTCACCATCATCAGACACCTTTACACCAACATAAATTTGCGCCTGCTGAGCATCGCTATATCGATAATTAAACTCAGATATCGTGCGTTTGCCAATCGCTTTGCAAAAGTTTCTAAAACTGCCTGGTTGCTCTTCTAAGGTAACCGCCAAAATCGCCTCACGCTTCTCACCAATTTCTGTGCGTTCAGATATATAGCGCAAGCGATCAAAATCAATATTCGCCCCGCACTGGACTGCCACCAAAGTCTGACCTTGAACGCCACTTTGCTCGACATATTTCTTTAGTCCCGCGGCACCCATCGCACCGGAGGGTTCACAGATGGCACGAGTATCGTTATAGACATCTTTGATCGCTGCGCAAATTTCATCGGTGGTAACCGTAATCACTTCGTCAACCAAATCCTTGAGAATTCGGAATGTCTCTATACCAACTTCGTCCACCGCAGTACCATCAGCAAAGATACCGACTTCTTTTAACTTTACCGGTCGCCCTGCTTTCATGGCCGCATCTAAACAGGCCGCATCATCAGATTCTACGGCGATCACCTTTACGCCTGGACGGACATATTTCACATAGGCCGCGATCCCAGCACATAAACCACCACCGCCAACTGCTACAAAAATAACGTCCAAGTCTCCAGGTAACTGACGCAAAATTTCCATGCCGACGGTGCCCTGTCCTGCAATAATGTCGGGATCATCAAACGGATGAATGTAGGTCAGCCCCTCCTCTGCAACAAGTTGATTAGCATGCTCTGCCGCCGCGTTATAATTGTCACCGAACAAGATAACCTTTGCCCCCCAACCACGCACTGCATCAACTTTAATTCTAGGTGTTGTTTTTGGCATAACAATAGTCGCATCTACGCCCATCTTCTGTGCAGCTAAGGCTAACCCTTGAGCATGATTGCCTGCCGAAGCTGCGATCACTCCACCTGTTCGCTCCACTTTAGATAATTGTCGTAACTTATTGTAAGCACCACGCAGTTTGAAAGAAAAAACCGGTTGCAAGTCCTCGCGCTTCAGCAGCACCGTATTATTTAACCGCTTAGAAAGTAGCGGTGCAGCATCTACCGGTGTTTCTATCGCCAAATCATAGATACGAGCATCGAGAATTTTTTTAACGTACTTCTGCGGCATGAGTAACCCAAATTATTAATCAAAGACGCAATGGTAAGTTGATATGGCTTTGTACGCCAGTGCGTTGTTTTGAAGCAACCTAAGAATAACGATATTTTGGTGATGATTCTGATTTCCAAAATGAATCACCGTATACTTGCGGTTCTGATTTCGGCAACCAAATTATGTGGGGCATTAAGTGAATCAAGATGAACTTAAGCAGGCAGTAGCTCAAGCTGCTGTTGATTATGTCGTTAAAAGAATTGACGCGGATAGTATTGTCGGTATCGGCACTGGCTCTACAGCAAACTGTTTTATTGATCTTATAGCCCAGCACAAACATAAATTTCTAGCCACCGTCGCTAGCTCTGAGGGTTCTGCTGAGCGCCTGCGAAGTCACGGCATTCAAGTGTTTGAGTTAAATGCTGTCTCTGAAGTCACTATTTATGTCGATGGTGCTGACGAAGCTAATACGCGGCTAGAGTTAATTAAAGGCGGTGGTGCTGCCCTAACCCGTGAAAAAATTGTAACCGCAGTGGCTAATGAATTTGTCTGTATTGCTGACGAGAGCAAATGGGTGAAAAACTTAGGCTCTTTCCCTCTTCCAGTTGAAGTTATCCCAATGGCCCGAAGCCACGTTGGCCGAGAGCTGGTCAAATTAGGTGGAGATCCAGTGTGGCGTGAAAATATTGTGACTGACAATGGCAACCTAATACTTGACGTACACCATCTTCATCCAATCGGCGCCGCATGTGAGTTAGAGGAGAAAATTAATCAGATCACTGGTGTTGTCACCAATGGTTTATTTGCCTTGAAACCTGCTGACGTTTTATTTTTGGCAACTCAACAGGGAATTGTCACCCACTACCCTGCCCACTAGATCACACTAGCCTTGAGACAAGAGCTCTCGCAAATCAATAATTGCGGCATTAGCGCGACTGATATAGGACGCCATCACCAAAGAGTGATTGGCCAATAAACCAAAGCCTTCGCCGTTTACAATCATTGGTGAGCGAAGTGGTCTTTGAGTCATTTCAAGCTCACGAATGATTTGTTGCAGGCTGACGCTGGCATTCTTTTTCGCCAGCACGTCAGCAAAATCAACCTCAACAGCTTTTAAAAAATGAACTAGTGCCCATGAGGTACCCCTCGCCTCATAGAACACATTATCGATTTTCCACCAGCTGGTTTTAATCACTAATTCCCGAGGCGACTCTGTAGACTGTCGCGCGCCCAAGCTACCCGACAGATCAGTGTTAATTCGTCGCTGGCCGACGCTCGCTGATAAACGTTGAGAGAGACTACCCAAACGCTTCTCAACTGTGCCCAGCCAGTAACGCAGATTATCTGCTCTAGCATAAAACTGTGCATCAAAAGCCTCCTCATCACTCAAGCGCTCAAGATAAGAGGTCACATAATTTCGACCTTCTCGGTACTCTCTCTCAGGCCAAGGTGCTGCCCAACGTACATGATCAACATTAAATCGTGGCTCAGCCAGAGAGAGGTCAGTATCTTCTACAGACTGTGATTGAGATCGGCTAAAAGACTCTCTCATCGCTTTACTAAGGTCTCTAACTTGGATTATTACGCCATATTCCCAGCTCGGCTGATTATCTAACCAAACCCCTGGAGGCATAATATCGTTGCTCAAATAACCGCCTGGTTTATCTAACAAAACGTCAACAACATTAATTAAAGCACTAGTTGTGGTTTCACCAATAACAGCCCCAGTATTAGCCTTTACATGAATATTGAATTCGGCAGGCTCTTGACTCCAGTACCAGCCTAAAAGCAATAATAAGAGAAGGGAAGCTAAGGTGGCATATAGGCCAGCACGTAATTTTTTAGGCGCATTTTTGCCAATATAATCTTCAGACAACGATTCACCAGCGCCACTAAAAAGTCGTTGCCATGCGGTCATTATTTTTCTGAAAAAGCCCATCAATGATGATCCATTATTGTCGGTTTAACCAAGCTTCTTACCTCTAACTCGGCGCTGTAGTCACCGCACTGATCTGTCTGTAATGTAACCTCTGTTTTATCACCGTCCATCAGCATATTATCCATATTAAAAAACATGATATGAAAAGCACCCGGCTTAAAAACGACAGTTTCTCCAGCGGCTATTAATACTGATTTCATCTGGCGCATTCGCATTAGTCCGTCCACATGTTGATGCTGATGAAATTCAATTCGGTTGGTGAGGGGTGACGTAGCTGATAAAATCTGGCAGTCAGACTCTTCCACATTAGATACCGTAAGAAAAGCGGCCGTCACTTTTTGGCCTGGCGGCATCGTGCGTATGTACGCACCACTAATCTTTAACGAAGTTGGCTGCATTTGCTCATCTATCACTTGAGCCATCAGTTTTGGGGCCATTAGCGAGCCTGCTGATGCCATAACCGAACTCAGTATTACCAGGACAAAAAGTCGCTTCATAAATATTCTCCTCAAACCAACTATACAGGATCGATAATATTTAGGCCTGTGCATTAAAGTGTTTTGTGAATTGGATTATCAAATAAGGTCATCCCAGCCTGCAAAATATCCATATGCGATAAAATAGGGATACAATAAAGCTTAGCAACCGTAACTATCATCTAATAAACTAAAAAACACCTCAAGTCAGGAAGCCAAAGATGAATAAGTTGTTCAAAACAACGTTAATTTTACTAACCTATTTGTTAGCATCGCTGAGCTTCGCACAAAATTCCTTTTCCGATAATGTCTCTTCGCCGATTAAAAATAATAGACTCACATCGCCAGATACTGTGTTTTTGCCAGTGGAGCAAGTTTATCAAGTTGCCATTGAGGTCAAAGAAAGCGAATTAATCCTGAACTGGTCGATTGTTGAGGGCTACTACCTTTACCGAGATCGATTTAACTTTAGTGCTGTCGATGCAACCAGCCAATTAAAAGCGCCCATCTTTGAGGTGGGCAAGCGCAAGTGGGACGACTTTTTCGAAGAAGAGCTAGAAGTCTATTACACGACAACATCCATCGCCCTTCCCTACAAGGCTGAGAGCGACCAGATGGAAATTCAGATAGAGTCTCAAGGTTGCGCTGATGCGGGCCTCTGTTACCCCCCCTACAAACAATGGCTTACCGTTGATTTTGTTAGTGGCAAAGTTGATATCAGCAATACTCCATCTGCCGCTGCACAAGCAGCCATGCAAGGTGGCTCAACGATTAATCCCGGACAGCAGGAATTCTCTCTAGGCTTGATTCTCATATTCGCCTTATTGGGTGGCATGATATTGAATCTAATGCCTTGTGTTTTCCCAGTCCTCTCAATAAAAGCCCTCAGTTTTACTATGACACATCAATCCCCGTCGAGCCGACGATCCCATGGCTTGGCTTATACCGCAGGTGTTGTCTCTAGTTTTGTCGGAATTGCATTCGTCATGCTTAGCTTACGTGCGGCCGGCGAAGCGATTGGATGGGGATTTCAACTTCAGTCACCTCTGTTTGTCATGTTATTAATTTACCTGTTTTTTATTATGGGATTGGCTTTTTCTGGCTATTTAGAAATAGGCTCTAGCCTCATGTCGATAGGGCAGTCTTCAGAGCGAGATGAGAGCCTGTCCTCTTCATTCATGACTGGCGTCTTGGCCACCACCGTTGCTAGCCCGTGCACCGCCCCCTTTATGGGCCCAGCACTTGGTTTTGCAATAGCTCAGCCAAGCTATTTAGCGCTATTAGTGTTTGCCTTCTTAGGCTTAGGCATGGCGCTGCCTTTTGTTCTACTCGCCTGGATTCCTAGTCTAACCGCTAAGTTACCTCGCCCAGGAGCTTGGATGGATAGCTTTAAGCAATTTCTGGCCTTCCCCCTCTATATCACCGGGGTATGGTTAATCTGGGTCGTTGGCAGACAGACAAGTGTCGATATTGTTGCCACTATCATTATCGGCTTAGTCTTAATTACATTGTCAATTTGGTTAACCAAATTAAGGCAGGCCGCAGGACATAAAATAACTACTCTATCTTTTACAAATTTATTTGCGGCCTTATGCCTGGTAGGAGCGATAACCATCCCTGCTTGGTCAATCACTAAAGAGGCTGAGCCAGCGCGCTGGGAACCCTATTCCAAGCAACGTCTCAGTGAATTACGACAGGCGCAAAAGCCCGTTTTTGTTAATTTGACAGCAGACTGGTGTATTACCTGCCTAGCCAATGAGAAAATCGCGTTTACTAATGCGTTCTATCAAAGCTTAAGTGAAAATCAGGTAACCTATCTGAAGGGCGATTGGACCAACAACGATCCTGAAATCACAAAACTACTCAACCAATTCCAGCGCAGTGGTGTTCCCCTCTATCTTGTGTACCCAAAAGGTAAGGACTCTGCCGAGGTTTTGCCTCAAATTCTCATTGAAAGTACTTTAATCGAAGCTGTTGAGCGTTCAAATATTTGATTTAACGTCATTTTCGGTATTTTAGAGGCATTTTAGCCGAACTTAGCCGATTTTAGTTAAATTAGCTATCTATTGAGGCTATTGTGCCGCTAAATGCGCTAAACGTCGCATTAATAGCAAATTTAAGCACAACCGAATTAAAAATATCGGTAAAAAATACAGAAAAACCACTCAATTTCTTCTAATTTCGTCGAAAAACAAATTTATACCTACAACCATAGACAGTTTATGCATTTTAGTGCAGAATCTATCATTAAATTAATCCGCATTGAGAGTGATTATGGCCAACCTACTAGTACTACACGGCCCAAACCTTAACTTGCTTGGCACTCGTGAACCTGAGGTTTACGGGGGTCAAACGCTAGACCTCATCAATCAGCGGCTAATTGATCACGCAGAGTCGTCTGGACATAGGCTCAAGGCACTGCAAAGTAATGCTGAACACGCACTGATTGATACGATTCATAACGCCGTTAGTGATGGTGTAGACTTTATTATCATTAATCCTGGCGCCTTTACCCACACGAGTATCGCTCTTAGAGACGCTCTACTTGGCGTCAGTATTCCCTTTATCGAAGTGCATCTGTCCAACGTCCATGCGCGAGAAGAATTCAGACACTACTCTTATTTTTCAGATATCGCAGAAGGTGTAATCTGTGGGTTTGGAGCAAAAAGCTACGATTTCGCGCTAGACGCAGCCTTAAGTAAATTTGACTAACAACAATAGATCGAGAGACAACAATGGATATCCGTAAAGTTAAGAAGCTTATTGAGCTGTTGGAAGAATCTAATATTAACGAACTTGAAATTACTGAGGGTGAAGATTCAGTTCGAATCAGTCGTGGCGCTCAAGTAGTCTCTTATGCTGCGCCGCCTGCCATTGCAACGGCCCCTGTAGCGGCTGCACCTGCCATTAGCGGTGAGCACGCTGTTGAGCCTGCCGCCCCAGCGGAACTTCAGGGTCATATCGTAAATTCTCCTATGGTCGGTAGCTTTTATGCCTCACCTGCTCCTGGCTCTCCGGTATTTGCAAGCGTTGGTCAAACTGTCTCGCCCGGAGATGTCCTTTGTATTATCGAAGCCATGAAAATGATGAATCAAATTGAAGCGGATAAAGGCGGTGTTATTGGCGCCGTGCTGGTCGAAGACGGCGAGCCCGTAGAATTCGATCAACCTTTATTCACGATTATTTAATAGCGCCCAGGAACTAAACCATGCTGGATAAAGTGCTTATCGCCAACCGCGGCGAAATTGCCTTACGAATCCTCCGCGCTTGTAAAGAGTTGGATATAAAAACTGTAGCCGTTCATTCAAAAATTGACGCTGCACTTAAGCACGTTAAATTAGCCGATGAGGCTGTTTGTATTGGCCCAAACCCGTCACCGCAAAGCTACCTGAATGTTCCTGCCCTTATTAGCGCTATGGAAATTACTGGTGCCTCAGCTGTGCATCCCGGTTATGGTTTTCTGGCAGAAAACGCCGACTTTGCCGAACAAGTTGAGAAAAGTGGCTTTGTTTTTATCGGTCCAACCGCGGATGTAATTCGCGTTATGGGGGACAAGGTTGCGGCCATAAAGGCTATGAAAGCAGCAGGCGTTCCGACTGTTCCAGGCTCTGATGGCTCATTATCTAATGATCCAGAAACTTTGCGCTCTACGGCGTTACGAATTGGCTATCCCGTTATCATTAAGGCAGCGGCAGGCGGTGGCGGCAGAGGCATGCGCGTAGTCGAGAATGAAGAAGCCTTGATCACTGCCGTTTCTATAACGCAGACCGAAGCAGCGGCAGCTTTTGGTGACGGCACAGTGTACATGGAGAAGTTTCTCCAAAACCCAAGGCATGTTGAAGTGCAGGTGCTTTCCGATGGTCAGGGCCATGCCATCCATCTAGGAGATCGAGACTGCTCTCTACAGCGGCGACACCAAAAAGTACTCGAAGAAGCACCCGCTCCAGGCATTCCAGAGGATGCTAGGCAGGCAGTGTTTGAGAGCTGCGTAAAAGCCTGCATTCAAATCAACTATCGCGGCGCCGGAACCTTCGAATTCCTTTATGAAGATGGCCATTTTTACTTTATCGAAATGAACACTCGGGTCCAAGTGGAGCATCCTGTTTCAGAAATGATTACGGGCGTTGATATTGTTAAAGAGCAACTTTTAATTGCGAGCGGACGCCCCCTAAGCTTTAAGCAAGAAGATATTATCTTTCGTGGCCACTCGTTTGAATGTCGCATTAATGCCGAAGATCCTGTTACCTTCATGCCCCAGCCCGGCACTATCAACGCCTATCATGCGCCGGGGGGCAATGGCATCCGTGTTGACTCTCATATTTATAATGGCTACACAGTGCCGCCTAATTATGATTCTCTAATCGGCAAAGTCATTACTTATGGTCACGATCGAGAAGCGGCATTGTCTAGAATGCGTATCGCTCTTGATGAAATGGTCATTGACGGTATCAAAACCAATATTCCCCTGCATGAAGACCTGGTAAGAGACGAGGCTTTCAAAAAAGGTGGCGTCAATATTCATTATCTTGAGAAAAAACTTGGCCTATAGGTTCTACCCTGCCTTTTTATAGACCAAACTGACGTCGGACTTTAAGCATGCAGTGGATCCAGTTAATTATTCTCTCACCTCGACACGACAGCCAAGAAATAGAAGCCGCTCTTGTCGCGCTTAATGCCCTGTCAGTCACAATACAAGATGCAGCTGATCAACCCATTCTTGAGCCCGCAGTCGGCGAAACCCCTCTATGGGATCAATGCATTGTGACCGCTTTATTTCCCTCTTCAGTCGACACTAAAGAGATCAATGCACAATTTAACGCAACTACCTCTTGCTCTCCACAGATGCGCTGGGAGCAGCTTGAAGATAAAAACTGGTCGCAAGAATGGAAGAAACACTTTAACCCTATGAAATGCGGAGATCGGTTGTGGATATGCCCAAGTTGGCTTGATCCGCCGGATCCTCAAGGGGTCAACTTAAGTCTTGACCCAGGATTAGCATTCGGTACAGGCAGTCACCCTACCACTCATTTGTGCTTGAGATGGTTAGACAAACAAGATTTAAAAGACAAAACTATTATCGACTATGGTTGTGGCTCCGGTATTTTAGGCATCGCCGCCCTGCTGCTCGGGGCCAAACAAGTTATCGCTGTCGATAATGACCCCCAAGCTTTATTGGCCAGCCGCGACAACGCTCAGCGCAATAATATTGCTGATGATCGACTCGTTACCTATCTTCCTGATGAAGTTCCCAAAGACCTTTGCGCAGAAGTAATGGTAGCCAATATTTTAGCAGCGCCGCTGATTGAGCTAGCACCAAAACTTAACGCCATGACTGAGGCCAATGGTTTATTGTGCTTAGCAGGGCTTTTAGATAGACAAATTGAAGCCGTGTCTGCACCATACAGCGGGCAGTTTACATTTTCTGCCCCAACTATCGATTCTGAATGGGCACAATTGAGCGCCCAAAAATTCAAGTAACTCTAAACTAGGTCTATTTAACGCGTTTAGTCACTTGCTAACGCAGAATTATCAATAAATGACATATTTTTTAATTGATCACTTTTTAATCAATCGCTCAAGGGGTATTATGACCAACCCTTAACGCGGTACCTGAGATTAACGTGTTTAATATTGGCCCTTATCATATTAAAAACCAAACCGTGCTTGCACCCATGGCCGGCGTGACTGATTTGCCGTTCCGACAGCTATGCAGAAAAATGGGCGCTGGTTTAGTTGTATCTGAGATGGTAGCCGCCGACCCGTCCACGTGGTCGACTCGCAAGTCTCGCCTCCGCGTGCAATTTGGTGATGAACCTGCTCCAAGGTCAGTGCAAATAGCTGGCTACGATCCTCAAATGATGGCAGAAGCGGCCAAATTCAACGTCCAGCAGGGTGCTGAGATTATTGATCTTAATATGGGGTGTCCTGCCAAAAAAGTATGTAAGCGTGCTGCAGGGTCAGCGCTATTGCAAAGTCCTGAGCTAGTAAAAGACATCTTAGAAACGGTAGTTTCTGCGGCCGACGTCCCTGTTACCTTAAAAATCCGCACTGGCTGGGACAGACAAAACCGCAACGCAGTAACCATTGCAAAAATTGCAGAAGATGCAGGTATTTCAGCGCTGGCTGTCCACGGTCGTACGCGAGCCTGTCGTTTTGTCGGTGAAGTTGAGTACGACACCATCGCTCAAGTCGTAGAGGCAGTATCCATTCCCGTCCTAGCAAACGGTGATATTACCGATCCAGAAAAAGCCGTTTCAGTCCTGCAACACACAGGAGCTGCTGCCGTCATGATTGGGCGTGCCGCCCAAGGTAATCCATGGATTTTCAACCAAATAAATCACTTCCTTAAATTTGGAACGCGACTGGCACCCCCAAGCATGGAAGAATGTGCAACCATTATGTCCGCTCATCTGCTCGCACTGCATGAGTTTTATGGTGAGGCTGGTGGATTGCGTATTTCCCGCAAACACATTGGTTGGTACATCAATCCCCTGTCCGGTGGCAGAGACTTTACCCGTCAGTTCAATACCCTTGAGACCACCGAACAACAACGAACATTACTCAATGAATTTTTCTTCGAATCGGGCTACGAGGAAAAAGTCGCATGACTGCTGACGACACCAAGGTATTAGACAAAAAAGATGTTAATAGCTATCTGACTACTCCGGACTATATCCCACCGGCTCAACAGCCGACAAAAGATACTCAACACTCATTAAGAGTCAGTGTTGCCGATGCTATGCAGCGTTATTTTGATGACTTGGATGGTCAAAGTACGGTCAATCTTTATGATTTAGTATTAGCTGAAGTCGAGGCACCACTGCTAACCGCAGTCATGGCCTACACTCGGCAAAATCAGAGCAAGGCGTCCGAAATACTCGGCCTTAACCGAGGCACACTCCGCAAAAAGCTAAAACAATATGATCTTTTATAACCACCCGAGGGCTTCATGAGCGACCTAAAAAAAGTTTCACGCGCGCTAATTAGCGTGTCTGACAAAAATGGCATTGTTGATTTCGCCCGCGCACTAAACGCCCTTGGCGTCGAACTACTTTCTACTGGCGGCACCTTTCGTTTACTCCAAGAAAACAACATTGCGGTGACTGAAGTCTCAGACTACACCGGCTTTCCAGAGATGATGGACGGTCGTGTTAAAACCCTACACCCGAAAGTTCACGGTGGCATTTTAGGCCGTCGTGGCATCGATGATGCCGTCATGGCAGAGCACTCGATTAAACCTATAGACATGGTTATCGTTAACCTCTACCCCTTTGCAGCTACCGTTGCAGACCCTGATTGCACATTGCCAAACGCGATTGAAAACATCGATATCGGCGGGCCAACCATGGTTCGCTCCGCGGCAAAAAATCATAAAGACGTTGCTATTGTGGTCAATAGCAATGACTACGCCACGGTACTTGAAGAAATGCAGGCCAATGAAGGGCAGCTTGATTACAGCACCCGTTATGCGCTCATGGTCAAAGCCTTTGAGCATACCGCTGGCTATGACGGTATGATTGCCAATCACTTTGGTGCTCGTGATACAGACAATACTGCACGTGATTTTTCTGATACTTTTAATGTGCAATATTTCAAAACTCAAGAAATGCGCTACGGTGAAAACCCTCATCAAAAGGCGGCTTTTTACACCGAGGCTAACCCCACCGAAGCCAGTGTGGCCACCGCCAAGCAACTGCAGGGTAAAGAGCTCTCGTTCAATAACATTGCTGACACCGATGCGGCACTTGAATGCGTCAAACAGTTTGACCAACCGGCCTGCGTTATTGTTAAACACGCCAACCCCTGCGGAGTTTCAGTCGCGGTTGATATTGGCACTGCCTATGACTTAGCGTTTGCTACTGACCCCGAATCTGCATTTGGCGGCATTATTGCCTTTAACCGTGAGTTAGATGCTCAAACCGCTGAGGCCATTTGCGCAAAACAATTTGTTGAAGTCATTATTGCTCCCTCGGTGTCAGCTGATGCTTTGGCTGTTGTTGCCGCGAAGAAAAACGTTAGGCTGCTAGAGTGCGGCATTTGGGGCGATCGGCGTCCGCAAGACTTTGACTACAAACGCGTCAATGGTGGACTACTCATTCAAGACCGTGATAATGGCATGATTACTGAAGAAGACCTCAAAGTAGTCTCCAAAAGAATGCCTACTCAAATTGAAATGACAGACATGTTATTTGCTTGGAAAGTTGCCAAAATGGTCAAGTCTAACGCCATTATTTATGCCAAGAACAATCAAACCGTTGGCGTGGGTGCAGGACAAATGAGCCGCATTAACAGCGCCCGCATCGCGGGCATCAAGGCTGAGCATGCTGGGCTTAAAGTGGTCGGAGCTGTGATGGCGTCTGATGCCTTCTTCCCCTTCCGTGATGGTATTGATAACGCCGGACAAGCGGGCATAAGCTGCATTATTCAGCCAGGTGGATCAATGCGTGATGATGAAGTCATTGCCGCTGCAGATGAACACGGAATGGCTATGGTGTTTACGGGCATGCGCCACTTTAGGCACTGAGCCTATTGCCTTCACACTGAAAAGCCCGCTTTATGCGGGCTTTTTGTTAGTTGTATATCGCTCTACCAAACGTCCTTTTTATCACCGTATCGGACAATCCAGCCTGTAATATATGCGCCTAGCAACAAAATTACGGCCATTGATGTATCTTGAAAAAAAATCCAATACACAAGGCCAGCAAACATCATAGTTAATTCGCACCAAACAACGGTGCGCTTTCTATAAATTCCGAACATGTTAGCTCTGAACCACCAAGGTAAAACTTTCCAATTTTCCACTTCTTTATCTATCACAGTAATTTCCTCTGTTAATTTTGAAATATTTACTTCAAATACAGAGGCAAGGCTATGCAATGTTTCAAGACTCGCTTTTTTCCCGCTCTCAACACGCTGAATAGTCCTAACATTTAGGTCACAACATTCAGCTAATTGTTCCTGAGTCCAGCCATTTCTATCTCTTAATTTTTTAACAATCATATTCTTTCCCTACGCCTCTGAAAGGAAACTATTGCAGATTAATAGTACTGTCGGCCACGACTTTAGTCCGACAATTAGTCGACAGGCGAACCGATGTCTTTTTCTATCGATAGAAGGTGCTCTTCCATAACCTCATAAAGAGGTGTTTCTACCCAAGTATCATCAAGATAAAACTTTTCTGGTTCTTCCTCCTTTGGGTCAACAATGAGATTGTAAAAAGACGGATAAGCCATGTTTTGAATCGCATAGCTCTTTTTATCAATCTCTTTGAGTAACATTTTCCAGTTGCGCCATTTCACGCCGAACAGCTCATTGCCGATGTAAATAACTACAGATTCTCGAGCAGATTTTTCAGTGTGGCCCATCAAAAAATGTGTCTGCTCAACGCCATCCAAAACTCTATCTTCAGGTATTTCTCCACCGACAAATTCAGCTAGTGTTGGGAAAATATCTATTAAATGGACGATTTCGTTTGAAACTTTTCCGGCAGGAATAATACCTGGGTAACGAATCAAAAATGGAACCCGAAGGGATCCTTCATAAGGGGAAAACATTGTGCCGCGCCAAGGGCCCGTGAACCCAAATGACCGTTTAATGCCTTCGCGTCCATTATCTGAGGTGAAGATAAATATCGTGTTGTCCTTCAGGCCAAGATCATCAACCAACGCTAGCAGCTCGCCTACATAGACATCTGTCTGAGCAAGCACATCTGCAAAGCTACCATTACCCGTCTTCCCTTTAAAGTCAGGGTGGGCATCAACCGGTTCGTGGGTTTGTGTATAAGGTAAGTAAGCAAAAAATGGTTGCTTGGTTTTGGCCTTTCGCGAAATAAAATCTAGGGCATGGTCGGTAATGTCTCTATCGATGGAAGCGCGTTTGGCGCGTCCATAGACCTCATGCTTTTCTGGTTTCTGGTTGCGCTTGGAGGTCATGATACGAGTAAATTCCACCCCCGCATCGTTCTGAAAACTATCACTATCAGGCCAAAACGCTTGATCTGAGGAATTGGGAATACCATACCATTCATCAAACCCTTGATCTGTTGGGTAGCGCCCCTCAGCATCACCCAAGTGCCATTTACCGAACATACCAGTGGCATAACCGGTATCTGAGAGCATCTCTGCTAGGGTAATTTCCCACTGAGTAAGGCCATACCAAATTCCTCTAGG
>Ga0209660_1000223_pt1 | contig 35015 bp, 17 predicted proteins | sample SaaInlV_100m_DNA_2_FD_184659 | JGI IMG/M metagenome (GOLD analysis project Ga0209660, IMG submission 184659) | Marine microbial communities from expanding oxygen minimum zones in the Saanich Inlet - SI072_LV_100m_DNA (SPAdes) (version 2) | ecosystem: Environmental > Aquatic > Marine > Intertidal... | reverse complement strand
CTCTGCGGTTGGTGGAGATCGCAACAATACAGAGCACCACCAGACAGGCCATGGTGGTGGTGGTAGAATCGCCATCCACACCACGGGTTCATTTATCACATCCGATACATACACCTATGATGTATCTGGGTACAATCACGGGACTTATGCCGTCTATGGTTCCACATCAACCGAAGGTGCTCTTGAAGACCTGAGCATCAATGGTGGAACACTTACATTCACAACGGAAAGTGCTGGTTGGTATCACACAAGTGGTGTTCATGGCCAGGGTACACTTGCCTTGCATGAAACTCCAGAGGGTCAACTTACCGTAGCAGAATTATCATTCCGCTCGGTCAATATCGGTGCATTGACAACCGTCAAGTTCGATGGTCCCAACCCATTGGCAATCAAAGCCATTGATTCAACGGGTTCAGCGGGTCGTTCCTTCACAATCGGTTCCGATGCACTTGACAAGAGCTTCAAGATGGCCGGTGACTCGACCAGTTATCTTCCGATTGGCACCACCATCAGCCTGCGTGGCAGCACATATAATGTGGATTCATCCAAGTTTGTATCCGGCAACACGGAAATCATTCTGAACAAGGCACACGGTGCAACCGCCGGTAACAGCTTTAGTGTTGTTTCCGATGCTGGTGCTATCACCATCAATGCAAATCTTGATGCATCCGCTCAAGGATATTCCAAATCTGATGGTAACGGTGCTATTCCAGTTCCCGGGACACTTGGTGGAGGATATGGTGGCGGTGGCCATCCTAACCGTACCGATGGCACAGGTATCGGCAAGGGCGGTAACGCAAACAATGGATCCGGAGGTGGCGGACATGCAAATATTGGTGGTAAGGGATCTGAAGTAACCGCTGGTGGTAAAGCCTATGGAACTCCCGGAATTGCTTACCTATTCGCCGGTTCCGGTGGTGGTGGCGGTTGGCACGGTCCCGGAGGTGGTGGCGGTGGTGCCATTTCACTCGAAGCAGACCGTGATCTTAACATTGGTACCGATGTCACAATCAGCGTCAATGGCGGAAACAATGAGCCTTTTGAATACACCTCCACGGGGGCAGGTTCCGCCGGTAGCATCCGTTTAAGGGGCCGAAGCATTATTAACAAGGGTACACTGACCGCAAAGGGTGGTGCCCCAGGTAGTGGTGGCCGTGGTGGTGCAGGTAGTGACGGTCGCATTTCGTTCAACTATGCAAAGGATCTGGAGAAAGGAACCTACGATGTCGGCACCGGTACAGTTGGTATATCCACAGTACCTGCCATTACGGGTACCTTTAATGCCAATGGTAATCTTGCCGCCTCTGCAACTTGGCAGGAATTCACTGCACCGACGGCATATGACGACCTTGTCTTCTGGTGGAGTTTTGAAGAGGGTAGTGGCAAGAGCGCCATCGATTACTCCGGTAACAATCTGCATGGTTCACTTGAGCGAGACACCAAGTATCAAGATGGATTGTTCGGTAAGGCCATTTACTTGGACGGCAATGGCGACCGTGTACGTCTTAACTACAACCCGCTTATTGCTGTCGAGCAGTACACTGTCTCGATCTGGATGAAGACGCAGAAGGACAACGATGGTTGGGCCGGCCTGTTTGGGCGCAACGGTAGAATCTATAATATCTGGTTGAACGAGGCGAACAACAACACCGGGATTAACTACCTTCACCACCGTTTTTGGGATAATGGCAGCACCAACAGTGGCGCTCCTGATGCGAAGGCACCAGGAGGAGGTCGGTTGACCCACAACAAGTGGTGGCACATTGTTGCATGGAACGACGGAGTCACCTCCGCCACATGGGTCAATGGAACCAAGATGACCACTGGGAATGTCAATGGCGTTTTGAAGAACAAGGCTTCAACCTTGTGGCTCGGTGCTAACCCTGAGAACGGCAACAACCAAATGAAGGGCTGGATCGAGGATGCCCGTCTCTATAATAAAGGACTCAGCGCTACACAAATAGCCACCATATACGGCGATGGGGAAGGGGACAAACCCAAGGGTGCAATTGAGGATATTGCAACGCTCACTGGTACGCAGAACCCCACCGCATTTAGTGCAACCGGTTTGCCCGCAGGTATCATTGTTGATCCAAATACCGGTGAAATAAAGGGCACACCCAGCACAGTTGGCACTTTTGAAGTACTTGTAACCGCCGGCAACCTTGCTGGTAGCAGTGCTGCTCAAGTACTTGAATTGGTCGTAAATCCTGCTGTTCCAACATTAAAGAACACCGCCGCCACCAACATCGGGTCCAACTCCGCCATTGCAAATGTCGAGATTTTGACAACCGGCGGGAAAAACCCTTCAATCACTGTATACTACGGTCGTACTGATGGCGGAACAAACACTGATTCCGAGAACGGCGGCTGGACCGACAAGGTCGAGTTTGGCGAGCAGGAGGCCGGCACATTCCAGATCGGTATATCCGGTCTGGACAAGGGTGCCGCCTACAAGTACCGCACCCTGGCCGACCACGGTATTGAGGGACTCGCCGGAACCTGGGCTGCGGACACCATCTCCTTCACCACCAGCAATGTGGCCGGACCGCCACTTGTAGCCGCCAAGGATGCAACCAATATTGCCGGCACCACTTCTGATGTTAGTGGTCAACTTCTATCTTATGATGGATCGGATAAACCGACTATCACTGTGTACTATGGCAAGGAGGACAAGGGTGCCACCGCCGCAGGTTGGGACGCCAACAAAAGCCTTGGAGCAAAGGATACGGGTGTCTTTACCGGTCAAATAACTGGTATGTCACCATCCACTATCTACTACTATCGTTTTAAAGCGTCAAATGGTGGTGGCAATCACTTCTCTGAAGCCAAAAGTCTGGCCACCGTTGGTCCCCCGATCGGTGAGACCAAGCCTCCTTCGGATGTAACGCCGTCTTCGGCAACGCTTAACGTCAAGATTACCGGTACGGGTGGTTTCCGTCAGGAGCTTCCCGGTACCGATGCCCTCGTAACCGATGCCCTCCGTGCCCACTGGCGCATGGATGAGGGTTCAGGAACCACGATCACGGACGAGGCCATCGACGTGCCCGGTAAGCTCGGTCAATATGTCGGTACATTTAACGGCGGTGCACCCGCCAAATGGGTTGCCGGTAAGTTCGGTCAGGCACTTGAGTTTAATACTGGTGACAATCAGGTCGTGCTGCCCGTGGAATCGCACCCACCATCCAGTGGAATGGCCATGTCCATCTCCTTCTGGTCCTGGGGTGCCGACAACGTGAAGCGCAACACCTCAATCTTAGAAGCCACCAATGGTAATAACCGAATCACCAATCTCCACCACCCGTGGGGTAGTGGACGTGTCTATTGGGACAGCGGTAACGGGGGACATGACCGTCTGGAAAAAACCCCGGACATCAACTGGCTCAAGGGCAGTTGGGCGAACTGGGTATTTACCAAGGATCGTGTTACCAGTACCATGAAAATTTTCCACAATGGCACTGAGTTCGCCAGTGCCGGTGGCCGTGGACGTGCCTGGGGTACTCCCGACCGCTTCAAGCTCGGCACAGATCGCAATACCGGCAATGACTGGCCAGGAAAGGTTGATGACCTTCGTATCTATGACAAGGCACTAACCGCTGCTGAGGTAAGCACTCTATACGGAGATGGTGGAGGCGACCTCAAGGGTGGCATCATCATCCTCGAGACCGGTGGTGAGAGTCCAAGTGCCAAGATTTTCTGGGGCGACGAGGACGGCGGAGATGCCGTTTCAGCCTGGGACAATGTTGTCACAGTTGATGGGAAGCACGACCTGTTCGCATATGCCTCTGGCAAGATTACCAACCTCACCAACGGCACCAAGTACTTCTATCGTGGCCAGGTCACCAATTCATCAGGCAGTGCCTGGGCCGGTGCAGCCAAGAGTTTCACCGCCACCAATACCCTGCTAAATACGCAGACGGTTGACGGTCTCGCCCTATGGCTGGACGCCACGGATGTTGATGGTGACGGCAAGGAGGACCTTCTTGAAGACGAGGCTCCCATCTCCGCATGGGTCGATATCTCCGGCAACAACAAGGAGGTCAAGCAGACGACCACCTCCGCCAAGCCGATTTACATGAGCAACCAGGCAGGAACCAAGGCCGGCATCCGCTTTGACGGTAATGGAGATTTTCTCTTCGTCATGGGTGCACTTGCTGAAGATGGCGGTGACTCATCCATCTATGTGGTACACCAGCGCAAGGTTGAAAGCGGTGCAGACGGAGGCATTGTCATCGACGAGGCCACCGGAGAGATCGCATCCTCAGGGGCGACACCTTACGGACTCACCATTTCCAGTCTACAGCAGGTTGGCGCCACCCTGAAGAATATCAAGATTGGTAAGGATGCTGCTGTCACTACCAAGAACTTCGGGGGTGAAATCCATGAAGTCCTTATATACAGCAAGAAACTGGCACTTCAAGACCATCTCAAGGTTGAGGGGTACCTTGCCCACAAGTGGGGTGCAACAGATTCTCTTAAGAAGAGTCATCCATACAAGGAGGAGGCACCAAGCTTCGACAACAGCCCGAAACTGGTCATGGCACTGGGTGTTGAGGACTTCGATAAGCCATCCACCGATGGATTGCTCGGCGAGTGGTTGTTCGATGATGGTACCGCCAAAGATACTTCCGGCAACAATATGCACGGCGTCAACAACGGGGCTGCATTCGTCGAGGAAACTCCATCCGGGAGTGGCAAGGCAGTGAACTTGAATGGCAACAAATACATCACAGTTGATGATGATGGAGACCCCAATAGCCACGTTGCTGGTTCACAGACCACCTTTGACACCGGGTCCGCACTCACTGTCAGTTTCTGGTCGAAGGAAATGCCCGATGGCAATTGGGAGCCTTTCATCTCTAAACGGGGTGACCATCAGGGTTGGCAGATCCGGCGCAGGAACAACGATAGTAATATCTGCTTTACCATGCGTGGACCCGGAAATGATGATTGGTACACATCATCCGCACCTCTTAAGGATAATGAATGGCACCATATTGCTGCTACCTTTGGTGGCGGAAAACGCCGTTTCTACATTGACGGGAACAAGGTGCAGGAGGAAAATCGTGGTGGCAGTATAAAGGCCACCGGATCACAGTTGGTATTTGGTGCCCGTGATAATTCCGGAAATGCCGGAAATGCACCGAGTATCGGAAATCATTCGAATACATTCCTTGATGACATCCGGATATACAACCGTTCGATCAGTGCTGATGAGGTGAATGTGCTTTCCGGCGCCTTCGTAAACAAGATTGTTGGTTACTTTGGAAATGCCTTTGAGTATCAGGTACAGGCCATTAAGGGCCCGACAGCCTTTGAGGTTAGTGCCGGTGCTCTTCCTAACGGTTTAACGATTAATAACGCTGGCAAGATTTCCGGCGCGCCGACCAAGACCGGTGATTTCGAGGCCACCATCAAGGCTTCCAATTCATCCGGTTCTGACTCAAGGAAATATTTCTTCCGCATTCGCCAGGGTCTGCAGAACATCACGTTTGACCAGGAATTCGGCAGCAAGAAGTATGGTGACGATGATTTCGCCCTCACCGCCACTTCCAGTGCCGGCTCTGCCGTCTCCTACTACAGCAAGAACGAGGATGTGCTGAAGATAACTGGTAATACCCTTATCAGCCCGACGGTTACCGAGGGTCTGACGATACACTGGAAGTTCGATGAAACAACCGGCACCAATGCGCCGGATCCCATCACCGGCAACAACGGGACATTGACCGATATGGCAAATTCCGACTGGGTGGATGGCAAGTTCGGCAAGGCCCTCGACTTCGATGGTTCCGATGACCGTGTTATTGGTGCCAAGACAATTGGCGGCGAAAACGAAATGACTGCATCCATGTGGTTCAAACCGACTGCACTTGCCAATGATATCCTTGTTGCCAAGATGCATAATGACAAGAACGCCAGCGGTGGAGACATCAAGACGGGCAAGGGTTGGTACATCAAGATTCGTTCCGATGGCGATGCCTGGTTTGGTGTCGGCAGTCGCAGACACCGGGATGACAACACCCGTGCAGGACCCGGGTCCATTACGGCCGGAGCTTGGAACCATATCGCCGTATCCTGGAAAGGTCGTAAGGCTACCATATTTATTAATGGTGCTCCCAAAGCTTCCCGCACCACATCCAGTGGACGAAGCGTGGGTGAGGATACGGAAGAACTCTGGTTGGCTCGTTCTCAGCGCTGGAGTACCGGTGACAAGTATAAGGGCCAGATCGATGACTTCCGCTACTATAACCGTGCGCTAAGTGTTGACGAGGTCGCTATTCTTGCCGGTGCCAATTCGGATTACCTGACCACCTATGACGGTGGAAAGGCCGAGGTCATTGGATCCGGTACGGCAACGCTCGTAGCCTTTGCCGGTGCCACCGCTGACTTGGTCGCATCCACCCCAACGGAGCGCATTCTTAACGTTGGTAAGTCCATGCTGACTGTCACAGCCGACAGTTATGCAAGGAAGATCAATGTTGATAATCCTGCCCTTACCGTGCAGTACTCTGGTTGGGTTAATGGTGACGATAAGACCGCCCTGATTCAGGAGGCAACTCTAACGACAACAGCTGTAAAGGCTAGTGACCAGGGAGCATACCCGATTGTTCCTGCTGATGCCAAGGCTGATAACTACGCCTTCACTTATGTCAATGGTACCCTCACGGTTGATAAACGTACCGAGCAGGTTATCACCTTTAACCAGGACTTCAGTAACGTGAAGTATGGGGACACGGTTGAATTGACTGCAAGCGCCGGATCCAATCTCCCTGTCAGCTATACCATTGATAACGCAAATGTAGCGGCAACCGTTGCCACCCGCCAGTTCCACATGGTTGGATGGTGGAAACTTGACGAGACAGGAGGTACCACTGCCAACGATTCAAGTGGCAATGACCGCAAGCTCGTTCTGGCCGGTACCGATGGGTCAACCAACTGGAAGATTGCCAAGTTCAACAACGGACTTGAATTTGACGGGACCAATGATTACGCCGTTAACTTCGGCAATCAGGGCATCCTGGGATCTGAAAAGCGTACGGTATCTCTCTGGATTAAGGGAACTTCTACCGGTAATGACGGAGCAGGTCTTGTTGGATGGGGTAAGGATGCCGCAGGTGCACATTTCAGTGTCGAGCTCTCCGGCGGAAAGATCAAGGTTGACTACAATGGCGCTTCCAAGACCGGCACCACCAATGTCCTGGATGACAAGTACCATAATGTAATCGTTGTCTATCCGAAGGCAGGAAATGTTGGCTCCACCAAGATTTACGTGGACGGCAGCGATGATGGTGGCAGTTCATCCGGTAGTGCCACGGTCAATACGCAGGCTGCTTCCAGCTTGACCATTGCCCGCCAGGTGAAAACCAAGAAGTACTTCAAGGGTATCCTCGATGATATCCGTGTCTACTCCGGCGAACTCAAGACCGATAACGATACTGATCCAAAGAATGAAATCACCGCGATATATAATAGTGGTTCCGGTGACTTCAACAAGATCCGTGTCGTGGGTACCGGTACCGTCAATATTACTGCAAGCCAGGTTGGAGATGTTAGCTATGCACCTGCAGTGGCCGTCACCAAGCAATTTGAGATTGGTAAGATTGACCAGAGTATAGCCTTCAATGTTCTTCCTGAGAAGTCCGTTGGTGACTTCGACTTTGATCCAGGAGGTGTTGCTGGTTCTGGACTTCCGATCCACTACGTCAGCTCCAACCCTCTGGTGGCTTCTGTAACCGGCGATCCCGGTAGTGAAAAAATTCGTATTCGTGGTGCCGGTTCAACCTTCATCACTGCTACACAGGCTGGAGACGCAACCTACAATGCGGCGACGGATGTAAAGCAGGTTCTCAGTGTCAACTACTACAACCTCTTCCCTGACTCTATTCAGGGCATGCAGTTCTGGTATGATGCTGATGATGTGAATGCCGACCGCAACCCGGATTCGAACGCTGATGATTCAGTGATATCGACTTGGGCAGATCGTTCAGGTAATAACCTTAACTCCATTCAGGGCACTGTCTCCAAGCTTGTTAATTATAAAAGAGATGCCCTTGCCGGCAAGGGATCTATTTCCATTGCCAATGGGAAGACACTGACATTGCCAAACATCCAAGGCACCAAGATGGTGTTCATGGTTGTCAAGCAGGATGCCAGCCAGAATGCTGTCACAAAGCTTCTTGGAGGTAATATCAATACCACCACTGCCAACGGCAAGGTGTCTCAGGGTGTCACTGGAGCCTACGAAATTGAATCGAATGTCTCGAGTCACCAATTTAATGTGATAACGATGCGTATTGGATCCGGCAACCAGGGTTTCTGGGTAAACGGTACATTTATCGGAGGTGACGTTAAGAAGGCTGGACCAGGTACACTGAACGCTCTTGGTAACGGATTCGTTGGCGAGGTTGCCGAAATTGTGGGTTACACCAATGCGCTTCCGAATCTTACCCGGATGAAGATTGAAGGCTACCTTGCCAGTAAGTGGGGTCTGCTCAACAACCTTGGCGATGATCATCCGCACAAACTGTCCCGTCCAACATTTGGTGGTGCTCAAAACATTGTTTTCCAACCACTGCCTGATAAGACTCCGGAAAGTGCTCCTTTCCGTTTGTCTGCGGAATCCAGTTCCGGCCTTGGCGTTACGTTCAAGAGCGGCGATGTATCGATTGTAACAGTCAGCGGTGACATCGTGACCGTTGTTGCCGAGGGTAGCGTTACCATTACTGCATCGCAATCCGGTGATGCCAACTGGTTCAGCGCCACCGAGGCTACCCAGACCTTAAAGGTCACGGCCAAACCTCGTGCAGACCAAGTCATTACATTGGATCCGCTTGCTGACAAGGAGATTGGAAATAACGCATTTGAGCTGACCGGTAGTTCCAGTTCCGGTCTTGGTCTTACGTATGTCAGTTCCAACCCTGCGGTCGCCACAATTGACGGCAAGACTGTGACCATCGTCGGTCAGGGTATTACCGTGATCCGTGCCAGCCAGGATGGTGACCGTGATTGGAACCCGGCGCAAATGGTCGAGCGTGAACTCAAGGTTATCAAACGTAGCCAGACTGTGACCTTCAATCCACTTGCCAACATCAACCTCAGTCAGGGAATCTTCATACTATCGGCTACTTCATCTGCCGGTCTTCCGGTTGCATTCTCCGTTGACAAATCTTCGGTTGCCACGGTGCAAGGTAATAAGTTGACACTGGTTGCTGGTGGTTCCGCCAAGGTTACGGCCACGCAGGGTGGTGATATTACTTATAATCCTGCGGACCCTGTCAGCCAGACCCTTACTGTTCTGGATGATACCTTGAAGCCACAGACTATTACATTCACCCAGAATCTGTCTGGTAAGAAGTTTGGTGATGCAGCCTTTAACCTGACTGCATCTACCGATTCCGGACTTCCATTAAGCTACAGCAGTTCGAATCCTTCAATTGCTACCTTGGAAGGTAATACATTATCAATCAAGGGTGCTGGTACCGTAACCATCACAGTTGAATCAAGTGGGGGTGAATCCAATGGCAAGGAATGGCAGGCGGCTGTAGCCTCCAAGCAGATGTCCATTGCCAAAGCCGCACAAACAATCACTTTCCCGGCTATAACTGATAAAGCTGTCGGTGATCTTGATTTTGCTCCTGGTGCAAATGCCAGTTCCGGTCTGAATGTTACCTATACCAGTTCGAATACTGCAGTAGCTGTTGTTGATGGACAAAAGATCAAGGTAAAGGGCGGTGGAACCGTAACCATCACTGCCGCGCAGGCAGGTGATGATCGGTATAATGCGGCAACCAGTAAGACTCAATCCTTTAGCGTGACGTTAAGTAACCTGTTTGCTGACTCTTATCCTGGTCTACTGCTCTGGCTGGATGCCACTGATATTAATGCTGATGGATATCCGGATACGATAGCCGACTTCCTTGGTGGTGGTAAGATAAATTCATGGAAGGATCGTTCGGGTAAAAATATGGACTCCACCCAGTCTGCTATAACCCGCATGCCGACCTATAAGGCCAACGCCCTCAACGGTAAGGCTGCCGTTGAATTCAGCAGTAGCTTGCTTAACTTACCCAATCTGGGTCTTAATGGTTCTGATAACCGATCTTTATTCATTGTTGCAAAGGCAACAAAGCCAGGGGCATTCATTAGTTTTGGTACGAAGGAAGTTGCACAACAATTTTCTATCGGTCGTGACTTCCAAAGCGAAAAGTATATGCTCAATGCCTATGGGCTTGGGGGACAACATGTTGGAGCAACCAGTGTCAGCAACATGTCAATCATTCGTACTGTTCTCAATGGATCTGCAATATCTGATGTTGTAGTCGGTGTTAACGGTACACTTGAGAATGGACGGGCCAAAATGGTTCTTGATACCAAGGAATCAGGAAACAACCGAATCGGTGCCAATGTTGATGGCTTGGGCGGACTGAGCGGTCAAATAGCTGAAATTCTGGTTTTGGATAGTGCTGTGACTGATCGAATGGCTCTTAAGATAGAAGGATACTTGGCACAGAAATGGGGTTTGCGAGGCAGCTTGGCCACCAGTCACCCATACAAGTCTACATCGCCAACATTTGGTGGTAATCAATCCATCACATTCCCATCAGTCGGAAGTCCAGTTGTTAGTGATGAAACAATTGACCTCAAGGCATATTCCGACTCCGGATTACCAATTGTTTACACTAGTTCAAATCCTGCGGTCCTGACAGTATCCGGATCTACTGGAACCATTAAAAGTGGTGGATCTGTTGTCGTTACTGCCTCGCAGGCTGGAGACAAGTACTACACCAAGGCAGCTGATAAGACATTGAGCATTACCATTAGCAAGGAAGCTCAGACAATATTCTTCACTGAACTGGGTAATCGCAACAAGTCAGATCCTCCTTTCAAGCTACAAGGAACCACCTCATCCGGGTTGGCATTGACTTATCAAGTCATATCTGGGCCTGCATCTATCAAGGCTGGTACAACTGATACCATTCAGCTGGCGGGGACTGAAGGAACAGTTGCTATCAAGGCAACACAGGCTGGCAATAATGCATACAATGCAGCTACGCCAGTGACACGTTCCTTCACAATAAATAACCGTGAACAGCAAAGCCTTTCCTTTAAAGGCAAGGGTGAAGCTGGTTCAGGTCTTCGTGACATCATCCTCGGTAAACGGCCCTTCTTACTGCCGCTTGCTGGAATAACCGGTGGTAAATCAGGTTCCGATGTTGTAGTTGAGGTAACTGGTGGTACTGCAGCTTCCGGTACCAAGACTAAAATGGTAAATATCAAGGGACAAAACTTCCTTGCAATTAAGTCCAACATGGCGGGTACACTTGAGCTCACTGCTTCTCAGGCTGGTGGAACGAAGTTCGATCCAGACCAAGGTAAAAATGTCATATACAATGCTGCAACTTCAGTTACGCAGACATTTGAGATTAAACCTCCATCCAAGGCTAACTTTAAGCTTACGATGCGTGATCACGATAAGTACAGCATTCGACTAGCCAAGTTCCAGGCAAAGTATGCATCGCGCACAAATCCGGATACCGGTTTCAATTATACCAATTCTGAAATCATCAATCTCTTTGAGGGTGATGAAGGTGATCCTGATGGTGATGGAATCCCGAACTTCCTGGAATATGCATTCGGTGGTGAAGGTCTGGATCAGGACTCTGATGAACGTAAGAACATGCCCAAGAAGAAGCCACTTCGTCGTCCTAAGAGCGGTAGTGCCAGCTTCCAGATGACATTCATTCGACGCACATCTTCATCTGACTCAGCTCTCACTTATACTGTCGAGACCAGTGATGATATGCGCAATTGGACAAGCTCTGGTATTTCCCAGGTCGGTTCAGCCGTTGACGAAGGAGGTGGCATGGAGAGTGTTGTCTTTGAGCTCGACAAGGCTTATACCGACTCGGACGCGCCAAGGAACCAATTCCTGCGTCTCAATGTGACTTCCTCTGAATAAGTCCCTACAAGCAAGTTTTAAACATGAACCAGAAAGGGTCCCGTTTCGGCGGGACCCTTTTTGATTTAGGGGGGCAGGTTCAGTTCTATTCCTGCCCGTTCAATCCTTGGCCTCCGGTCTTTATTTTCTCCGGGGATCTGAAGCTGAACCTCAATTTACAAACCCTGTAAATACTTTTGTAAATTGATGATCTTTGCTTTTACCGGTTGATCAGAAGCAGTCCAAGCGGTTTAATGGATTCCTTGATTGTTTTCTTCCCATCAGGCCAACGAACAGATATTTTTTTCAGGCTCGCAGATTTTCCTGTGCCAAAAAAGATGGTGGAGGATGATTGGGAAAGATAACTGCCGCCTGCCTTTACTTCAGCAACTTGAATTGGTCCATTCTCCGGTTCAACAATTATACGGGAACCAATCGCCGTTGGGTTGCCTTTGGTTCCTTGAAGGCGAATTCCAAAGGAGTTGTCCAGGGATTGATTTAGATAAATGGAGGGATGATTGTTGTTGGCTGTTATTACAAAATCTACTTTACCATCCTTGTTTAAATCCGTTGTGGCAAGACTCTTACTATCTTCTGGGATTATCAAGCCACTCTCAAGAGGCCATACTGGTTCCAGTTTTCCATTTTCATTCCCCAGTAGCAATTGACTGAGCCCACCATCCATCCTTCCGGTTTCATGCTGGTTGTTGAAGAAATTTTGAACAAGATAAAGGTCTGTGTACCCATCACCATTCACTTCAGTTAGACGAACTCCAAATCCAGGCGCGACTTGAGCGAGCCTTGGCAGTTTTATGAAAGAGAATTTACCTTCTCCGTTATTGACCATGATTCCTGAACTCAGGGTGTTCACCATGAAATGCTGGGCAGATGAAAGTCCAATATTTGTATAAATCTGGGGAAGGGTCGCCTTTGCAAAAGAAACATAATTTTTGAACTTTTCCTTCAAGTGTGGCATGGCCTTGGTGGAGCAGCTTTTCCCTCGAACTGGGAACTGGCTGTTTCCTTCCCAGAGTGATTCGACAAATCGTTCCTGCCCTGTGTTACCAAATTTTCCGTAGTACGCTTCCAGTGGCTTCTCTCCGGTTATTTGATATTTTGTATTTAGGCCTAGATTGGTTACCGCATAGTCAATGTCACCATCACCATCGATATCTCTTCCATCTATACCGTTCCACCATCCCAAATACTTATTTAACCCGGCTGCTTTGGTTCCCTCGACAAGATGCCCTTTCCTGTTTTGAAAAAAACGAACCGGTCCCCATTCGACCGTTACAAGCAAATCTGTCCACCCATCATTGTCTGCATCCGACCAAAGGGCACTTGTCACCAAACCCATTTTAGAAAAATCACCCGGTACTTGATCCGTTGCCAAGTCAAAGCTTTTACCATTGTTGATGTATAAATAACTCTTTGGTGATAGTGGGTATTTACCAGGGATAACCCGAGACCCAACAAACAAGTCCAAGTCTCCATCCCGGTCAAAGTCACAAGCGGTGGCAATCCCTCCACTTTCTTTTTGCGACGGGAAGAATTTGTCCGAGGCCCTTACCAGTTCGCCCCCTCCTGTGTTCAGGTACATTCGATCCTTCAGTACGGGATCACCTGGTTGGCACTCCACTCCGCCACTGACAACGAATAAATCCAGATTTCCATCCCCGTTGAAATCGAGGATTAGCGCACCCATATCCTCGTGTGCCTTGTCTTTTTCGAGTGCGTCTGAGTTCAGGGGTTTAAAGCCTCCCTGCTCTTGCTTGATTAGGATACTGGGTTTCTGGCCCCTTGCCCCGCCGAAGAAGAGATCTTCCAGTCCGTCGCCATCAATGTCTCCCACTGCGGTTCCTGGTCCGAGTTGTGAGTGCTTGTAGGGGAGGAGAGGCTGGCGCTTGTAGTCATCAAACTTGGTTTCCTGATGCTTGGTAGATTCAATTTTGGCACCGACAAACATTGGTTTGTCTGGTACCGGAGGTGGTCTGTTTGGTCCTGCGGCAGCTTTGGCTTCGCGGATGGTGTAGTGTCGATTTGCGGGAAGGTTCATCAGTACCTGGCTTGGTCCTCCAGGCCAATGAATGATTAATTTTTCGACCAACTTGGACTGTCCCAATCCAAAATGTAGCACTGGTTCATTACTGGATAGATAGCCTGTATAAGGATTTAAATAGCGTGTTTGGATACCTAGTTCCGTTTCTATATCCACCTTTACTCCAATCCCGAATCGATTGGTTGTTTGGCCTATCAGGTTCAGAGATATGCGGTTACCATCAGATGTATTACGGTAGATATGAACAGGTTCTTCCTGATTGGCGACGACAAGGTCTGGATTTCCATCCTGATCCAAGTCTGCAAGTGCAGCGGCAAAGCTCATTCCAAAATGGTCGAGCCCCCATTCTTTTCCCATCCTGGTGAAGTGTAAATTACCATCATTCCGAAAAACCAAATTATGATCCCTTTTGGCAGGGGTCTTTTTGTAAATATCAAATTCCTCTCGACCAATTAGCCATTTTTCATCCAGAGGCATGTCGGAATGGGTGAAATTGCGACTCATCCCGTTGGTGATGAAGAGGTCAATCCAGCCATCATTGTCAAAATCAGCGAACTTGGGGGCCCAGGACCAGTCAGACTTGGCTAATCCGGATAGGTAGGCAGCTTCAAGAAACCTTCCTGTTCCAGTATTGAGAAAAAGTGTATTCCACATATACTGGGTTGGCCTGTTATTCTCCACAAACCACTGCCGGTCGCCCATCACGCCCATTGTTGTTTTTTCAAGAAAGTGGGTCGTACCTGCCATATCGACACAAAAGTAGTCAATGCGACCATCATTATTAATGTCTGCTATGTCCGCCCCCATTGAAAACCATGTGGTGTGTGGCACAATCTCTTGTGTTACATTACTGAAGGTGCCATCCCGGTTGTTCCGGTAGAACTGATCTACATCATTCATGTCGTTGGCTACGAAAAGATCAGGGTATCCATCATCGTCGTAGTCGAACCATGTGGCTGATAGTCCGCGGTGAATATCAGCAATCCCCGACTCCGCGGTCACATCTGTAAAGAAACCTCTGCCGTTATTTTTATATAGTCGATCAGGTCTGCCGATTGTGATGATCTTGTGCATCTTGTTCATTACTAGCTCAAAACCAAAATACTTCCTGTATTCAGGTAGTACCTCAGGCTTATTGCCTACCATGTGGAAGGGTGGTTTTTTCGGGCGTCCACCTTCTCGATAAAGTCGATTACAAAGGACATACAGATCAAGGTCTCCATCAAGGTCGTAATCGCAAAAGTACCCCATGAGACTTGCACTCAATAAATCCAGACCACGTTCCTTCCCAACCTCTGTAAAGAACCCTTTTCCGTTATTGAGAAAAAGTTGGTTGGGGGCTTCGTAATTACATACATAGAGGTCAAGATCTCCATCATTATCAATGTCCGCAAGGGAAGACCCTGCACTCCAAGGGTTGCCGAGCTGAAGCCCTGCAGTTTTTGTTGCATCCTTAAATTGAAGGTTTCCCTCTTGCAAATATAGCTGATTCTTATTTGCCCCACTGGTCAGGAAAAGGTCTGTTTTCCCATCTCCATTGATATCTCCTGCTGTTACTCCTCCACAGCCAAAGCCAGAGGAGTATAGCCGCCGTAGTTTATGGTCCACCTTGATGGGGTTAATAAAATGAATTCCGCTATGTTTTGGGGAAACTCGATCGAAAAGGAATCCAGACTTGCTTACTGCAGGGCTATTAAGGGCACGATCAGTGACGTTTTCAGGCAATACATTTCCATTTCCAAACTGGATGTTTCCCAGTAGGGCTAACAGGCAAATGTGTTGTCTGGTTAAACTTCGCATCATGGGGAATTGCGATGTTTAGGGGATTTTCAGTATTATTTTATTAATTTATTGGATGTCAAACATTCGCTCACTTAATTAAAAAAATCCCTTGCAACTGCAATTTCACAATGTAACTTGAGAAATGTTCCTTCCTTGTACAATCCCTTGGTGTTACGTTTATGGATGACCCCATTTCCATTGAGTTTGCCCAATTGCTGACAAAGCATCAGCGGAGATTGTATGCGTTTATCATGTCCCTGATACCGGACCCCAACCAAGCAAATGATATTCTGCAGGAGACCAATCTAGCACTTTGTAAAAGTGCATCCAAATATGATCCTGATCGAAACTTTTTGGCATGGGCATTCAAGGTGGCTCGCTTTCAAGTGATGGCCTTCATTAAAAAGCAGAAGCGCAGTCGTATTGTTTTTGATGATGATCTCCTTCATCAACTTGCTGATGATGCAGAGGAGGAGTCAGCGCATTTTGATGATATGCGGAAGGCGTTAAACACCTGTCTAATGAAACTACCTGCAAGGCATCGTGCTATCGTTGAGGCTCGATACGAGGATGGTGGTACTATTGGCAAGGTTGCCAAGGCTTTCCGTAGAAGTTCCGGAGCTATCACCCAGTCACTATTTAGAATACGTTCTGCACTTTGGAACTGTGTGGAACGCGAAATGAGAAAGATTGAAGTATGAAAAATCCTCCTGAGAAATTAATACAGACAATGATATGGGACTATTTGGATGGAGAGCTTTCTGAGCTAGAGGAAAAAAAGCTTCAGGCGATTCTCAAGGTAGATCCCTTCACTCGAAAACTATATCTTCGGTGTACTACAATGCATTCAGTCCTCGGATGGGAACATGTTTCTCGGGAAGAAATTCCACTAGAAGTGACACGTCAGACCTTCCATTTTATAGCTTCCCCTATCACTCCTGTTTTTCAGTGGTTAAAAAATTCTGCTACTATTCCATTGGGTATGGCAGCTTCCTTTTTGGCTCTATTCTCATTACTTGGTTTATATTTCCTCAAGCAGGAGAACCATGAACGTGAGAAAATCGCCCTAGAAAAGGTTATCTCAGATAAAGAGCCAATAGGTTGGGTATCCCATGGCAATGGTGCTTCCATTATTTTTGCTGATGCGTCCAAGGAAGATACCGGATTTTTCTATTCATCTGATATTCCAGAACAAAACGGGATGAGTCTGGTTTTACATTTTACCAAACCTTTTCCAGAAACGGACGAGGGTTAAGTACTCTTTCGTTTTTTTCCAATTTCGGGGAAAGTGAATTGGTTAATGTCTTAGTGCTACAAGTTCTTACTAATGCTTTGATCGTTCAAGTAGGGATACTTATTTCCTCATTTTTGGTGAGAGTACGATACGTAATCCCAAGTCTTCGGGACGAGCTGATGGTCTTTCACCTTTTCGTGCCGCGGATCTACAATACGATTCAAATAATTGCCAACTTCCACCTCGTGTGACTCTCAGGTCTCCCGTTTTTGGCCCGATAGGGTTCGTTTGGCTGCCTTCAGCATATTTATTCAAGTAGCGATCGTTACACCATTCACGGACATTTCCGTGCATGTCATGTAATCCAAATCGATTGGATGGGAGTACACCTACAGGGTGTGTAACTTGATTGGCATTTTTGCCATACCAGGCATGGCTTTCAAGGTTCCGTGTGTCATCTCCAAATGAGTAAGCAGTTTTAGTCCCTGCTCGACAGGCATATTCCCATTCTGCTTCAGTAGGTAGCCGTATTTCGTGGGTTGGTAATTGTGGGTTTTGCTTAAGGTTTAGCACTCGGCAAAAATCCATGGCTTCTTTCCACGAAACCCTTGTTACTGGATTCCTTTCTTTTCCCAGCTGAGGAGTTTCGGGGACTGTTTTATTCCACTCCTTGATAGTCACCTCGGTTTTCCCCATCCAGAAGCCTGTTATCTTTACTTTATGCTGCGCCTCATCATCATCACGGGGTCTTCCCGGTTCATTTTTGGGACTCCCCATATCGAATTCACCACTTTTAATCCAAAGGAGTTCGATGCCTGAAGGCTGTAGAGTGTATGGTTTCCCTTGTATGGGAAGCGATTCGAAGGTAATAATCTGTGGTTTAAAGGTTTCATCACTAATTTTCAAGGTGTGGCTGACAGGAAAAGCGGAATCGTATTTATTGTCACCAACCTGCGTAGCCGTAACCGTCACGGTACCAGCGGCAACCAAGGTCAACTTGTTGCCCTGTACGGTTACGACCTCGGGCTTGTCAACCGAGAAGGCTACCGGGAGTCCTGCGGACGATGTCGCCGACAGGATTAAGGTCTTCTGGCTCAGGGTGATATTATCGGGAGGCGCTTTGAAGGTAATTGTCTGTTTACTCGGGACGGTCGGCGGTCGGGGGATAATTGTCAGGTTCTGGCTGACAGGACCGGGAGGTTTGTCGGTAATGTGACCAACCTGCGTGGCCGTAACCGTCGCGGAACCAGGGTCTGTATCTGTTCCTACATTATCGTCAGGTAAATTTTTAATCATCCATGCAAGTGAGGCGATTAGTGCAACTACAACCAATGCTCCTAAGATACCTAAGGGAAATTTTACTTTCTTGGCTCTGCCGACATTATTGGCCTCTGTATCAATTTTATTGGGTATAATGAATATGGCATTGGCCTTATCAGTATTTGTGAACCAAGTTGGTGTGCGGACCTTTGGGAGAGCGGTGAACATATCCCGTGCGGTACGGAACCTTTCAGCTGGATTTTCTTCCAATGACTTCTCTAGCCATCGATCCCAACTGCCATGGATGCCCCTGCGGATCTCCGATGCCCGCTTAAGCCCAGGCATTTCACGCCCCGTGAGCATGCGGAATGCGATGAGGCCAATCGAGTACAAGTCGCTGCGACCGTCAACCCGCAGGCCTTTGCGCTGCTCCGGACTCATGAATTCATAGGTGCCAACAATTGCCGATTCAGTGGGGTCCAGATTGGATGTTTCGTGCTGCTGGGTTTCGTGGAGAATAGGTTCTGCTTCAGACAGCAACCAGTCTTCCCTGATGAGGCGTACTATCCCGAAGTCAGCAATCTTTGTGCCCTCTGGATGGAGAAGAATATTGGCGGGTTTAAGGTCGCAGTGAATAACACCTTTTGAATGTGCGTATCCGATTGCCTCAAGGGTCTGCTTCAGGAAGTCTGATATTTCTTTTTCGTGAGGTAGACCATCCAGTTGATCAATATACTCTTCGAGGGAGACGATTGATTTGCCTTCCAATTCAATTCCAGAAATCAGTTCAGACCGAAGCCAATACTGCCCATCCGTCTGGTCAAAATCATCCACTGCCACAATGCCAGGGTGCCGTAGTTGTGCCATCACCTTGGCCTCGTTCCGGAAGTACTGCAATCCCTCTTCGTGTTCAAGTACCTGAGGATGAATCAATTTAAGGGCATGCCTTGTCTCAAGGACTTCGTGTTTGACCTCGAAGACCCTTCCCATACCTCCTTGGCCAAGAACGCTAAGTATCTTGTATTGGCCAAGAGTGTCTCCTACACCCAAGACTTTTTGTTCGTTTTCAATTGTCTGAGCTTGATCTTTCTTAACAAAATCATCGCTGGTTGATTTCATTTCTATTTCTTCAGATTTTCCCAGTTGTTCTGGTAAAGGTAAGGCCTCCTTCATTTTAACAGCTGATTGAAATCGATCATCCGGGTTCGGTTCCAGACTCTTTTGTATCCAAAAATCCCACTCAGGATATATGCCTTTAATAAGCTCTGTAGGTTTCTTGAATCCAGGATCCCGTCGACCAGTTAGCATTATCAGGCAAATTAATCCGAGTGCATAAAGATCGCTGCGCTCATCTGAATATCCATTTTTTTGTTCCGGACTCATGTACTCATAAGTCCCTGCAATTGATCGTTCACGCTCGGTACGACTGGAGGGATCGGGCTTGTGCTCCAGAATGGACTTGAATGCAGACATTTGCCAATCGTTCTTCCTCATCAATTGAACGAGTCCGAAGTCGACGATTTTGATTCCTTCTTCGCTTATTAGAATATTTCCGGGCTTAAGGTCTCTATGAACGCAACCTTTTTGATGAGCAAATGCCAGTGCATCCAGTACTTGATGCATGAAATCGAGCACTTCATCTTGGGGGAATATCCCTTGCTGATCTTTAATGTAATCTTCTAGGGTAACTAGAATTTGCCCTTTTTCGGATTGCATGCCATTGACCAATTCCTGTCGGATCCATATATGTCCATCTGTCTCCCCGTACTCGTCCACATAAACGATTCCTGGATGTCGCAGGGTTGCCATGACCAGCGCCTCTTTTTTAAAGAATTCAAGAGCATCATCGAACTGTAGTAGTTCTGGATTAATCAGTTTCAGTGCATGTCGTGTTTTGAGCGTCCTGTGACGAACCTCATATACCTGGCCCATTCCCCCAATGCCGAGCAATTTAACGATTTCATATTGTCCTAGAGAATAGGATCCAGTGCTTGTCTGGAAAATTGCCCCCGGATGATTATCTAAAGGGAGTTCGTTTTCATTCGGTTCATCCATCAGTGCCTTTAATTGGAGATGTATTCCATATCAAAGTAGCTTTGGGAAATCATTCAAGAGAAACAATTTTTAACCAGCAATTTTAATATATTCGCCCTCCCAACTTATGCTTTGGGGAACTCTTGCTATTATTGCTCCCAGACTAGGCAACACCAGCTTCGCGAGGAAGAACATCCAGCAGACCATGGGCTTCAGCCAGTTTATCTTCAACGGATCTGCGGATTTGTTCCAACTGGATGGCATGGAGCCCAAGCCTTTTAAGGACTGCTGTTGCCAGGGTGGTTGATCCCGCATTGCCACTGTATCCAAATTTATTTTCACGGACAAATTGATCGGCCAGATAAATGCAGTCTGCCGCCTGATTTATTTCCTCAGGTAGGGGACCTCTCCTTTCCGCATCGAGTTCATGGTGGATTCGGATAGCTCGGTGGATTTTCGAAGGTAACTGCCAGCGTTCACAGATGGCTTCTCCCAGCATAGAGTGTTCAGGGAAGACCTCTTCCTTTTCCAATTGATCGAGGCAAATTCCAGTCTTCATGCTTTTCTGTATTAGCTGGAGGTAGCCTTTTGTGTCCAAGAGGAGATTTCCCACCTTGCCAATATCATGGAGGAGCCCACAAGTGTAGAGGGTGCGATCCTCACCGCCTATTCCTAGTTCCTTCCCAATCTGACTTGTTGCAATGGCGACACCAATACTATGTCGCCAAAAGTTATGGAGGGTGAAGAAGCTATTAGATACATTGCCAAAAGAGGAGATGACTGATGCTGTGAGCACAATCTGCTGAACATCATTGAATCCCATGATGGATATAGCCTGATTAAGACTGAATACCCGCTGGGGCAGACCAAAGTGAGCCGAGTTTGCGACTCGCAAAACCGTGGTTGTGAGACTCTTGTCTCCTGACATTAGTTCCTCCACGTCCAGTGTATTGGCATCTTCCTTCTGTAGTGCTTTATTGATCACATCGATGACGATTGGAAGGGTGGGGAGATTTTTGATTTTGCGTACAAGATTTTCGTAGATTTCTCCTTCTGCACGAGTGGTTCCTGCCAGGGGCTGTTGATTACGAACCCCGGTCACCAGTTTATCCAGAGCTTCGGAGGAAATAGGATCCTGATGAATGCTTCCACCAGAGAGGTGGGGGAGTGTGCCGACCAGAAGCTTGTGTGTTTCCTTTAGATGAATAAACTCAGGCTTTGCCCAATCCTCAGTATTACAGAGTAGTTCATGTCTCTGAGTTTCTGCATCGGATGCCTCGCTGTTAAGGATCCTCATGCTTAGGGATTGAAATTCTTCACGGTTCATGATCTGATAATCTTCTTCTGTATGGGTCGGTATTTTCCTCGATTTTCTTACTGATTAATTCCGGACAGGTTGAAGTCGGTTCTTAATCTTTCCTAGTGCGCGGGATAGGTAGACGCCTATTGTTCCTACAGGGATGCTATGCATATCTGATAATTCCTGATAAGTGTGCCCTTGAAGATAGAAGCCTTCTACAAGTACCTTTTCTTTAAGGGGTAGAGTTTTTAGGATATCTTGAATCTGGTTTTTTGTTTCCCTTTGTTCAACGTTCTGTAGAAGGTTTTCCGAGGAGGGGGCATCAATACCGAGTTCTCCTTCCTTTTCATCTGCCACGTCGCTGAAGTTCCAGACATTGCCTTCCCCTCGGCGCTGGGCGGTTTTTTTCCGAAGGAAGTCCTTGGATTTATTTCGGACCATGCCGGCAAGATAGCCTCGCAGACGTTCCATTGTTGATATGTCAGCTGCCTCCAGGCAACCGGGGCGAGCCAGTTCGGCAAGTGCCTGGAGGGCCAAATCGTCCGCGTCATCTTTTGAGAGTACGAGATTATAGGCGATGCCAGTTGCCAATGGATACAGCTCGGGGAATGCTTTTTTCCAAGCAAATTCGTCGCCCGTCTTGAGCTTGGCAAGTAGGAATTGTTCCCGTAGCACAGATTTAACATTTGTATTCTCATCTAATCTTGCAAGGTCAAAGACTCTGTGAATGACCGGATAATGATTTGTGAACCAGTTTTCTAAATCAAATAGCGACCTATTTACCCGTCTCCGTTTAGAATAGAACGAGCCCGTCCAGCGACTTCAGGGTTGGGATCATTACGTGCGGTGTTCTTCAGGGCATTTAAGGCATTGTGTGCTTCATCTTCAGAAGGTATTCGAGCAAGAGTTTCCACTGCTGCATATCTTACATTCCAGTCCGGGTCTGAATCCAGTATCGGAACCACTCGAGAGGGTGATGGTGGGATTGGATGGTTGCGTATATGTTCAATCGCGGCAGCTCGAACGGTGGGGTCGGGATCATTGGAGGCAGATTGCCATAGAATTGGATTGGGTTGGTTTGCCTGGATGTTTCGACTTGCCAGTAACGATAATGCAAATTGACGTGTAGTTGAATTTGCCAAATCCGGGTTCGATGCAAGATTTGTTAGGCGATCTTGTTGGGATTTGTTTATCGGCAAACCTTGCAGGGGGGAGAGGATTTTCATTCGTATATTTAGTGCATCCGGTTTTGTTGCCAATTCCAGTAAGAGTGACACTGTTTCCTTCACCGAATCCGCAGGCAGTTTTATTGCTTGGCGTGCCAGTGCTTCAGCTAGGTTAGCTTGATTTCCTGGATCTGTTTCCCATCGAAGAGTTGCGAGGAAGGCATTTCTAATTGGCGTTTGGTTGAGCGAGTGTCTCATTGTCAGAATTGCGGCGGCGCGGAGATTGGGACTGGATCCCTCAAGAAGGGGTAAAATCTGGCGATAAATGCTTTGTTTTGTGAACTGGTGGTAAAGGGGAGTTGCCAGTCCTTCGCTGGTTTCCAAAATCATTGGTCCGTTTGGGGCGAATGCAAATCTGTCGTTCTTATCTGAAAACTGTTTCCATGTCCCAAGTGCATAGAGAATCCATTCTGCACGACTGGCTTCGTTTTTGAATTGTGCAAGTGTCGTCAGTAAAAGCTGCGTGGCTTCTGGCGTATCTAGGCTCCCTGTGATAAGAGCAATATTGGCAAATGTTCGAAGTGGTGTGGATGGGTCAAGAAGTAACCGTTCTATTTTTGCCAGTCTCGAAGGATTATTTCTAAGTTCGCTACGCAATTTCGCAGCTGCATCCTGTAATTCCTCCGGACTGCCATCGCGGAGGGCCTGGACCAGAAAAAGTATCTTCTGGTCCTGACCCTCCAGGCAGGGTGGCATATCCTCGATTGCGTGGGCGTTTTTTTTATTTTCTCGGATTTGGAGGTTCGCGCCAGGGTTCCCATCAAGGGAGCCCCGGGGATGCTCGTAGTCCTCAGTTTTGTTGTAGGCCTCACGGTCAGTAAGGATACGCAGAAAAATAAAAAATGAAAGTGTTACTCCAAGGAAAAGTGTGAGAAATCGTTGTGGATGTTGCATTTTACTGATGGATTGAGATGATTAAATTTCAGGGTTCGATTGGTTGGTCGATATTGCCCCTGATTTTATTACAATTTTTTTTTATTAATTTTAAAAATACATAAAAAGGCCGGCGTATTGCTACGCCGGCCCTTGATCCCTGATGGTTCAATCCATTTCCATCACTCAAAATTGATTGGCATTTCAGGATCTTCAAATGGAACCTGTTCGTGCTTTGTCAGATCGAAGTAGTACCTTCCTTTGCCTTCAAATGAAACTCCTAGCCAGAGGTATTTGCCTTTCTTTTCAATCTCCTGCCCAATGTATTCCATTGAGTCGGCATTGATCGATGAGTTAAGGATTTTCCATGCTCGGCGTTCCCTTTTTAGGAAGTAGAGATCAAAATCAGTATTTTCCGGGCCGAAGAGTTCTCCTTCATGGAATCCTGCATCTGCCTTGTACTTAACGATCTTCTTGAACCGGAACTGCTTAAGGATTCCTTTGTAGGATTCTACGATTGGCTCGGGAAGAATGGGCTCTTCAGGTTCAGGAAGTAGGGGATTTTCAGGTTGTTCTGGCTCAGGTGTTGGCTCTGGCTCAGGTGTTGGCTCTGGCTCAGGTGTTGGCTCTGGTTCCTGATTATCTATCTCATTGAACAGGGAGTACAGCAACAGGTTGGGTGAGTCCGCTTGAATTTCACTAAGGCTATCCTTGGTTGCCTCTCCCAGCAGTTTACTGGCAATATCGTCTGGGCTTGCATCCTTGTTATTCTCGAGGAAGAGAGCCGCCACACCAGCAACGTGTGGCGCTGCCATTGATGTTCCGCTCCAAGTTGCGACGGATTCATCACTGTCTGCCGTTGCTGATGTTATATCTCCACCAGGGGCAAAGAGGTCAACGAGGCTTCCATAGTTTGAGAAGTACGACAATCCATCTCCCTTGTCACTTGAACCAACAGTCAAGGCTTCCTCTACTCGAGCAGGAGAGCTTGTTGATGCATCAGAGCTTTCATTTCCAGCTGCCACTGCTACTGAAACGCCTGCTGCTATGAGGTTCCTGACTGCATTATCGAGTAATTCGTGGGGAGTTCCTCCAAGACTCATATTCGCAACTGCAGGTTTCTGGGCATTTTGTGCCACGTATTCAATCCCTGATATTATGTCAGAGTCGTAGCCCCAGCCACTATCATCCAGAACTTTTATTGCATGAAGCTTTACATTGGGGGCAACACCATAGCTTTTACCTCCGATGGTTCCAGCAACGTGGGTTCCATGTCCTAGGACATCTTCTGCGTTTTCCCCGTAGGCAGTCCAGTCGGACGAGGCACGACCTTCGAATTCCTTGTGAGATGTTCGGATACCGGTATCAATGACATAGGCATTCACACCCTCTCCAGTTGTGGTCATGTTATATTTTCCATCAAGGTTCGATTCTCGCTGGTCGATCCGATCGATTCCCCAAGAGTCCGCATCCTTTGAATTATCTGAGTCCGTACTTTGTACTGTACGATCAAGATTAACTGGCCAGTCGTAATACGCCTGTCGTATTCGTGGACTGGCCAGAGCCTGATAAATTTGAGGCCAGGTCAGACTCGCAACCAAAAGGTTGTTCTGCGGGAGGGTTTCCAAGATTCGGGATTGAGGGATTGCCAGGGTAGTAGCAACTTGTTGGACATCTCCATTGACTTTTAGAATTACGCGGATGCCGTCTCGGTCTCGAACATCAGCATTGGCTGTTGTGGCCATTTTCAGAGCAATTAGTATAAGGATGGTTATTTTTTTCATGGTTTCCGATGGGATTTGGGTTGTGATTTAGGTGGTGGTTCATTGCGGCATTTGGCCGCGATGGACTAGGGTCGCAACCTTCATCGGACATCTTACAATTTTTTTTAATCCACCTCAGTTTCCCCAACAGATGTAAGAATTATAGAATGTATCACGACCCCTTGGGGAGCCTGTTACTTTCCTTGAATAAGATTCTGCAACCCCTTCTCCTTTATCTTTTGATTCTGTTTTCCTTCTGGGCAGAGGAAAAACTTTGCGCATCTTCTCAACCTAATATTCAGGCACGATCAAGGAACTTGACCCAGAGAATCTTTGGTGAGGCGGGATTGGAAATCACAACCTGTATACACTCGGCAGGTGTCCGGGGATAGTTGCCTCTCTCTTGAGGGACCTTTTGCCTGATTTAACTTAGGCTAGATTAATCATCACCCTTCTTCAATTCGGTAGAGGTCTTTCTTGGTGCGAAGAAATAGAGCATTTCCAGATACTGCAGGGGAGGCCATGAACCCATCGGGCAACTGGTTCTCTGCCAATTTCTTGAAGGTGCGACCTGTCGAAAAGACGATTCCTTTTCCATCCTCACTGAATGCATAGATTCGATTCTTGTGACGGATGAGTGCGGCAGAGTAGTTTCCCCCAATCCGTTCCTTCCAAACCTCCTTGCCGGTGGAGGCTTCTAGACAACTGGCAATGCCGCTGTCAGAACAGATGTACAGGAGGCCTTCATGAACGAGAGGAGAGGGCTTTTTGGGGATCGTGGAACCGGCTGTGCCCCAAACCTTGTTGGAATCTGTGACATCACCTGTGCCTTCTGGTTTTACGGCGAATAGTTCAGCAACTGAATAACCTGAATTAATGTACAGCAGACCGTTGACGAAAATACTGCGACTGGCACTTGAGTGATTTTTATAGCGAAATTGCCAGATTTCTTTGCCGGTAATTGGGTCATATGCCCACGCCGCCCTTGCACCTGGGCTGATCAGCAGGTCTCTGCCATTCGATCGTGCAATGATGGGAGTGGCATAACACTTTCGCATGTCACCATCCCGCTTTGGTTTCCCATTTGCATCAAGGTCCTTGAAATCAGTCGATCTGTCTGTCCTCCATACCGTCTTGCCGTTAGTCTTATTCAGCGCGATGAGGTACTGTTGGTCTGCACCATCCATTGTCAAAATGATCAGGTTCTTGTAAATGAAAGGAGAGGAGCCTGCCCCTCGAAAATGGTCGCATTTTAAGTCCGGTCTTCTCCAGATGGTCTTAAGGCTTTTTGTATCGATGCAGGCCGTGCCGGGGGAGCCCCAGTGTAGGTAGGCATGTCCCTCCTCGAGTGCAGGGGAAGGGGAGGCATAACTGTTGAATTTATGTGCAAACTGGGGTTCTTCAATCTCGAAGAGCAGTTTGTCGTAGGTGATCTTTCCGTCATTCTTGTTAATGCAAATCCCACTGAGTTTTTTCCCGTCATTCGTCGCCGTGGTAAGCCAAATTTGGTTTTCCCAGATAACAGGGGAGGACCAGGCTCTTCCATGAATGGCGGTCTTCCACTTGACATTCTTTTCCTCGCTCCATTCCAACGGGAGTACTGCAGATTCATTTACTGTTCCATCATGGCTTGGCCCCCTGTAGTCCGGCCAGTTGTCATTCGCCTTGGTAAATTGTAGGATCAGTATTAAGAAAAGTAGTACGCGTATCATGATCCTATAGGTTTTTCTGCGTCACGGATTTGTCGAGATAAAAGTCTACCTCTGAAGCTTGACGCAACTACCGAAGCCTTACAGGATATTGATTGTCATGAAAAAGTTTTCAGTTTTCATTGCTTTTCTTCTAGGGGGATTCCTCTTTGGCGAAGAAGTAGAACAAGTTGCGGTTCAACTCAAATTTGTAGAGATCGATGACTCTGACTACGATGTTGTAAAGGCCGAACTGGAGGCCGGCAAACTACGGAAGGAGTTTGAGGGGTTAAACATGAGCGCGGTTACGCCGGGGTTTTGGGAGAAGATTGAAAGTTTCCCCGGTTCTGATGTCTTATCTGCGCCAAAGGTCACTTCCTTGGTTGGTAAAGTATGTTCCATAGTTGTTGGTAGTGATTTGGTTTACGCTGAGGAATTTCTTGAAAATGGTGATCCTGCAGGCCCACGGCAGAAAAAATTTCTTGGAATCCGGGCAGAAATGACTTCTTTTCCAAGCAAGAAGGGCATTGGGCTTGAGCTCTCCGTCGAATTTTCAAAAAGGGCAGGGGAGACTCCTGTTCCACACGGGACCGTCCCAATATTTTCTACAAAGACCATCACCACCAGGGTTATCCTTCCTGAAAATGTCCCAGCCATGATTGGTGGCTTTTCCGCTGATGGCCGCAAAACCCTTCTTATTTGCCAAGCTAAGAAAACCCAGAAATAGAAAACTATTCTTCATGATTGAACAACAGATCCCCCGCCGTGATTTCCTTAAAACAGTAGCTGGTGCAGGTGCCCTTGCCGCATCGGGTACTTTTCCATTGCAAGCCGCCAAAAAGAAGGAAATTCCTCCTGCCGAGAAGGTGGCCCATTCCCTGTTTGAAAGCCTGACAGAAGAGCAACGCAAGGAGATTGCATTTCCCTTTGACCACCCGCTTCGCAAGAAGGTCGATAACAACTGGCAGATTACCAAGCCTCGTATTGGACAGTTTTTCAACAAGGACCAGCAGGCCATGGTTGATGAAATTTTCCGGAAGATTCACAGCCCGGAATATGCGGACAAGATCGTGGGCCAAGTTGCCCATGACAGTGGATCAAAAGCACTTGAGAAGTGTTCGGTTGGTCTTTTTGGAGAACCGGGCAAGGACTTTGAATTCGTGCTGACCGGTCGTCACTGTACTCGTCGTTGTGATGGCAATAGTGTCAAGGGAGCGGCCTTTGGTGGCCCAATCTTTTACGGCCATGCCGCAAAAGGGTTCCATGAGGAGCCTAATCATCCCGGCAACGTTTACTGGTATCAGGCTGTTCAGGCCAACAGGGTTTATGAAATGCTGGATGGCAAGCAAAGGGAGACTGCCCTGCTTGGTCGAAGCCGAGGCGAACGCGGTATGAAAACCATTCAGTTGACCGGCAAGAAGACGGATCTTCCTGGTATCCGTGTGGCTGATCTATCCGGCGATCAAAAGGGGGAGATGCAGAAGGTAATGTCCACACTTCTTTCCCCTTTTCGCAAGGAAGACTCCGATGAGGCGATGAAATATATTAACGCAAATGGATTCGATAACCTTCACATGGCATTTTATAAGACCGAGGACACCGGCAAGGACGGGGTCTGGGATGTCTGGCAGGTTGAGGGCCCTTCAATGCTTTGGTATTTCCGCGGGGCACCACATGTTCACACTTGGGTAAACATCAAGGATCAAGCATAACGATTTCTTGTCCATTTTTATTGATGGTGCCTGCTAGTTGGTCTGCATCATATTACTGATTCTTTAATAATCCTGCGAGTATTCACTCGTAGCCACTTCAATCATGTCCAAGCGTATTTCCCACAGCCTGCTTGATCCATTTTATTCCGGATTCGTTCCAAAGCTATATAAGGCAATGCGAATTCCCCGATATTTCCCCCCGGAGGGAATTGTGCTGATCGGGCATTTACTTGCCCTTACCGGAGGTGTCGGTTTTGCATTGGCTGGAAAGTATGCATTTGGCGGATTGCTGGTGGTTATCGGGGTCGCTGGAAATCATATTGCCGATATGGTGGATGGAACCCATGCAAGAGCCACCGGACAATGCAGAAATGGAGGTGAATTACTGGATCACTTTACAGACCCGTTATCTTTTTGCTATTGGATGATTGGTATGTCCGTTGCTACAGATTCACCGTATGTCGGTATTATTTGTATCCTCTGCATCTATGCCACAGCTGTACTGACAAATATCCGTGCAAAGATTACAGGCGAATTTACCTTGGCTGCTTTTGGTCCCACAGAGTTCAAGACTCTGCTCGCATTATTTGGAGCCTTTTTGTTTATAAACAGCTTGCTGAGTAACCTTGCAGAAAGCGCCGCCATCATTGAAGGCTTTCTTAAAATTTTGGCAGTTATCGGCATACTGCAGCTTCTGGTCGGGCTGAGAAATGCTGTCCATCAAGTGAACCGTAGTGGTGCCAAGCCAGACACTTCCGAATGGGAGCAGCGTAATTAAGGCTATAGCTTCACATCCAGTGTTTTAAGTGCCTTCTTGAGACCTGCATCCTGTGGATGTCCATTGAAGAGAACCTTGCCCTTGGGGGATACAAGGACCATGCGTGGAATGGAGTCAATCTTAAGAGGTCCGCTAAAGGGTTGGTTCTTTGGCTCCATCAACCAACCGAATTTAATTTCCTGTTTCTTGCGGACACGCTCCGCTTTCTTTGCGCTGTTCTCAACATTCATTCCGGCTACGGCAATTCCTTGAGGCCCTAGTTTTGCAGCCTTTTCCTTTAGCTCCGGCATCAGTGCCATGCAGGGACCGCACCAGGATGCCCAGAAATCAATAAGGACAGCCTTCTTTCCCGTGGCCAGCTTGGCCAGTGTGGTACTCTCGCCCTGGGAAGTCTTTATTTTCAGGGCCATGGGCAGGTTAATTAAAGCGTGCTTTACAGCTGAATCTTCTTCTGGTTCTTCAAGTGCAAGCTCTTCTGCCAGTCCTTCTTTAGCTGCTTCCTTGAAAGCACTTTCACCAAAATCAACCAAACTTTTGATGGATGTATGTGGCATTGAGATACTGGTCGCTACCTGATTTTTTGCAGAAGTCACGGCCATGGGCCATGGTGCTACCTTTAGTGTTTTCAACTTTTCCCGAATTGGGTTGTTCTCATCGGTTCCAAGCTGTAGCATAAAGGTTCCGAGCATCATTTCCAGATATCCTTTCCCATTTATTTGACCAGCACTAATGGTTCCCGATGGAAGTTCGGTCTTAACATGGTTTTTAACGGCTTTCCCTGTCCTAGATCGATTCAGAAGAGTGGTCATGGAATTCTTGTCTGTCGCGGCCAGTAGGTTCCCATTGGAAATTGCGTAGAAGTAGGTCATGTCTGTGACTTGTTCATCATCGACCTTGGTTTTTTGGGTCATGGTATGGACGGGTGTGCCTCCAATATTATCCGCATTGGCTTTAACGCTGATATTGTAGTCCATGAGCTGGACTATGTCGAGGTCTTCAAGATCACCGGTAACTGCGCCGATGGCCTGCATCATGCTTTCGAGTAGGGCGTCCGTGTATTCGCCGGCACTTTCCAGATACTTAACCAACTGAGCATCGGTGCTGGTTGTTGCGTTTACGCTTATTAATTTAACCTCTGTAGCGAGTGGCATTTCCATTGCAAATGCCCCGGTCCCGGCGTAGAGGGGGAGGGATTCTTTTAACATTTGGTCAACCTGACGGATCATCTTGGCAATTTTACCGTCCGTCTTGTTCAGTGCCCTTGTGGCCAGTCCATTCCAATAAGTCATGAATGCATTGGGGTCATAGGCGTAAATGCCGCTAACGACGCCGGTTTTGGGGATAAGGATACCTTCTGGAACCTTCCCGCCTGACTTTGCCGAAAGCAGTTTGCCAAGTGGACTATTTTCACGGGAATTAATTTTGACACCGGCATTGATTGCATCATTACCCAAGTCCAGTGTAATGGTTGCAGTTTCGATATCCTGAATCTCAGTCCGCATCATTTCAGCAAGTGCGGCCCCATTTCTGGCGAAGCCCGTCTCATCCTTTTGTTTCCGAAGTTTACCCAAACCTTCATCAATTGATTTCTTGATAAAAGAATTTCCCATAAGTCCGGAGACAAAGACCCCGACCTCGATATCCTGTGATGCCTTTTGCCTGGCATGCTTTAGGAGTGGGTCGAGATTCCCCATTTTACTAATTGTTTTCGGTTGGTTGGTCACGATTGTCCAACCCTTGTAGTCCTGCAGGGTGATGCCTTTATTTTTCTTAAGGGCTGCTGCTGTGGGACTGTTGGCTGTAAGCTTGAGAAGACCAAGGAATGTGGGTTCATCATCATCGGTGAAGTTATCGAACATGTATATCCCAACATTTTCATCTGGATCAAATGAACCAAAGGTGGGGTCACCAAGCATCATACCCATTCCTGCTGAGATCATTGCGGTCTGGGGACCGGGTTTAATTGCCTGCAGGGTCTTGTTAATGCTGAGCACTGTTTTCTGCAGTGGAGCGATTCTAGCAAAAGCAACTGGTTGCAATTCTGAGTTCTTGAGCGTGAGGGCAGAACCTTCTCCAAGCGATAAGCTGGCAATGAATGCGGTTATGAGTATTTTTTTCATTTGGTTTTTTGAATATAAATTTATTTATGATGTGAAATTGGATGACTGAATGCTCTTTTATGTCGCGGGGGTCAGAAACCTTACAACCAAAGTTTTAATTTCTAATCTGTTCAACCAGAATATTTTTGAAAAATAACTCTACAGACAGTTAATGTCCGATCTGTTCTCAGGGCTTGGCCGCAAAGCGGCATCCGCAATGGCGAAGGCCAAGTGGACCTTCACTGCTTTGACAGGCACAGAGGAGGAGGCTCTTCTGGCAGAGAAGGAACTGGGTGCACACATGGGCAAGGCATTCCTTGAGGATGTACCGCTGACTGACGATCGGGAACTAAGTCAACTGGTGCATAACACAGGGGAGCAACTGGCAGGGTGGATTTCAAACCGCCAACGTGAATTTACTTTCGCCTGCATCGCTATGCCGGAGCCCAATGCCATCGCATTGCCCGGTGGCTATATTTTTATCTCAGTAGGTCTCGTTGAACTCTGTGAAAACGATACCAATTGGCTTGCTGGACTTATCGGGCATGAGATCGGTCATGTCGTCAAGAACCATGCCTTTGAGCGTGCAGTGGCATCAAAGCTGGTGCAGATGCTATCCCAGGGTGCGATGTTCGGTGGCCCGATCAAGAGGGCTGCCATGGGAATGGTGGCGAACCTGTTGAGCAAGGGGTATTCTGAAGACCAGGAATTTGAGGCGGATGTTTTTGGTGTAAAACTGGCTCATTCTGCAGGTTTTCATGCAAGTGGCTTGATGCGTTTTCTGCAGACTGTCGATACGGCTGGCACGGGTATTCATGACGTGGCGTTTCTGGATTCTCATCCGAAACCAACCGACAGAATTTCTAATTTAAGGGATTCCATTGGCTGAGCCCATTGATATATCCGGAGACCGACAGGAATTGGTCCGTATCGGTGTAATTTCCGATACCCATGACTTGTTGCGCCCATCTGCAATGGAAGCCCTGCAGGGGGTGGACCACATACTCCATGTTGGAGATGTCTGCCAACCGAAAATCCTGAAGAGTTTGCAGGAGATTGCCCCCTTAAATGCTGTAAGGGGTAATATGGACCTTGGTTCCTGGGCACATGAAACGCTTCCTGTTACTGATGCCATCGAGTTTGGTGGATGCTGGATTTACATGGTTCACGATATTGGTCAACTTGATGTTGAGCCGGCTGGACAGTTTCAGGTGGTCCTTCATGGACATACCCATATGCCGGAAATACGCGAAGACCGGGGAGTCCTCTATTTTAATCCGGGCAGTGCCGGTGCTCGGCGGGCCGGTCGGCCGATCTCATTGGGCTTTTTGGAACTCCGTGATGGAATTCCTTCTGCAGAATGGATCGAGATATCCGAAGCTTAACCTACCGCGTCGTAAATTTGGACCTTGATCCAATAGTCTGCGAAACGCTTCACGAATTCGTGGTGGATCGGATCTTCCTGATATTCGTCATGTGCGGTACGGTTTTCGAGCACCACCGTTAGCGAATAATCATAGCTTCGGTCAATGACTGGTCGGTTTGTGTCTGCAGGCACTCCGGTATAAACAGCCGTCGTCGAGGGAATATTTTTAAGGCTATCAACGCCTTTCGCCATAAATACGCGCCGTTCCTCTTCAGTTAGATCCTTGCGGAGCCAGAAATATACAGTGTGGATGAACATATAGCGATGAAATTTGGGATTCAGCTCAAGGGTTGGCAATTCAATTTTAAGGATCTACAAGTGTCTTGGAATCTATATGATACTGTTCTACACTTTCCATGTCCTCTGATTTGAAACGCAAAAGATTCTCAATCAGGCCTATCTTTGACGCTTTATACGCCATTCTGTATACGCCCAAGGGTCATCAATAGGAGGAGGGTCTTCCTTGGCCGTGGGATTCTTTAATATATCCTCCACAGTGTCTCCATCACCCATTCTTTTATAAATGAGAAATCCTCCAAATCCTGCGGCAACGAGAATCACAAGAATTAGTAGTGGCATAAGTCTTTGAAGAAGACTCCCAGATTGTTTTTTTTCTTTTTTCTTTCTGCTTCTTTTTTGCTTCTTTTCATCATCAGGCTCTTTACCGCTTTTATCCTCGGATGCTTTGGCCTTTGCATTTTTTTTTGTTTTCTCAGTCGTTCCACCCGCCGGCGTAAGGCCCGATAGGGGACTACCTCCCGCAACTCTTACCCTGGGCTTTTTTAAACCAGGGACATCCCCCAGAGTACCCCAGTCATCCCATCCATCGAGCCAAGCGGCATCTTCTATTGAAAGAACACCTTGATTGAGCATGCCCTGAACCTGTGCAAGAGGAAAGGGGCCACCTTTTTCCAGATGAATTCCCTCCACTTTTTCAGTTGGTTGTTCTTCCTCTACACCTGGAATATCTGCCACTGAAATCCAATCCTCGCATCCTTCATACCATGCATGGTCTTCCTGAGAAATATTTCCTGTGGCCAATTCAGCCTGCAGATCTTCCAGAGAGTAGGGGCCCAAATCCTGCCCGTCCTTGTTGACGGTGATTTCCATCTCAGGTCATAAGATTATTGAAAAGGCTTATCCTAGGAGATGTGACGGATTACCCGTCCTTCTTTGTCCTTAAAATTGCCAGATGCCATGGTGAACAAATCAATCAGGGCCCAAATCCCTAGTCCACCCAACGTGAGCAGGAATAGGACTCCTGTCCCTATTTTGCCTGCCATGAAGCGGTGGATGGCAAAAAACCCTAAAAATAAAAATAGCACAAGAATTACACCTAGGTTCTTGTCGCTCATGTTTTCATCTGGCGGGGTGACAATAGGTCGGCCTTCCTTGTCCTTGAAGTTCCCAAGTCCAATCATTATTATGTCAATTAGGCTCCAGATTCCCAGACCCCCGAGAGTCAGCAACATGGCAACTCCTGTCCCTATTTTGCCTGCCATGAACCGATGAACGCCCAAATAGCCAAGCAGACAGGCCAAGATATAGATGCCAGTGAACCCTTTATCGCTTATTTCTCCGCCATCCACTGTTGGTGCTGCACTTTTGGCTTTTGCTACTTTCTTTACAGCCTTGCCACTCTTTGCTGCTCCTTTTTTTGCTACTCCACCAGCGCCTTTCTTGCTTCCAAATCCAGAAGCGCCTTTCTTGGCAAGACCGCCTTTCTTCAGGCTTCCTTTGCTCTTAAGACCTCCAAGTTTTTTTACCGGCTTCTGGTTTTCTGCTTCCTCCGCTTCAACTGGTTCTTCGTCCTCAGTTGCTATCGGTGCCTCTTCGGTTGCCG
>Ga0209660_1000213_pt1 | contig 36113 bp, 32 predicted proteins | sample SaaInlV_100m_DNA_2_FD_184659 | JGI IMG/M metagenome (GOLD analysis project Ga0209660, IMG submission 184659) | Marine microbial communities from expanding oxygen minimum zones in the Saanich Inlet - SI072_LV_100m_DNA (SPAdes) (version 2) | ecosystem: Environmental > Aquatic > Marine > Intertidal... | reverse complement strand
TATCGTTCAAATCGATTGGGCTTCCAGTTGGAGCTCGCCGCACGTGGTGGTCAAGCATTTCATGGAGCTGATAAACTACTCGAACGTCTGGAAGATTACTTTGAAAACTATAATCCGGTACCTTCAATACTTCACGGGGATCTTTGGAGTGGCAATATCGGTTACGGAAGGCATGGACAGCCAGCCATCTTTGATCCAGCCACCTATTACGGTGATCGAGAGACTGACTTGGCATTTACCGAAATGTTTGGAGGCTTTGGTCCTGAATTCTACAATGCATATGATGAAACTTGGCCTAGGGATTCTGGATTCAAGATTCGAAAAAAGTTGTACAACCTCTACCACTACCTGAATCACCATAACCTATTCGGTGGCGGATATTCCAGCACTGCTCAAGTCATCATTTACGACCTGCTTAAACATTGAAGGGCATAATTATAATCCATGAATAAAGAACCAAGGCTCATAAAGAGTCGGCAGAACCCAAGGGTCAAATTTCTGGACGGCCTGCGCAAGAAACGTAATCGGGACCAGAGCGGTTGCTTCCTTATTGAAGGTCGAAAGGAATTGGAAAGTTTCCTCGGCACTCGGCGACAGCTTAAGGAGCTGTTCTACTGCCCTGAATTTATTGAGACACAAGATGAAACCCTCCTAAAAAAGGCAATTGAAACGGGGGTGGAAATATTTGAATTATCAGCACATGCATTTGAGAAATGCTCTGTACGGGAAAACCCGGATGGTTGGCTTGGCCTGTCTGAAAACTGGCGGACTACACTTCCTGAAATAAAGTTTTCGGGCATCCCTCTGCTACTGGTTCTGGAGGGAACGGAAAACCCGGGAAATCTCGGAGCAATTCTTCGGACTGCCAACGCTTGTGGGGTTGATGCTGTGATCTGTAACGATCCGCTCGTTGATCTGTTTAACCCAAATGTAATCAGAACATCACGAGGGATGGTATTTCCCACACAAGTGGTGATTGCAGAACCCAGGGAAACAGCAGAATTTCTGAAACAGCAAAATATTCAAACAGCCGCTACAGTTTGTGAGAATGCCAAGTCCATCTGGACACAGAACCTTTCAGGCGCTCTTGCAGTCATCATGGGAAACGAAGCGAAGGGACTTAGTGAATACTGGCAGAAACAAGCAGACATCAGGATTTTCATTCCCATGCCTGGACTCGCAGATTCACTAAATCTTTCAACCGCTTCCTCAATCTGCCTTTACGAGGTTATACGACAAAGAAGCATTTCATAGATTTATATAAAATATAGGAAGTGCATTCCTTAAGATGTTTGTATATTAATTTGACAATAAAAATATAGTTTTTCAGGATTTAAGTCACCTGTAGTAAGCAACTTCAAAAGAAAGTGAGCGAAAATAATGAACGAACCAAATTATGATGCAATAGGCGGAGCAGCAGCCGGAGGTGCAATGATGGGCATGATAATACTATATCTTGCCTTATGCCTGATAATGGCAATAAGTGGCTGGAAAGTATTTAGTAAAGCAGGAAAGCCCGGGATAGCCTCAATCATTCCCATTTGGAATATCGTTGTCATGGTAGAAATAGCAGGCAAGCCGGTGTCGTGGGTTCTTTTGATTTTGTTGGTACCCTGCGCAAATATCTATTTCGCGATCATGTTAATGATTGAACTGGCAAAAAGATTTGGAAAGAGTTCAGGGTTCGGAATTGGATTGATACTTCTGCCATTTATCTTTTGGCCAATGTTGGCCTTTGGAAGTGCTCAATATCAAGCGCCATCCCCAACTGAGCCAAGCGCATAAAAGCCAACGGTTCGTCCGCGACAGGACACCCATCATAACGATAATAAAAATCCCGGAAAGAAAATGGTCGGGCCGGTGAGATTTGAACTCACGACCCCCAGTCCCCCAGACTGGTGCGCTGCCAGACTGCGCCACGGCCCGACACTTTGAAGGGTAAGGGATATGTATGGTGGTTTATCCCATGGAAAAATCAAGGCCTGAATTCGTGTTTTTCGAGGAGGTGTAATTCAGCTTTCCACCCTGAGGTATGGAAACGTCATGGCCCTGTACGACGGTTCGCGCGCTCAAGACGCCTGACATAATTCAAGGGGGCGTGATCCATGAGGAATGTAGGTGGATTAAAAAGGTTTTCTGATTGAAGGAAGGTTTCCATGGCGAACTTACGGCGATTCCAAAGCATGCGAAACCTTGCAAAAAGACGTAGCAGGTTCCATCGCGCAAGGGTACCCAGACGTCTTGCCTTGCCTACATGGGTATAATCCAAAGGCCCGCCAGGGAGCGGGAGGGTTGAAACAACATCCCGTCGGTTGACCACTCGGTGGACTGCAACATGCTCCAGGGATTCGGCAAAGGTACGGTTTCCCACCCTCGGCGACCCAAAGACATAAAGTGCCTGAGGTGCGCGCAGAGAGGCGGTCAGCGTGGCAAGCGCACCACCAAGACTGTGTCCGGTGTAGAAGACTGGACCCTCTATATCTTGCAGGACAGGGGCCAGTTGTTCCCATATCTTGACAAACGCCTCCATGAATCCCTTGTGTACAGTCCCCTTCCCCCACCAGCGGACCGTCGGCGCGTTCAGGTTGGACAGCCAGTCCTGTAACTTGCTCGTTCCACGAAAAACCACGATATGGAAGCTTCCATTCTCCGCCCGAACGAGGCTTGCCTGAGCCTGTTCCAGCATGAAATGCCGTTCTTCAAGTAAGCCAACTTTTTCAAGGTGAGGATTTGGAAATGCTTCCGTGGTTACCTGTGATCTGGATACTTCGTTGTCCGTATTATAAACCCAACGGCAAAGCTCGGCAAGCAGTAACGCATTAGGCGGGAAGTATTCAGATTCCTCTGGACAAAATACCGGTGGTTCAGCGAAGAAGAAAAAATCGTCGGCAAGGCCAGGAAGAAACAAGGCCTTCCACAGTTGGTCCCGTTCCATTACAGTCGCCCAACGCCCCCCTCTTCAGGGAGTTTGGGATGAGGTTTCAGACTCAGCGTCAGTAGCAGCATGAAGGCGGTGACGACGTTGGCCAGAGCCTTTATTAAACCAGCGAAGCGCCTCTGTCACATGTTCTTGGGCAGCGAGATCAGGACGATGGTTGACGGATTGTGAACTGGAAATAGGCAAAGCAGTAGAGCGGTTCTCTTTGGAAAAATCTGCACCCCTTAATAACCAAGAAAATGCAGCCGAATATTTAACTGTTTCCTGTAATGCATTTGAACGACTCTTAGTTACCACCACCGACTCTGTGCCGGGATGCTGTAGCCACTGATGAAGTTTCCCTCGAAGAGGGACAGACTGATTCGATGAAGGTAAGGAGTTATTTTTAGGCAGTGACGCGAAAGGAAAGGGACCATCAGTTACAATATTCTTTCCATCGATTTCAGCGGTAGTCGAACTTCCGGGTGTAGTACGGAACGGAAATTTTAAATCACGGCTGCGACTACTTGATGAATTAGTCAAATCCAACGTCTCGCGGCCTTGAGCCAGCCATTCAATCATAGCATTCGAGTTGTCGCCAAGAGATTCTCTCGAATCTCCGGCACCATTACCCTGATCACTTGCCTGAACAAGCCAGTGTGCGAGTTGCTGTGTGGCTCCAGTTAAGACTGTTTGATTGGGAGGCTTATCGCCCGCACCACCGCCTTCCCTGCGAAACCAATCCAGAACACCTGCCAAGTCACTGTCAACTGCTGGTGCGTCGGGATTCGTTGTGGAGTCTTGTTGTAACACAAAAAGCCAGTCCATTATAGCCGCTTGCTTACGGGCCTCTGAAAGACTAGCGCTTTCACCGTCTGGTGCAGCACGGCCAAGAAGCCAAGCGAGGGCCTTTCCTGGATTAGAAAAATCATCGAGCTCATCGTTATGATTTTTAGGTTTCGCTGGATTTTGCTTATTGAGCCAAGCCAATAAGTTTCCCAAGGGTTGCGATTCTGTAGCACCTCCAATAGATTTTGGTGTATCTGCCGGGCTCATCCAAGGCCATGCGATTGGGGGCTCATCCTGAGCTTTCTCATGCTCAGTATCTGGAACTTCATGGCGTTGGTTGTGGACCACAAGGGATGACTGTGAATTTGTAGATGAAATTTCATCCTCTCTTGACGTCGCTGGCTGAACCACAGGAGTGGGTCGGGAGGTTAAAGGAATAGAAGGCGCACCAGCTTCCCCTGCACGACCGGGAAATTCTGAATCAACCAAGTTTTCAGGAGGTAAGGAGTGTTGTTCAAGAGATGCGAGAGGGCGCTCATCATTCAGGCTACGTGCTGTATCGGGACCAAAGTTGCTTCCGGGAAAAACAGGACTTTGCATGGACTTTTTTGTGACTGCAGGAAAAAAGGGGTGATTCGATTGTGGCGTGGACTCCTTGGTTTCTGCGGGTTGACCGGCAACACCCGCTGGCCCATTAAATTTTAAAGGCTCCCCGCTCAGGAAGGCGATCGATTCAGCGTCATTTGAAGCTCCTGCGGCATGAAGTTCAATAGGTAGCTGGGTAGAATGCTCTTCGGCGAAACTTGGTGCATCAATCGAGGTTGGCGGATGATCGGTAGTCTGAGTCTTTTGAGACGCGCAACCTAGCCAGAACAAAGTAATTGGAAGAAGGAGTAAACACTGTAGGTTTTCGGATGCCATGAGTCAATTGGAGCCCTGCGAATCGACGCTGGTTACTTCCGTATTAATGGATTTTTTTATGAGTTCGGAGATCGCAGACAAGCTGCTTCGGTTCTTTTCCTTCAACTCCATTGTCAGGGAGAAACGACCTTCTGTGGGAGTCTCAATATTTCGAGAGAAAACAATGCCATCCATTGCATCCTTTGCGCCCAAAAGTTTAACAAACTTGTTTTGTGCCGGCTCGGGTTTTTCCAGAATCTGACAGAAACTGGTGTAATCGAGTTTTTCTACGCAAAGTAACATCAATTGATCCTGAGCGGTGCTTGCATCGCCAGGACGAATATCCTGCAGAGCAGAACGGAGTGAGAGGATGCCAGAATCAGAAAGACGATTTTCCCTATAAAAATATTTGCCATCAAACATGGCAACTCCCTTGTCAAAAGTGATTTGATAAGTGCTCTGGAAATCAAGGAATTTCCGAAGACGACCATAGAGAGGGGAGCCAGCCGCATCCCGGTTCATCTCACGGAAAAAGGCGGTGCCATCAAACCAAAGCCCCAGATGATAGCGATCCTGCGCATGCTGAACAAAGGTCTTGCTCGTGGCCATGGATGATGACTTTCCGGTAAAAAGGTTATTAATTTCGTCACGGAGGCCGGCATCGCCGAGCTGCCCGAGAGGATCCTCAAAGATGGCAAGCGCAGATTCATCGAAGGCAACAGCCAAACGTCGATCCCGATGATAAAATGCCTTGAATCCACTCTCTATTTCAACACGCCAACGACCGCCAATTGTGCCCAGGAGGGTATCTGCCAGTTGAACTTCCAGAGCACCGGGGCGCTCGATGCTAAATAGTATACCAGAAGCCGGGTAGGTCGCCAAGGATCCGGGGCCTTTGGGCGTATCTCCAGGTGGAAACTTTGAAAAAAAGTAAGCTGGTTGTTCGCGGGCAACTCCATAGCCTGCAGGATTGGCACATATCTCTTTTAATTCCCGGGATAGATTTGGCGCGATAGAGCTCGATAAGCCATGTGAAAGAAGATCCACAAACTCCACGCTATCAAGCACCTTATCAAAACTTCGAAAGGTCATGACAAAAACTGCATCCCCCGGTATCCGACGGAGCAAAGGTGCCGTTACCAATGTGTTGGATGAAGGATTGCTGGCCTTTTTTTGCGCAGGGAAAAGTGCCTGTCGAAACTTATCGAGGGCCGTCGGAGAACTATCTGGGTCGGATATTTCATCTGCGACCATCATTCTATCTTCTGATGAGCCGTCAGCAGGTAGACCGCTATTGCGAACATAGATAAATCCAAACAGGATTAATCCTATCGTAAAAATAGCCATTACTGGCCGAATAACAAATTTCCAGAACTCCTTTTTTTCAACCCCGTCCTTGAGAAGGGCGACATTGAAGGCAACAACAAGTGTTACCGCGAGAGGGTCGAAAACAAGAACAATAACAAGGATAAACCATTTGACCACGCTATCCATCGCTTTCTTCTCTGCCTCCCAGAGCGCGGTGTTACCACCAGCAACTTGGGCGGCCTCAATAGAATCTTCAAAAAAGGCGCGAGCAATAAACTTGAAAGCTCCGATCTCGGTTTGATCGATCTCACTTAATATAACTTGAATGTCTCCCTTGGGTTTCCGCTTTCCAGTCTCTGTTTTTAGAATGCCCGTGGTAGCATCCTGCATCACGTATTCGGCCTTAAGAATCAAATCCTCTTCCTTGCGAATCTCAGCATATTGAGTCTGGATCTCTCCCTTTAATCCTCGGATTTCGTTTTCAACCCCGGTGATCTCTCCTAGGACAAAATCAATCTTGGATTTGTGCTGGTCTTTGGCCTCAATGTCCAGAGTCTTGGCCTTGTTGGCAAGCTCTCCGATAGCCGTGTTGTATTGAACAATCTCATTCTCCAGGTCATTAATCCTGACATCGACTCGCGAAAGGTTTTCCTGAAGGCGGTCACGTGAAATCTTTATGTTTTCATTAATCTTGGCAATGTGACCACGCATGGCATCGCGTTCAGGTTTTTGCTGAAGGCGCAATTCTTCTCCTTTCTTTACGTAATTATTTTTGAGAATGCCGCCTGGGCCTTTGTCCGTCAGGATTTGTACAGTCTTGTCCAGTGCAACAAGGCGCTCATTGGCCAAAAGTGTTTGCTTTTGATAGTTTGCAATTTCCTTATTTGACGCTTGGATGTGTTGGAGTTTGGAATTCTCCCGATCGTCTATCTGGGAACGAATCTGGGAGATAAGGCCCAGTAAGCGAGTACGTTCATCAGCAATCTGCTTCTCATTTGCAGGAACAGCGGATGGAGTCTGTTTCCGCAAAACCTCAACCTGTTCCTCCAGAACCTGTATTCTCTGCTCTTTCTCTGCGACTTTGGACTCAAAAGAGGAAATATTTCCCTGATGGGTTGCTATTTTTTTCTCATGCCCTGTGACCTTCTGCTGCTGTCCGGCAATATCATTCCTAAAAATAGTGGCCTGCTGGTCAAGAAGGGCAATCTCGCCCTCCGGCACCGCAAGTGCATTGCGCAATGTATCAACCTTGAGATCATTGTCGCGGAATGCCTTGGAAAGAAAACCATAGATACCGAATGATGTAATCCCCATTAAGACAAGCACTGCGGCGAACAAATATGCCCTCAGTCCAACACTACTTTTTTTCCAGTAGCGATATAGGAATGAAGCCGCCACCAACTTTCCCACCTCCAGGCTTGCAGCCATCACAATGACTGCGCTCTTGATCCATGGCGCGTTGCCTTCAAAAAGGTCACCAATGCCGATAACGCTAAAGAAACCAGCGCAACCCGCAATCATCAAAGCTGTGAATCCGATTAAAACTGTATATGCTGACAAGCTATTCGTCCTTTCCTCACTAATAAATGTTCCTCTATTGTCTGTTTTTTTGTGCCCAAGGGACGATAAGACCCCTTTTGTTAGGAAATGTGAATAACTAGCTATATTGCAAGCTCTATTTAATTAATCTTGGAAATGGCCACCGAAGTTCAGACTGAAGAGAAACGAAATTGTTCAATTAATGAAGGATCGCATCATACCCTGCCCTTTCATTGACAAAATTTAGGGACCGGCCTGTAATGGAGAAGAGACTCTTGATGTTATAAATTAAATTTAAACGTTACCGAAAAGCCATGGCACGATCTGAAGGCATGAACTACGCCCCGAAAGGGAAATCTGAACCCGTGGTCCAACCAGGTGAATTTAAGTTCGCCGCGGCACATCTGGACCATGGTCACATCTACGGACAATGTAACGGGTTGCTGGAAGCTGGTGCGGAGATGAAATACGTCTATGACCCGGACCCAGAGAAAGTGAAAGCATTCCAAGAGGTATACCCACAAGTGGAGGCCGTTGATAGCTTGGGAAGGATTCTGGAGGATAGAGAGATTAATCTGGTCTCGGCAGCGGCAATTCCATGTGATCGTGGGCCAATCGGCCTTGAGGTGCTGAATGCGGGAAAAGATTATTTCACGGATAAATCCCCCTTCACCACACTTCAGCAATTGGAAGACGCGAGGCAAAAAGTTGCAGAGACAGGCCAAAAATTCATGGTTTATTATGCAGAAAGACTGCATCAGGAAGCAGGATTTCATGCTGGGGAACTAATTAAGGAAGGGATCATTGGCGATGTTATACAGGTCCTAATAATGGCCCCGCATAGACTCTCTAAAGACAAGCGACCTGACTGGTTTTTCGAGAAGGAGAAATATGGAGGAATTCTAACAGATATTGGCTCACACCAATTTGAACAGTTCCTTACATACGCAGGGGCATCTGATGCCAAGGTAAACTCTGCACGAGTGGAGAATTTCGCGTCTCCAGACAAACCTGAACTGGAAGATTTTGGTGAAGCTTCCCTGACAGCAGATACAGGAGCATCCTGTTATTGCAGGGTGGACTGGTTTACCCCGGACGGGCTTGGCTTCTGGGGAGATGGTCGGGTATTTGTTGTTGGTAAGAAAGGTACGATGGAGGTTCGTAAATACTGCGATGTCACCCGTGGAGGATCTGACAAAATTTTTCTTGTGGATGGACAGGGGGAGAAGCTCATTGAATGCAAAGGCAGGATTGCGTTCCCATTTTTTGGTCAGATTATTCTAGACTGCCTAAATAGAACAGATAATGCTATGACCCAAGAACATACCTTCAAATCAGCGGAAATATCGATGATCGCTCAAAAGATGGCGGATGAAGGACGGGCAGGCTAAGCCAGAAAGAGCGAAATCAGATTCATGGGCGCCAATTTAAAGCGAAAGCTTTTTTTCCCCGTTGGGGTGGAATTGGAAAGCTTTTTAAAAAAAAACAGGCGGTGCATGAAACTGCCCGTCACCTATGATGCATTAAGAAACTTTGAAAGTTCCTACCCCTTATTGGATACCCGGCAAAAAGACTCCCTGTGGGAAAGCCCCATATATGAACCACAGGTTTGGGAGCAGTTGAATAAATCTCTTGGTGAAACTTATGTGCGACTGAAGACGGGGGGTGATCTTTCTGCAGTTGAACACCTGATGGTTGATCGAATCGACTTTTGTGCCTTTGGTAACTCAAGTCCATTTCGCATTCGTATCATTAACCAGTTCAACGATAACTACGACTATTATTATATTAAACAAGCTGATGCCTCCCGTATCTACGGGCTAGCATTGGAGCATATAATGTCGCCAAACTCAATGAACTACCTTGTCGATGCTGGCACACTCGTCGAAGAGCATATTGCTGGCATTCCGGGAGACGAATATATTAAGCGATACACGAACCACCCGGGTCTAAACAAAATACGTATTGCCAAGGAATTTGTGAAGTTCAACGAGCGTTGCTTTATCCGGCTACTCGGGGATATGCGATCATATAATTATATCGTGGATATGACGCCTGACTTTGAAGAAACTCAATACCGTGTTCGAGCCATAGATTTTGATCAACAATCATACGAAGGAAATCGTTCTTTCTACCTTCCTCAATTTTTTAAGGACAACAACGCCATTGTTGATTTGTGTACAGAATCCCTGAATCAGGATACTATTAGGCAATATCAAGTAGAGGAACGTACCCTGATTAAACGACGCTGTAATTCTGCCCGTCAGCAAATGTATGATCTAATGATCTGCATGTGTGGAGATACTCTATCTACGCCTGCGAAAATAAAACAACTGCGAGAAGAGCTAACTCGATATCATAACAACAAAATATTTCGGGAATGTCGGACAATGGGAGAGTTGGCCCTTTATAATATAGGGACTATTCTCGATGAGCCTGATATTCTTACGATCTCTCCAATGAACTAACTCGCAAACTCTTAAAAGGGTAGCCGATCTCTTTTCTTGAAGAGTAAAAAACGAATCTGTCGATTAGGGAACTTCATCCAGTCCATTAACACGAACAATAGAAACCCTTTTCCCCTTGATTTTGCGAAATAAATAAAGTGGTTTTACAGGGTTGTGCGAAATTCTGGGGTAGGTTTCGCACATTTCTTCATGATCAAAGTGGCGCGCAACCTTGGGGTAGGTTGCGCGCCTTATTTTTAAAACTGATGAGATACTTCAGTGATTAGTATCAGGAAATGACAGAACCCACAAATGAACGCCCACGTTGAACTAAAATTTAATTAGTGGCTTGGATTTCCAGACTTCCATCTTGCTTGAGCAGGATCTTGCGGGTGAGAATGCCTGTTCCATCAAGGTTCATTTCTGCACCATCCTTGGACAATACTAAATTTTCAGCCTTAGACGTCAGTATCTTTATGCTACCACTCATGGGCAGCACGATACTCTCATCTTTTTTAAAAGACTTACTAAGTAGAACATTATCTGAAGTTTCTGAACGCACGACGACCTGGACTGAATCTAAAGCAAGAAAGCGAATTTCCTGAGGTTCAGGAGGTTCCATAATCAGCTCAGACTGTAACGAAGAGCTTTGTCCTTCCTCTGGATTAGGATATTCCAAGGGCGCCTCGAGTTTAATAAGGGTTTTTGAAAGTAGGCCATTATCAAAGAGTGCCTGATAAATTACCTTCCCATCAGTATTCCAATGCGTCTCAATACCATGTTTTTGATTATTGATATGCACAGTCTCTCTTGCTTTTTCTCCGCTGGAATGCCAAGAAAGTGCCTTGCCCTCAATTTTTCCAAATTTATATACGACCTCTGTGTCCTTATGCCCATTGGGAAACCATGTTGTGGATGGTCCATGTAGAAGGTCATTAAGGTATTGGGATTGTGTCATCAGCTGGCCATCTTCATTCCATGACTGGGTTATTCCATGACGCTTACCTGCTGAAAAATTAGCATCAAGAACCAAGGTTCCATTCTCTGACCAAGCTTTTTCGGTACCGTCTTTTTGCCCGTTAAGAAAATTAATTGAGGATCGTGGTTTTCCGTCATCAAACATCTCCTCATATTTCCCAGTGAAAGGAGTCTCTGTGCCTATTTTATAATAAAGGCCATTTCTAAAGACAATCCCATGCGCTGGAGAAGAAGCCTGCGATTGGTGAACGGTGGGGGCCTGGGAAAGGGAAACAGGTTTGGCGTCAGGAACAGGATCGAGGTCCTGTTGTCCAGGTTTTTCCCCACAACCAATAAATAGCCATAAGATGAGAATATTAATTATAGAAATAGGATATGGTTTCATGATATAGTTGAAGAAAAGATTATAGGATGGGGGGAATAGAAAATTCTGTGCTTTATGAATTTATTGTTGGAGGGAAAAGGCCGCTGGCTCAAGCGGAAAGGTTGCTTTCATAAAAGCGGTTGCACTGTCGGACTATAACAAGTGGTCCGACCGCCGATGGTTTCACGGACAAGTGGTTTTCCTGATTTTGGGCAGATACCTCCGTCCTTCCAGCGGTGAGAAAAAAGCCAATGAAGAGGAGGTGTTCCCCAGTTGGTACTGATAACATCCAATGCATCTCTTGAAACTTGTTTGGAAAAAAAATAGAGAGAAAGTGATTCGGTGTCAGTCAGTTTTCCTCCTCGTGTAGAAGGATGGAGACCAGCTCGCCAAAGAATTTCGTCTGCCATCCAGTTGCCGATGCCCGGGAAAAAACGTTGATCCAGAAGGATGGCCTTTAAGGCAGATCGAGCTCGGCGATGAAGTGCCTCACGGACATAGTTTATATCAAAATTATCATCCAGTAATTGCGGGGGAAGGGAAGTCCACCAGTCAGGATGTTTTTCCCCAAGATGGAGACGTACTGCCCCGAATTGTCTAGGATCCTCAAATGCGAGGATTGTGTTCCTGTTGAAAAGAACCAAATGGTCGTGCTTGGCTGGACGATAGTTATTGACTGTCGAAAAAAGCTTGCCGGACATACCTAGATGCAAACCGATCCAGACGCCGCCTGAAAAGCCAAAAAGCATCTGCTTTCCATGGGCATGGGAAGTACGAAGAATTTTCCCGGAAAGATGATCGGCAAGTAAAAGCGCGTCAGTTGTTCGAAAAATACGCTTTTGCGCGTGGACATGAACTTTCTCTATCCGCTCCCCCACCCCAGTATTCCATTGCTTACGGTAAAATTCGACTTCAGCGAGTTCAGGCATCGATTCGATTTCCAGAGGTTATCTACAATTGAGAGGTTGAAATCCCCAAAAATGGTGAGTTTTAGATATTCTTTTTTTCCGTTGATTTCAAAATAAGCATTCCTAGTTTGGATCGTCCCCCGAAGAAGGCAACCCACCCTTTAACAACCCAATCTTCAAATATTTAATTATGAGTATAAAAGTAGGCATTATTGGCGCAGGAGGTATGATGCAGTACCACGCTGCCGGATTTATACAAGGCGGTGCCGAGATAACTGCAGTCACCGACATGAACCTTGCCGCCGCAGAAAAGGCAGCCATGGAGTTTGGCGCCAAGCCATTTAGTGATCCAGCAAAAATGTTGGCTGAAGCAGATATCGATGCCGTGACAATCATCACCCCGAATAAATTTCACAAGCCACTGGCTATTCAGGCGATGGATGCCGGCATGCATGTCTTCTGTGAGAAACCCCCGGCTCTAAACGCGGAAGAGGTCAAGGAAATGAAGGATGCCGCTGAAAAAGCAGGCAAAGTGCTTATGTTCAATTTTAATAATCGCGCCCGGCCAGAGTCCTATGCCATGATGGATTATATTAATTCGGGGGATGTTGGCACTATTAATTCTGCACAATGCCAATGGATTCGGCGTACCGGTATTCCTGGCTTTGGTGGATGGTTTACAAACAAGGCCTTGTCCGGCGGGGGACCATTGATCGATCTCCTCCATATGTTGGACCTTGGCTTATTTTTTATGGGTTGCCCTGAACCTGAATGGGTTCTTGCACAGACATTTGACAACTTTATTCAGAATAAGGGCTTCAAGGGGCCTTGGGGCATCCCTGATGTAGCTGATGGTGTAACAGACGTCGAAAGTGCCGTTCACGCCATGATAAGATTTAAGGGAGGACAGGTTGTCACTTTTCGAAATTCTTGGGCGGAGATGATTCATCGAGAAGAAGTTTCTGTCGTTTTCCAAGGCAGTAAAGCTGGCGGCAAAGTTGAGCGACTTTTTGGAACCGATGGACTTGATGAGACTGCGATCGATACATGCGAACTCTATGTTCAGGAAAATGGTAATTCTGTTAATCGAACTATTATTGCCGAAGCGTGCGAAGATATGGGACGCATACGTTCCGCGGAAAACTTCATCCGTACCATCAATGATGAAGAAAAACCCTTAAATACCCCCGACCAAGCTCTTGGACTCATGAAAATTATAGATGCAACTTATCAATCAGCTCAAAGTGGAACTCCCGTGCAAATCTCATAATTTAACTGCGAACACATCTACAACCCATTATTATAAATAGATCATGGCCAGACCCGTAACACTCTTCACCGGCCAATGGGCCGACCTCCCTATTAACGAACTTGCTCCCAAAGCCAAGGAAATGGGCTTCGATGGACTCGAGCTTGCCTGCTGGGGCGACCACTTTGACGTCGATCAAGCACTGGGCAGTGACAATTATGTTCAGGACAAATGGAAGCTCCTCCAAGATAACAACTTGGAATGTTTCTCCATTTCCAACCACCTTGTCGGCCAAGCCATCTGTGATTTGATTGACGATCGCCATAAGGCAATCCTATCTCCGGCAATCTGGGGTGATGGAGATCCCGAAGGTGTTCGTCAACGTGCAGCCTTGGGCATGATTGACACCGCCAAGGCCGCCAGAAAGTTTTTCGATGCAAGACCAGGTGGAAACAATAACTTTCCTGTGGCAGTAAATGGTTTTACGGGTTCCAGTATCTGGCATTCCATCTACGCCTTCCCGCCCACTGACCAGAATTACTGGAACAAAGGATTTGAAGATTTTGGTAACCGCTTTGGTCCAATACTAGATGCCTTTGACGCACTGGATGTCAATTTTGCCCTTGAGGTCCATCCAACCGAGATTGCCTTTGACATAGCATCTGCCGAACGAGCCATCGAGGCAGTCGGAGGCCACAAGCGGTTTGGTTTCAACTATGACCCATCACACCTAGGATACCAAGGAGTCGATTACGTGAAATTCATCCGTAATTTCTCTGATCGGATCTACCATGTGCATATGAAGGATGTTTGGTGGGGTCATGGCGATGGTTCAGTTGGTGTCTTCGGTGGTCACACCGACTTCACAGACCCACGTCGCTTTTGGGACTTCCGCTCTCTTGGTCATGGAGACATCAATTTTGAAGAGATCATTGTTGCCCTTAATGATATAAATTATCAAGGCCCCCTTTCCATCGAGTGGGAGGATGGCCGAATGGACCGCTTTCATGGTGCTACTGAAGCTTGTGCGTTCACCAAAAAAGTCGATTTCAAGCCCAGTAGCCTCGCCTTCGATTCCGCCTTTGATAAGGAAAATCAGTAAAAAAAGGAACTCCAGCCCGAGATAATTATTATGAAAAGAAAACTACGCATGGGAATGGTCGGTGGCGGTCGTGGCGCCTTTATTGGTGGCGTTCATCGGCGCGCTGCAGCTCTCGATGGAGGTATTGATCTCGTCGCTGGAGCCTTCTCTTCCGAACCGAAAAAATCAAAACTATCCGGAAAAGACCTGTTTATCGACCCCAAGAGGGTATATGGTTCCTACAAGGAGATGGCAAAGAAGGAAGCAGCTCTTCCTGCGAATGAGCGTATAGACTTCGTGACTATAGTGGTTCAAAACTACCTACACTTTGAGGTAGCCAAGACTTTTCTTGAGGCAGGGTTTAATGTAATCTGTGACAAGCCTGTTACTCTTGACCTTTCGCAAGCTCGTGAGCTGAGAAAAATCATAAAAAAAACCAAGAAGGTCTTTGCGTTAACCCATAACTATACGGGTTATCCAATGGTTAAGCTTGCCCGAGAAATGGTAGAAAAAGGAAATCTTGGAGAAATCATAAAGGTCGTCTGCGAATACCCGCAGGGCTATGCGATTACCGCACTCACGGGCGAAGACAAGGCAATTGCCAATTGGCGCGCAAACCCAAAAATTGCCGGTATTTCCAATTGCATGGGCGACATCGGCACGCATGCAGAAAATTTGGTGCATTACATTACGGGCCTTGAAATCGACAAGCTTTGCGCCGACCTCTCGGTGAATATCCCTGGTCGCACTCTTGATGATGACGGGAACGTCCTCGTTCGTTTTAAGGGAGGTGCCAAGGGTATTATTTATGCCTCCCAAGTCTCAAATGGTGACGAGAATGACCTCAACATCCGCGTCTATGGGACGAAACAATCCCTTGAATGGCATCAGGAGGATCCGAATGAGCTAATAGTTAAGGATGCACGTGTTCCCCGTCAAATTTATCGCCGAGGAAATGACTACGTGAAAGGTGCTGCTGCCGCAAATACTCGAATCCCATTCGGCCACCCCGAAGGTTTTATTGAAGCCTTTGCCAACGTCTATAATGCCGCAGCCATTGCAATCCATGATGAATTGGCAGGCAAGTTTCCTCGTAAATCAGGGTATGATTTTCCTGACATTCGCGATGGTATCATCGGAATGGCATTCATTGAGACTGTCGTGAAAAGCTCCAAGGCCAAGGAAAAGTGGATTAAGTTTCCCCGCATCAGCTAGAGCTTCTTAAATACTCAGTTTTTTTCTGGAAAAGCTATTTGACCCAAGCTCAGACGCCGAATGACATCCGGGAGTAGTTTGTGCTCCGCGGCATGAACTTTTAACTCCAATGAGTCGAGAGTATCATTTGGCTCAATGCGCACAGCTGTTTGGTCGATAATTGGACCAGCATCAACCGTAGGCGTAACCCAGTGAACAGTGCATCCTGAATATTTTGCGCCATGCTCGAATGACTGACGAATGGAGTGAAGGCCAGAAAATGAAGGCAGTAAACTCGGGTGCAAATTGATAATACGCCCAGAAAAGGCGTTGATAAAAGGGGGCTTCAAAACACGAAGGAGGCCCGCCAAAACAATGAGGTCTGGCTCCCAGAGGCGAATACGATCAATCCAAGATTGTTCTGCTTCCCCCTCCAATTTTGTCCTAAATAATCCAGGGTGAAGATACTCACCGGGGATACCCATGATTGCGGCATGATCAAGAAACTGGACCCCCTCCCTATCTGTTCCAAGAGCAGTCGCTTGTGCGTCCCCAAGAAGACCGGCCTTCTGAGCTTCAAGGATAGCCTTGGCATTGGTGCCTGAACCGGAGCCCAAAATGATGAATCGCATAAACCAGTGGTTTGTAGAAGTTTTAAAATACCAGCTAGTGAAAAACTATTTGGCTTCGCCTATTCGCTCTATCAATCCCGTTGTGCTGAAGCCTTCAAGAAAAGGCAGGAAATTAATTTGGGCACCGACCTGATCGAGTGCATGCTTCTCTTGGCGGTCCAATGAGTCCAGAGTATAGTCCCCTGCTTTTACATAGACATCTGGTTTGAATGTTTCAATTTCATGATTCAGCCGAGCGGAATGAAAAAGAAATATACCCGCTACACAGTCCAATGCAGCAAGGGAGTAGGCGCGGAAAGCCTCGGGCAGTATGGGGCGTTTTGAGCCCTTGAGTTCCTGTATGCTGGTATCACCGTTCAATGCAACCCAAAGCTTGGAGCCCAATTTCGCGGCTTCTTTGAGAAAAAAAATATGACCAGGATGCAGGAGGTCAAAACAGCCGTTTGTAAGGACAATTGTTTGATGATGGTACTCGGGGCGATTGCGGATGGACGCGGCTTTTTCCAGAGTGAAAAGCTTCGGGTTTTCAGGAAGGTGCTCTGGATTCACGTTATGTTTTCGGAGGTTTGGTTTCTATAAGTCTTCAAAAAAGCGTTTGGCCTTGGCCCAAAATGTTTCACCAATAGGATTAGTCGCGTCCCCACAAAGATCTGCAAACTCCTCGAGCTTTTCACGCTGATCTCGAGTTAATTTTTTGGGTACATCAATTGTGACTCGAATAAGCTGGTTTCCACGACGACCAGACCGAAGATTTGGCAAACCATGACCTCGAAGTTTAAATAGTTGGTTGGATTGGGTGCTGGCGGGTATTTTTAAGTTTACCTTACCAGAAAGAGTAGGTACCTGCACCGAGCCACCCAACGTTGCCAAAGTATACTTGATTGGGATTTCACAGAAAAGGTCATCCCCGTGGCGCTCAAAGATTTCATGCTCCTTGATGTGAATCATGACATAGAGGTCACCGGATGGACCTCCCATGACACCAGCTTCTCCATTTCCTTGGGATCGAAGGCGTGAGCCATTGTCAACACCCGCTGGCACCTTGACCTTAACCTTACTGGTCTGAGTGACTCGTCCCTCTCCATCACAGTCCCGGCATGGATTCTTGATTTGAACACCACTGCCACGACAGTCTGGGCAAGTTTGCTGGAAACTAATAAAACCTCGAGAAGAAGATACTTGGCCCAAGCCACCACAAGTTGAGCAGCTATCAAGCCCACTACCATCAGCAGCTCCAGACCCTGAACAACTGCCACAAGCAACTGGACGCCGGTATTTTATTTCCCTGTCAGCTCCTTGGGCTGCCTCACGCAATGTAATTTCAAGATCATAACGCAGGTCATGGCCACCCGCAGCACCTCCTTCTTGAGAACGACCCCGGCGACCACCGCCACCAAAAATATCATCAAAAATTCCGCCGCCTGCAGTGCCACCGCCACTGCCACCACCAAATACCTCCCGAAAAATATCAAAGGGGTCATGAAATCCGCCACTACCACCGCCGCCACCAGCACCAGCATAAGCTCCACCCGGTTGAAAGGCCGCATGGCCAAAGCGATCATAAGCAGCACGCTTCTCCTGGTCTTTCAGTACTTCATAGGCTTGTGATGCCTCCTTAAACTTTTCTTCTGCTGCCTTGTCTCCAGGGTTCTTGTCTGGATGATATTTGACGGCCAACTTCCTGTAGGCCTTTTTAAGTTTATCGGCATCAGCTTCTCTGGAGACTCCTAGAATCTCATAGTAATCTTGCTTGGCCATGGTTCAAATAGCTAATTTTAAATGAGTGAGCAGGATTGATTCAGCCTTCAGCACCAGATGGGGCTTCTTCTTGTCCCATCGGTCCTGTAGATACAACAACAGATGCTGGCCTCAAAAGTTTTTCCTTAAAGTAATATCCTATTCGGACGGTTTCCAGAATATGTCCCTCTGCAAAATCATCGCTGGCAAGTTGAGAAACACTCTCGTGTAGTTTCGGATCAAATGCATCGCCAACCGGATCCGACTCTGCCAAACCACGCTGGCCAAGGATATTTTTAAATTGTTCAAGAACCAGGGTAAATCCCTGAGTGATATCCTTGGCCTCTGGGTGGTTTTCTGCAGCTTGAAGACCAAGCTTAAGGGTGTCGATTGCCGGCAGAAGATCTTCGATTAGAAAAGCCTCGGTCTCAGCACGAAGGTCTTCTCTCTCACGCATGGTGCGCTTGCGATAATTTTCAAAATCTGCTGCCTTGCGAAGTAAACGCTGTTGAAGGTCCTCCTTGTCCTCGTGTAACGTTTCAAGCCGAGCCTGTAGTTCAGCACTTGGGTCTAAACCCTCATCTGGTTGCACGTCCAAGGGTTCCACTGGAGCTTCCTCAGGGGATACTTCTGGAGAGTTGTTGGAAGATTCGTTGTCCATACCGTGAATATAATTATAAAAATGGAGCGATGGCGTTTACGTTAAGTTCATTAACGTGGCGAGTTTTTTTAACAAAAACGATCCGTTACCAGCACAAGAGCATCCTTTTCTGCAACGAAATCTATTTCTGCAGAAAAAGGCAAAAGCACGTTGTCTCCGCGGCCAAGAATAGCCCCGGTACCGACCTCGAGTAATGATCCACTTACAATATGAAGTAGTCTCACATCTTCATATGCTGACCATTTAAGCCGACCTGTCACAGACTCCAAAAGATACCGGGTTATACGAAACTCTTTGCAGTCAGCAAGAAGCTCTTTTTTTCCAGTATCAACAGGAAAACGCAGAGGCTCAGGCTCGTAATCACTAAAATCAATACAATGTAGAGACTCCTCAACATGTAATTGCCGGGGTTTGCCCTCCAGTCCAATCCGACCCCAGTCATAAACCCGATAAGTGGTATCCGAATTCTGTTGGATTTCGAGGATAAGGTTCCCGGCATCAATGGCATGAAGGCGCCCGCTCTCAACCAAAAGGGAATCACCAGGGCATACATCAAACGAGTGAACGCAATCTTCAAGTTGACCTGACTGTAAGGCCTCTTCAAATGTGTTACGAGTAACACCTTCCTTTAGGCCAACAATCAAGGAGGCGCCAGGCTCGGCCGACGCGACAAACCAGTTCTCTGTCTTTGGTTCTCCGCCAAGATCATTGGCAACAGTGACCGGTGGGTGGACCTGTAGACTTAGTCGCTGGTGGCAATCCAGCCATTTAACTAAAACAGGAAATGGTTTCGAGGAGTCCCAACCCGGTCCCATGAGTGCCTCGCAATGGGATTTTAATGCTTTTCGCAGTGTCATGCCAGCTAACGGGCCATTGGCAATTTCTGACTGCGCTTCTTGCCGGTCAACAATTTCCCAGCTTTCCCCTATAGTACGGTTTTCGGGAAGATCCCTGCCAAGAAGAGTTTTTAAGCCAGTTCCTCCCCAGACTCGATCCATGTAAACAGGGCGGAATTTTAGAAAAGTTAGCTTGTTTCTGTCTTCCATTTTTATGCTCTGATCGTTTTTAGTTGAACATTTTCAATAATTTGGCCATCCATTGGATTGTACCTTGAGACAACTATGAGAGGATTTAACTGAGGAAAGTGGCAACCAAAACAACCCGCAAGAAAAAGCAGGAAAACAAGACCGTTGCAAAAAAGACAGCCAAAGGAAAGACGCGCCCAATATCAGGGTTGTTTCTTTTCGCATTGGGTCTTTTAAGTTTTGCGGCATTGCTTTCCTATAATGTTGATCAGGATAGTATCAACAACACGAACCCTATTTCAAGTAACTGGGTTGGTATTATTGGTGCAAATTTTGCTAATTGGGTTCTGGGCGTGGTTGGCATAGGCTCCTGGTTCATACCAGTTTATTTCGTAGCTTTTTCATGGACCTGCTTCATCGGTTTAAAAAAAAGACCCGGGTGGATAAAAGTATTTCTCTTGGTTGCCCTGCCTTTTCTACTCTGTGCCCTTGCTGGCGGATTTGGTCGTTCGGTAGAAATCAAGGCAGACGGATATTTTCCTAGTGGAAGCCTTGGGGGTAATCTTGGTAATGCTATTTTTGCAGGGTTTCTAAATCCATGGATGGGAAACTTTGGTGGGACTGTCATCCTGCTTGTTGGTTTTTGCTCTGCGTCACTTCTGATACTCACAGAGAACCCAGGCAGTCTTGTTGACAGTATTAAGGGAGCCCTGGGGGGGATTGCTCAAAAACAAAAGGCAAGGATGAAGAGGGCGTCAGTTGCCAGAGCAAAGGCAAAGACCCTTTCTGCTCAAAAGGCGGCAGTGAAACAAACCACGAAAGAAGACCCACCCCAGAAGACATCACAGCCCCAAACAACAAAGACCAAAGCTACCGCCCCAGTCCAGCAGGAGTTAATCGCCTTTGAGCCCGCCCCCAAAGAGACTGATGACGAAATACTGCTCTTTGGTGATTCACCACTACCTGGTAAAAAGGCTACTGCTCCAGCACAATCACCTCAGAAAAACCAAAAGGAAAAGACAAAAAAGACCACCAAGAAAAAAACGGCATTGGAAGAGCCTAAAGAAGTTCCAGCGGTTACTGAAAAAGAGCTATTACCGGAAACTACTCTGCAAGAGGAAAAGCAGGCAACAGTAGAAGCAGTAGCAGACCCCAAAGATATAATTGAGCCTGAAAAAAAGAAATTGCCTCCACCTGACCTTAAAGGTCTGAAGATTGTTAAAGGTGAGACAATGGAAAAGGCCGAGATAACTATTTCCGAGCGTGAAGGTGATTACTTTTTTCCTCCTCTGGATCTGCTCTCCCAACCTCCAGAAGAGACTATCGATGACACAGATGACCATGAACAGCGCGCCGCTTCACTTAAGCAGACTTTGAAAGAATTCCGGGTCGATGTTGAATTGGGGGAAATTCACGTTGGCCCGGTAATCACTCGTTACGAAATCTACCCGGCACCAGGGGTAAAGGTTGAAAAGATTTCTGGTTTGGATAAAAATATTGCAATGGCGCTTAAGTCCGAATCGGTCCGGATTCTTGCGCCGGTACCCGGGAAGGATTGCGTAGGTATTGAGGTACCAAATAAAAAGGCATCTCCTGTCTGCATGCGAGAGATTGTTGAATCGCGGGCTTGGGCAGACTCAAAGGCTGAAATTCCAGTCGTTCTAGGGAAAGAGGTCAGCGGGAAACCTGTAGTAGCTGACCTTACCAAAATGCCACACCTGCTTATTGCCGGTTCCACGGGTTCAGGTAAGTCAGTGTGCATAAACTCTATTATAGCATCCCTCTGCTACCACTCTTCACCCAATGACCTCCGCTTTATCATGGTGGACCCCAAGGTTGTTGAAATGCAAATATACAATGCCCTGCCCCATATGCTCATTCCAGTGGTCACCGAACCAAAAAAGGTTCCCGGAGCACTCAAATGGTTAATCTCAGAGATGACGCGGCGCTATGAAATCTTTGCCAAGATGGGGGTCCGCAACATCGCCGGCTTTAACGCCAAGATACTCAAGGACCGAGAGGAGAAGGATAAAGCAGATGAATTGGATTCCGAATTGACCATCCAGGAACGGGGAGCAATCGAAAACATTGAGGTTCCACGAGACGAGGATATTGAAATTCCAGAAACCAAGATGCCTTACATCGTCTGTATAATCGATGAATTGGCTGATCTTATGATGATCGCCAAAAATGATGTTGAAACGGCAATAGCCAGGATTGCGCAACTTGCAAGGGCAGCTGGCATACACCTGATCCTCGCCACTCAACGGCCATCTGTAAATGTCATAACTGGGATCATTAAAGCCAATCTACCCAGTCGCATCGCCTTTAAGGTAATCTCCTATCGAGACAGCATGACAATACTCGACACAAAAGGAGCTGAGGCCTTGATTGGTAAGGGTGATATGCTATTTATACCCCCAGGTGCAGCAAACGTTGTGCGTGCACAAGGAGCATTTGTCTCAGATGAAGAAATAGGCTCAATTGTTGAATATTTAAAAAAGAATGGGCCACCCAATATTGTTGAGGCTATCCAAAACCAAGTAGACCGAAGCATAGAAAGCGAAGGTAATGGAGATGGAAATGAAGAGATTGATGACGAGGAAGCCGCGCTGATACGAGATGTGCTCGAAGTCCTTCGAGTCACAAGAAAAGCCTCTACATCAATGATTCAGCGAAAGCTGAAGATAGGTTACAACCGAGCAGCACGAATAATGGACGACCTTGAGGAACGTGGCATTATCGGACCTGACAACGGTAATGCAGCGCAGGGGCGCGAAATTCTTGTCGACCTCGAAAGTCTTTAAAGCAGACCAAAAAACAAAATAACAACAAACAGAACAGACCGATGCAGACACTAGGGGAAAAACTTGCGCAAGCACGCATGAAAAAAGGGATTTCCATACAGGAAGCCTCAGAAAAAACTAAAATACGAGCGAGCTTTCTTGAAGCATTCGAGCAGAATAACTTCGAGATTGATCTACCTGATATATACAAAAAGGGTTTTATTAAAAACTACGCTGATTTACTGGATCTTAACATCGATGAAGCTGCAGCTGATTACACCCGAGAATCCGGTGGTTCATTCAAAAGTAATCGAAAAACAGAAACACGTGAAAATTTTGGGAAAATTGAACTCGGTAGCACTTCCGCTGTATCTTCCAAGGAACCCTCTGGTGCTCCAATAGAAACTTCGAACGCCACGCCTCAAGCAGAAAGTCTTGGGTTCCGAAAACTGAAGGAACCCAGAAGGTCTCAATCGGATTCAAATGAAGAGAAGGGAGACAAGATGCTGCTGGCTGCTGTTGGTGTAAGTGTTGCAGCTGTTCTACTTGTTGTCGGTTTCCTTGTGTGGATATTTGGCCCCGACAAGAAAACCAACAACCAAATAGCAGACAACCCACAGTCCACCGAGGAGACACAGAGTGCAACTGTTGGGGAACCAGGCCAGACAGGTGATCCCGGCCCGACTACAGCTATCACAAATATTGAAACGGAAACCTTGGGGCTCGAAGCACGGGGTGGCGATGTAAAGGTAATCCTAATGGACAAGGCAACGGGGAATAAAGTTTTCGACCGCAAAATTCTTGATGGAGAGACTGTGTCTGTACCGAAGACCGGGCCCTTGACGATTCTTTTCACAGATGGTGATAAGGTCTACGTACGCCTAAAGGGAAAACTGTTCAAAATGCCAAAGGGCGGTGCAGGTCGCAGCCTTATTCCCTGAGACTGGAAATTTATTTGTACAACCCGGCAAATAAGTACCCACATACCTTTTAGCGCCTCAAATAGCCACCAATAAAATTAAAAGCTACTGGGGTTCCTCACGAAGCGCAACTGGTGGACCAAGAATCTCCCTATGAAGTAAAGCACGACGGAGGTTTTTTGAGCCTCGAAGTTCTATAGTTATTCGACGTCTTAATTGGGGCGCTTTTGGAAGCGGTTCAGTCGTTGCTGACGGAGGATTAGGCGGATTCGTTCGCACCAGAGGGGGAGCTATGGGTTGCTCCGCTTCCTCAAGGGACTCAGATGGATCTTCTATCCACTCTGGTGGCAATGGTTTTTCCGAGGCAATGACCACTCGCTCCTGAATGCGTCGGCGGATTTCAGCGAAGATGTCACCGCTCGGTTTTGTTTTACCGTCTTCGGTGGCAGGATGCACTGGCGGAGGCGTATCCGGTGGGTTTTCCTTGAGCTTCTGAAACAGCCTTGACGCCCCAAAAAGAAGCAGGAATAAAATTGGTCCAAGTATTTCCAATAATTCCATTAAAAAAATTTGAATGGTTTAATCTTGGGTCTATAATTTTTCGCTGGGGTCTTGGCTATCATCCCTGGAGATGGAATCACGCATATCGGTGTCTGCCTGAATATTTTTCATGCGGTAGTAATCCATAATGCCAATGTTTCCCTCCCGGAAGGCCTCAGCTATGGCCATCGGGACTTTTGACTGGGCTTCTACCAGCTTGGCCTGCATCTCCTGTACATTGGCCTGCATTTCCTGCTCAAGGGCAACGGCGGCAGCACGCCGGATTTCAGCTTGAGCCTGAGCAACCACCTTGTCAGATTCGGCCTGCTCGGCACGGAGTTGCGCTCCACGGTTTTCACCAAGGTCGACATCGGCTATGTCAATCGAAAGGATTTCAAAGGCAGTTCCAACATCCAATCCGCGCCGCAGTACAGACTCCGTGATGGAATTCGGGTTTTCAAGAACCACCTTGTAATTCTCCGAGGAACCAATGGTCGATACAATGCTCTCCCCCACCCTGGCAATAACCGTTTCCTCTTGGGCGCTTCCGACGTAACGCTCAAGATTGCTTCGAACAGTTACCTTGGCACGAACCTTAACCTGGATACCATCCTTGGCGACGCCATCAATGGTATCCCGACCCTCAATAACACAATCAATCACCTTGGGATTGATGGAGGTCTGGACCGCCTCAATCACGGACTTGCTGGTACCTTTTGTCGCAAGGTCAATTGCACAAGCCTGCTCCCATTCAAGGTTGATATTAGCCTTTTGGGCAGCAATGATGGCCCGTACCGTTTGAGACAGGTTACCTTCTGCAAGATAGTGGGACTCGAGTTGATCGGTACTGAGTTCGATACCGGCCTTTCCGGCAGTAATGCGGGCATCGACAATCAGTATAGTTGGAACCCCGCGCAGACGCATGGCAACTAGATTGGTAAAGGATACCTTAGACTTGGCCAAAAACGCCTTAAGCCAAGTACTAAAGAAGTTGAAAATGATCAGGAAAATGACCAGCAGAACGATGCCGCCAATTCCAAAGAGAATAAGTGTAAGTTTATCCATAATGAGTAGGTGATAGAGTTTGTTGCAGAAATTTGGTCAATCAAATCTTTTTGACGACAACTCGAAAGTTGTCCTTGGCGATGACCCTTAGCTCTTTCCCTGACTTGATGTAGCCATCTTTTGAAAGAGCTTCGTAACGCTCTCCATCGAGAAGAATGAGACCGGTGGGCCGAAGAGGTGTCAATGCCTCACCCGTCTTGCCGATAATCTCATCTGGAAACCCAGCATTGGATTTACCCCGAACCCTCTTGTTCAGAAATAATTGACCACCGAGTGAGGTATGAGGAATCCACTTGAATTCAATAAAAAGTAGAGCACCGAGAAAGATTCCACCTAAAATAAACGTTAGTGCACCCTCAATAAAACCGAATTGAACCCCCGCCAAAAGGCAGGCACCCAAATAGGCAAGTAGGCCTAAGAGACCTAAGACTGCGCCAGGGATGATGATTTCAAAGCTAAGAAGAACAGCGGCCACCAGTATGAGTCCAATAATCCAAGTCATGATTCCCCGGCCTCCTCCACTAATAGTGAAAATTCCTGATGGCCTGTTACCCTCACAAGAAAATCTCGGCGTACGGTGCCAACCTGAACCCGGGCCTGATAACGCTTTCCATTAATGTCGACCTCGCCGGAAGGAAAAAGGTCTGTAACGGTTAAGCCTAAAGCCCCAATTTCAGGTAATTGAGTATCTTCATTTGACGCAGAGCCTCCGGCTGTAACAAACGGGTCAAGCTTTCCTACCGAAGTCTGCAATACCAAGCGCCCCCAAAGCGGGGTATGCGGAAGAAAGCGGATAACAATAACCGAACCGACAACAGCAATAAGAAAGCCAAGCATGACGCTACCCGATGGTTGCAAAAAGGTATCAAGTGTAAAATCGAGGATGCGATTTCCATCTTCCTCCAGAACAATGTCTCCCATATTGCCAGGCCAGTAGTCTGCCAAAGCCCAGATAAGGGAACCAAGAACCAAAAAAGCCCCAAAGGTAGCAATAAAGAGGAGACCCGGAAATAGAAAGATTTCCAAAAGTATCAAACCGACACCCAAGAGGAATACTAGAATCTCCTCATGCCCAGCAAGGCCGGCAACATAGTTACTGAGAAAAACAATGCCAAGGAGGATAATCCCGGTAATCCCAAAAACCCCAAAACCAGGCGTTTTAAATTCTATGAAAAGCCCCAGAAGCCCCAAGCCCATAAGTATGGGGGCAATTGAATTCATTAATTTGGCAAAGTCCTCAGACCAAGATACCTCAAATTCTTTTATTGTGAAGCCATTCTCCCCGTAGCGACTCGCCAACATGGCAGGAACATCTTGAAATATTCCGGATCCAAACAGAGGTTGAGGCGGATTTCCGTAGGTCTTCATGGCCTCTTTGGCTGTCAAAGAGAGAAGGTTGCCTTCCTCCTTTAAAACCTCGCCGTCAAGTTTTAGAATAAAATTCTTGTCCATCATGGCTTGAATGACTTTGGCTCGATAAGGGTATTCGTCTGTGTATGCTCGAACTCGGGCCATCAGGTAGGAGTCTATTTTCTGTTTCATGGTCTCAGGTATTTCCTGCCCTGTTCCCTGGATGACTGCAGCTGAACCAATTACGCTTTTGGGGGCAAAGTATATATCCTCTGTGGATGCTGAAATGTAAACGCCCGCTGAAACCGCCTCATTCCGAACATAAGTCATCGTTTCTCCGTCGAAACGATCTAATACCCGCATCATCTCTAATGTGGTTTGCAGTTCCCCCCCGGGAGTATCAATATCCACAACAACGGCTGTGATGCCTTTTTCAACCGCTGCCTTTAGGCACCTTCGCAGAATGTAAAGCTGTGCTGAAGTAATGGGGCCATGAACGGGTACAACATATACTTGCGCTGGATCACCGCCATTTTGGCGACCTGAAACTCTGACTTCATTATCCGGAGACAATTGTGGCAACCCGACTTCCGATAAAAGCACATTGACAAAAAACAGGAGAGGTATCAGCGAAATTGATACTTTGGTAGAAAACCATGCATTGTTCTTAAACTTTCTCATCATGTTCTGTTTTTCTAAACTGGGTGACACGGATGATGAAATCCTTTGAACACAACTCAGTCTAGGTTATCTAAATAAATTATATGGAAACATTTGAGTATCAAGGCCGTAAAATTTACCGTTGGGGTATTGGAGCTTCTACATTCCTTGTTGACCCAGTAGCTGGTGCTCGACTGTTAAGTTGGTTTGTAGAAATGGCTGATGGCTCTGTGCGAGATGTCATTCATTGGCCGGAGGATGCAGATTACGAAAAAATTGGCAAGGTTCGGGGTGGAAACCCAATTTTATTCCCTTTCGCAGGCCGGTGTCATGTCAATGGCCAATCTGGTTTATGGCAGGACATGACGGGGAAAACTAGACCCATGCCGCAACACGGATTTGCTCGGGATTGTGCTTTTGAAATAAAAGATGCTAGTGAGACCCGTTTTCGGGCGTCACTTTTAACCGATGGAAATGCTAGAGAGGCCTACCCTTATGATTACGAATTTCAGGTTAGTTATCTTTTTAGTGAGCTTGGCTTTCTGGTAGAGTTGAGTCTTCGAAATCTAGAAGAATTTCCGATACCGTGGTCACCGGGACACCATTTTTATTTTACCCTTCCATGGCATGAGGGATTCACTCGTGATAATTATGAAATCCACATACCTGCCAAGCGAGCGTTTCTGCATCTGGAAAACGGTGAATTCCGACCTATCGTGCTCGATAAGCATTCAGAGTGTTATAGTCTCGAAGATGCCTTACTTGTTAACCGAATTCATACACACCTCAGGAAACCAGAATGTAAATTTGGCCCAAAGGGGGGGGAGGAGTTTGTAACTGTGCGCTTTAAAGAACCTGAATCTTTACCGTCTTCTAGAGCTCTTGTTACCTGGACGGAAAATAATGACGAGCCATTCTATTGTGTTGAACCATGGATGGGACCGCCAAACGGTCCTTCACACAGAAAAGGGCTTCAATTTGTTAACCCCGGACAAACTGCAGCTTTTACAGTTGAGGTTTCTCTCGCTTAAACTAAAGAAGATTTCAAATTTAAATGTTTCAAGTTACTTTTAGCAATCAATGTATGCGTTCTTTGAATGACATGCCTAAAGTAGAACAGCTCGCTTTGGTTGACAAAATCTCAAACCTAAATGAACAGGTTTTGCAAAAACCGGTTGGTGACTTGGGCAAGTTTCATCGAGACGGCCAAGTTTTTTATCGTCTAAGGGCAGAGGATTACCGTATTTATTTCGAAAAAGTTGATGAGCAGCTCAAGTGTCATTTTGTTCTCCACAAAAATACACTATCTGACTTTATTTTTCGTTGCAAATTACCGGTCGGAAACGAACAAACGCTGGAGCAACACCACTCTTTTTGGAAGTATTTGGAATCGCTCGGGAAAAACACGTGATAAACAACGAGTAACATGTGGATGATTGAAAAGTTTTTCTTCTCACTGCCAAGTTCTCGTAACTGTTCACATCTTTTCAACAATGGCTAATTGTTGTTCAATCAGCATGGGCATTGCGAATGAAGTTCTTTTTCCCTTTTTCGCAGGTTATAATAAGAAGAGAGTTTTAAAAAATTCTTTATCCATATACTAAAAGCGCATTGTCAAAATCTTAAAAAGCAACTTCACTTGGATAAATGAAATTCAAAATCAATCGGGATCATTTTAGCAATGGCCTCCAGCAGGTTTCGAACGTGGTATCTCTGCGTCCTACCATGCCTATTCTCAGCAATGTGTTGATCGAGGCGACGGGGGATCAAATCTCACTAACCACGACGAATTTAGATTTAGGTACTCGTTGTACAATCAAGGCGGATGTTGAAACAGAAGGAACGCTTACGCTTCCAGTCCGAAAACTAGCATCCATAGTCCGTGATCTACCAAGCATGGAGGTGCTTGTTGAAGCATTGGATGCTGAGCACGCCAAAATTTCTGCCGGCTCCTCAAAATTTCGAATGACAGCGATCGGCGTAAGTGAATTCCCGCCTTTACCTGTATTTGAGAACAATAGTGAATTTACCTTGGAGCAGGCAAATCTCCAAAATATGCTCAAGAGTATTTCATATGCCCAATCATCAGACGAGACGAGGCACATGCTAAATGGTGTTTATTTCAATTTTGATCAAGGCATGCTAACCCTGGTGGCAACAGACGGAAAGCGCCTCGCGCTCAACAGCAAGGAAATGGAAATCCCAGACGGACAAGCAGGCAATTTCATTTTACCCATGAAAACAGTCTCCGAACTGGAGCGTCTTTTAGGAAAAGGGAAAGACGTAAAAATTCTTTTTAATGAGAGGCAAGTAGCTTTTGATATAGCTGTTGATGAAAGCTCTCAAGAACAAGGGCTCTCACAGACAATTCATTTGGTATCGAAGGCTGTGGAAGGAAAGTTTCCGAACTACAAAATTGTTATACCAGAAGATGCAGACCAAACAGTTGCAATTGACCGAGAAACTCTACGAGAAAATATTTCTAGGGCAGCGCTTGTTGTAACGGATAAAAGTCAGTCCATAACAATGACTTTTAGTGAAAACCAGATTGTTATTAAAGGACAGAGCGCTGAGTTTGGTGAATCTGAAGAAAAGGTGGAGATCGAGTATGGAGGGCCTGAAACCAAGCTCACATTCAATCCAGAATATCTAATCCACCCACTCAAGGTTTTGGAAGACGATGAAGTCATTTTTGAGTTCAAGAACGATATGAGTCCTGGAGTTTTTAAAAACACCGGTCATTTCAGTTGTGTGGTTATGCCACTTCGCCTTGGATAGACCGCGAAAGCGAGAAAGGAAGGAATAGACTCTGTTTTGAGCCCAGAGATTAATACATTTTTGGGTCCAACCCTAGTCATATTGGCGATCATAACGTCGTGTATATCCATGGGGATTATACCTCTGGGACATCCAATGTTGCACATTGCCAACCGTTGGCTTCGTTGGCTCCTGATCGCACTTCTATTTGCTTTATTGCTTGATAATCAAGATTGGACCGTAGGTAAGCGCTCTATATTACCATTGTTCCTTATTGCTTTTTTGGCCTGGTTTTTACTAGAAACCATGATCAATTGGGCCAAAATAAGTACTTTTAGTCGTAGTGACTATCCCCTTTTCCCTCGCTATCTAATTAATCACAATGGTGATGAGTGGCCTGTTGAACAAAAAGCAATCGAGATAAAGGAATGGTTGTCAAAAAATGGTTTCAAGAAGGTTCAGTCTCTAAAATTTGGGAATGAAAGCTCTTTAGTCCTCAGAACCACATTTTATGAAGACAAAACATCTACCTACCGCATTCAAATTCACTTTCTTCCGCCAAACCAAACAGGTCGTACCATGTTCTTTGTTGTTACAACTTTGGCAGAAGATGATACTCGATTTACTACTGATAATATTTCAATGCCGTTTGCCATATATGTACCGGAAAACTGGGATTTATATAGAAAGCCGCTTGTTATCTCTTTGCCCAAGCTACTTTCCATTCACAAAGAACGCGTGAAGGGGAAAGGTAAAGCGCTGATACCTTGGGGGATTGAACCACAGGATGATCTTGATCGTCAGCGGAGGGACCTCGAGCAGGTTAATATCGACCACGGGTTTCTTTATCCCAGCAATTACCATGATGAATACGGTCGCCTTACCCCAGAGGGGCGCTACAGAATGTGGAAAGAAATGTGGCTTTTAAGCTACCTCGGGTGCCCACTTTCCCAAAGACCTAACAAAACTTGATGAGACATTGACCTCAAATAGCCCTTTCCTGTATCAACCACCGATATAGGACATTTCCACTTTGCCGACTTTCATGTCACTTCGGAGTTCAGAATAACGATCATCTCTGCTTCGCCAAATTCCTTCAAGAAAGTGACGAATATCACCATTGCCTCGCAAAACCTCCCTTAGGTTCTTACCTGTAGACGCAAAGAGACAGGTGAATAATATACCGTCTGCTGAAAGCCTAGCTCGATTACAATCCTTACAAAACGGCTGAGAAACTGATCCTATCATTCCAAATTCACCCTGCCCATCTAGGTATCTATAACGCCTAGCTACTTCACCAACATAATTAGCCTCAACAGGTTCCACTTGGTATCGACTTTGCACATCTGCTAAAATCTCTTTTGTTGTGTAAACATTATCTCGAGACCAGTTATTGCAGTTTCCTACGTCCATATACTCAATAAACCTTAAAATATGTGGCGTACCTCGAAAGTATTCTGCGAGAGGCAATACCTGATGATCGTTTATCCCCTTTATAATAACCGAGTTCACTTTGACTGCTAGCTTAGCCTCCTCCGCGCTACGGATACCATCTATTACTTTTTCCACAGGAATCTCTTTACCACTCATTTTACGAAAGGTTTCGTCTTCAATAGCATCCAGGCTTAATGTAACTCTATCTAGTCCGGCTGCCTTTAACCTTTTAGCATTCTTTCTTAGTAGTAATCCATTGGTGGTCAGAGCAATCTCCTCGATACCATCCACTGTTCTTAAATCCTGAACCAAATCTTCTACATTTGGCCTCAGCAAAGGCTCACCACCAGTCAAGCGTACTTTTTTACCTCCACAAGCAGCAAAGGCTTCCACTACCTTTCGAATCTCAACAAAGCTCAAGATTTTCTCCTTATTAAGGAAAGTGTAGTCTGGCCCAAATGTTTCATTCGGCATGCAATAACCGCAACGAAGGTTACATTGGTCCGTCAGTGAAACCCTTAAGTCCCGCAGGTTTCGACCCAGTTGGTCTCGAGGATTTGAGGTTGTGAGATCGTTCAACGTCTTCATTAATGTAGAAAAAACACTATATTGATTAGCCAATGATTTCCGTCAAAGACGCTTTTGAGACAATTTTAAACCACGTGACTGTTCTTCCTTACGAAACCTGTGTTTTGGGTAAGGCAACGAGCCGTACCTTGCGCCATCCGGTTTCAACGGATCATGATTTGCCTCCTTACAATCGAATTATGATGGACGGCATTGCCGCTCGTTCAGAAGCATTTATTGGAGGTGATCAAGTTCGCCTTAAGATCATCGGCCTCCAATCAGCGGGAAGTTTAAGGAAAGAACTTACAAACACTTTTGATTGTTTTGAGGTGGCAACTGGTGCAGTACTTCCCCTCGGTGCTGATGTCGTCATACCAGTAGAGGAAATTTCTATTTCAGAAAATTATGCTACGGTCTCTGAGGCCTTCAAATTAACCCCTGGGCGTTATATCCATAGAAAGGGTTCAGACCGGAGCAAAGGAGAGGTTCTTCTCCCAGAAGGGATTCGTCTGGGCGCCAAAGAAATAGCAGTTGCGGCATCTTGCGGTTATAATGAACTTAAAGTTGCTGCATGCCCTTCAGTGGCCATTATATCGACGGGTGATGAACTTGTGGATATTGATAAAGTACCAATGCCTCACCAGATTCGGCGCTCGAACTCCCATAGTCTTGCTGCTGCTTTGCTATCGTCTGGTCTTGGCATTCCTAATTTGTCTCATTTTGTTGATGATGCAAGCAAGGTACGTGATGGACTATTACATGTTTTACAAACAGCCCAGATTATAACACTTTGTGGAGGGGTTTCAAAGGGGAGGTTAGACCACTTGCCTCGTGCACTTGAAGCAGTCGGGGTAATAAAGCATTTTCACTGGGTGGCACAGCGTCCAGGAAAACCTTTTTTGTTTGGAACAGGCCCCTCTGGCCAACCGGTTTTTGCGTTGCCCGGAAACCCTTTGTCAGCACTTACTTGTTTTCATCGGTATGTAATCCCAGCTTTGGAAAAGATGGCTGGCCGAAAGCACAAATTAATAATGAAATTGCCTTTGCAGGAGCCATATAGCTTTAAGCCTCAATTGACAAATTTTTTGCCTATTGAAATAAATAACGGGGTTTTAGGGTCTGAAGTTAAGCCACATCCTGCAGGCAATTCTGGTGACTTCGCGGGTATCTTAAACACAGACGGTTTTATTGAGTTGCCTGCTGAAGGTACCGATTACAGGAAAGGCTTAACCCTACCTTTCTGGCCTTGGTTGTAGGTTGCAGTTTCCACTCCCAACCGCCATGCAAACGATCATCTATTCTTTTTGAGGAGCTTTTGTGTAATGGCAAAGCGGGCAATAGATTCCAGTCTTTCCACCTCGGCAGGATCAATGTTGTCTTCTTCGGCTTTTCTAAGGGCATCCTCAGCTCGAGCTTGCGCTTTTTCTGTCGCCTCAATGTCAATCTCCTCAATATCAATGGCGGCTTCAGTAATGACTGATACTTTGTCTCCAAAGATTTCAACAAACCCATTATCAACAGCAAGAAACTCGCTCTCTGAACCACTCTGAACACGAACTTCACCAGAGTCTACGAGTGCAATTAATGGGATATGGCCTGGTAAAATTTCCATTTCCCCTTCGGAGCAGGGCAGTTTTACACGATCCACAGATTTATTATAGACCCGCTTTTCTGGTGTAACGATTTCAAGCTTCAGTGACATTATTTTAATGTTTAATTTACTGCTTAGGCGTCATCAGTCTTGAGTACCGTATCCATGGTCCCCTTCATATAGAAGTCATTTTCATTCACATTATCAAGCTCTCCATCGAGGATCATCTTGAATCCCTTTATCGTGTCCTTAACTGGTACATATTCTCCAGAAACGCCAGTAAATACCTCGGCTACATGGAATGGTTGTGAGAGGAATTTTTGTATCTTTCGAGCGCGAAAGACAGCCTGCTTGTCTTCATCTGAAAGCTCATCTATACCTAGTATAGCTATGATGTCCTGCAAATCCTTGTAGCGCTGAAGAACTTTCTGAACACCTCTCGCAACCGCAAAGTGGTCTTCACCAACAATTTCAGGAGCAAGCGCTGTTGAGACGGATGCCAAGGGGTCTACAGCTGGGTATATACCCAATTCAGCAATGGCACGCTCTAGAACAATCGTAGAGTCAAGGTGTGCAAATGTATTTGCTGGAGCTGGGTCGGTGAGGTCATCTGCAGGGACATAAACTGCCTGGAAGGATGTGATGGATCCTTTTTTGGTTGAGGTGATTCGTTCCTGAAGTATGCCCATTTCCTGTGACAGGGTTGGTTGATACCCTACTGCAGAGGGAGATCTTCCCAGTAGCGCACTAACCTCGGATCCTGCTTGGGAAAAACGAAAGATGTTATCTACGAAAAGTAGAACATCCTGGTTCATCTCATCTCGAAAATATTCAGCCATGGTCAAACCCGAAAGAGCAACTCGCATTCGGGCACCGGGTGGTTCGTTCATCTGCCCATATACAAGAGCAACCTTGGATTTTTCTATGTTTTCCAAATCAATTACGCCTGCATCTGACATTTCATGGTAAAGGTCATTGCCCTCTCGCGAGCGCTCCCCTACTCCAGCAAATACAGAGTAACCTCCGTGTGCCTTGGCAATATTGTTGATCAACTCCATGATAACAACTGTTTTCCCCACGCCCGCTCCACCGAATGCACCAACTTTTCCTCCCTTAATGAACGGACAGATGAGGTCAATTACCTTGATTCCTGTTTCCAGGATATTGGCCTCTGTGTCCTGATCGATCAGGGCTGGGGGCTGGCGATGGATCGGGCGTGTTTCATTGTTTCCGACAGGACCACGGTTATCTACAGTATCCCCTGTAACGTTGAAAATTCGGCCTAGCACTTTTTCTCCGACAGGTACTGAGATGGCAGCACCAGTATTTTTAATGTCCATGCCGCGTACAATTCCATCTGTAGATGACATAGCAACCGCACGTACTCTGTTGTCACCCAAATGTTGCTGCACTTCAAGGACGAGCTTTCCATCACTTTCTTTTGTATCACGAGTGACCTCGAGTGCGTTGTAAATGTCTGGCAGTCCTTCTGCTTCAAACTCAGCATCGACAACGGCGCCGATTACTTTGACGATTTTTCCGGTATTGCTCATGGCATTTTTTGATTCTTAAAAGAGATGTTTGTTATATATTGGAATTATTTTGCAAAAGCAGCGGCGGAAATTTCAAGAATCTCCTGAGTAATAGAGGCCTGACGAACGCGGTTGTATTCGAGGGTTAGGTCATCAATGAGTGATTTGGCATTGTCGGTTGCACTTTTCATGGCGACCATGCGGGCACTGTGTTCTGAAGCTTTTGCTTCAAGCACAAGTTGGTAGACTTCCTGCTTGAAGTACAGAGCGGCAAGCTCGGCCAAAATCTTTTCTCTGTCAGGTTCAAAATGAATTTCACGACCATCCTTGGGGAGTGCGGCATCTTTCTGCCCAAATCGCTTCCGAAGAGTTTCAAGCATGGTGGAGACGTCCACCACCGGCAGAAGTTGTATGACCTCCGGTTCCTGCCTAAGTGTGTTTATGAAATTAGTGTACAGTACCTCAACTGTGTCGATTTTCTTTTCAATAAAAGCCTTGATTAAGAATTCTACAGCTGGTCGCACTTCACTAAAGCTGGCATTATCACTAAGTGGAAAGTCGGCGAGCAGGTCTCGTTTGGTTCTGGATACAAACTGAGCCCCTCGCTTGCCAAGTGCCACATAGCAACAGTTCCCGTCTTGTTTGGTAAGGTGACGAAATAAGTTGGCATTTAGAGCACCACAAAGCCCCTTGTCAGAACTTACCACGAGAATGCCACGGTTTTTAACATCACGGCGTTGAAAAAAAGGAAGCTCGCTGGAGGATAGGTCCATTCCACCCAGAGACCCGAGGATATCTGCCAACAAAAGAGCATATGGCCTTCCGGATAAGGCGATATCCTGTGCTTTTTTCATCTTTGACGCAGCTACCATTTGCATGGCCTTGGTGATCTGCATCGTATTTTTGACTGACTTGATGCGCCTTCGTATGTCCCTCGTGTTTGCCATTGAGCTTGCTTTTGCTGCTTTTCGGTTGGTGACCCCTTGTATTACTCTTTAATTTCCGAAGCCCCGTTTCCATTCTTCTATGGCTTTTTGTAAATTGCCTTCTATCTCGTCGGTTATAGCCTGTTCCTTGAGAATATTTTCAGCAATTTCAGTACCACGGGTGTTGAAGAAATCCCGAAGGCTATCGACTGCTGCAGTAACTCGGTCTGTTTCAATGGAATCAAAGTGATTATTC
>Ga0209660_1000195_pt1 | contig 37974 bp, 37 predicted proteins | sample SaaInlV_100m_DNA_2_FD_184659 | JGI IMG/M metagenome (GOLD analysis project Ga0209660, IMG submission 184659) | Marine microbial communities from expanding oxygen minimum zones in the Saanich Inlet - SI072_LV_100m_DNA (SPAdes) (version 2) | ecosystem: Environmental > Aquatic > Marine > Intertidal... | reverse complement strand
CTCACACCGATAAGAGCGGCAAAACCCGTTATTACAATCGCTATGGCTACACGCTCAACTCTTCTTTTTTGAGTGCACCTCTGAAATACAAACGCATTAGCTCTAAGTTTCAGTTAAAACGCTATCATCCTATTCTAAAAACCTACCGCCCACATAGGGCTGTAGATTATGCCGCTGACCATGGAACGCCTGTTGTTTCAACTGCGGATGGTGTTGTTAAGCTTAAAGGCTGGAAGGGCGCCCTTGGAAAGGCTATTATCATTAAACACGGTGCCAATTACACCACGGTTTATGCACATCTATCTAAATATGCTCGTCATCTTCGTAAAGGCGGCTCGGTGAAAAAAGGGCAAGTCATCGGCTATGTTGGCTCAACCGGTCGATCTACAGGTGCACATCTACACTACGAGTTGCGCTTTAAGGGTGAGCGTAAAAACCCATTAAGTTATAAGCTGCCTAAGCGCTTGAAAGTTTCTCGTTCAGAGTTGTGGAGCTTTCGTGCGCAAGTTAATACAATTCTAGCTGCTCTATAACGATTGCATCTTAACCCAACGGCGCCAACTTTCAGGCGTCAGGTCTGTCAAGTAATCATTTTTAATATAACGATCTTGGTAAGCTTTGGCGCCCGCCACCTTGTTCAAGATAGCAAAGGTAATAAGCTCATCAATTCGGCTTATTTTCTTAGTGCCTGGCACTAATGACTCGTTACGAATAATGGCCGCCATCATGGCTGATTGTGCATTTCCGTGCGTCTTGAAAGATTCTTCGAACAGGTTTAGCGCCAAAAACTCATTTTTAATAAAGCCGTGATCGCCATCAAGCAAATACAAAGCATACTCGTAGAGTGCCGTATCATAACTTCTGCGAACCAATTTGATCAAAATTTTGTTAGCCTCTTGCTCTTGGGGGTTGTATCCCATTAGCTCATTACCCTGTCTGAGCTGCTTTGAAGCCGCGTACATAGCGTCAAAATCATTCAGGTCAAAGGCGCCTTTTAACAGCAATGACTGCCCTCTGAGTACCACATCACGCGAACCAATCTCATTGCCGATTTGTATTAGACGTAGGGCGCCATCTGAGAGTGGAGATGCAGTCGCATTCAAGCTCAGTAACACAATAAGAATAGGTATTTTTTTCAGCATGGCAATTTATAATCTATTTTACCACGACAAAAGTTATCATAATTTCTAGTCAGACAATCGATTAAAATATGTCTAATATTTATTGCAACAACCGTCAAAGGAAACTACTGTGGAAACTCTATTTGAAACCAATTTAAGCCTGCCTCTTATTCAAAAAGGCAAGGTGAGGGATATTTACGATATCGATGACAAAAGAATGCTTATTGTTACCACAGATCGTTTAAGTGCTTTTGATGTGGTTTTTGATGATGGCATTGCCAAAAAAGGCGCTGTATTGACGTCTGTAGCCAATTTTTGGTTTGATAAAACAAATCACATCATTCCAAACCACTTAACTCACGAACCCTTAAACAGCGTGCTAAGTGACCAAGAAGCTAAACAAGTTGAAGGTCGCGCTATTATTGTTAAAAAACTAAAACCTTTGGCGGTTGAGGCAATTGTTCGTGGCTACATCATTGGCTCAGGCTGGAAAGATTATCAACACACCGGTGGCATATGTGGCATAGCCTTACCTTCTAATCTTAAATTAGCAGAAAAACTTCCAGATGTTCTTTACACTCCCTCCAGCAAAGCTGCTGTTGGCGAACACGATGAGAATATTGATTTTGAAACCACTATCAGCATCCTGGGTACAGAGATGGCACAACAGGTCCAACAAGCCAGCCTTGCACTGTACCAATTTGCAGCGGAGTTTGCACTTGAACGAGGTATTATTATTGCAGATACTAAATTTGAATTCGGTCTAGATGAAAACAACACTCTAACCCTGATGGATGAAGTGTTAACGCCAGATTCTTCACGCTTTTGGTCAGCACAAGATTATCAAGTTGGCACTAGTCCCAAAAGCTTTGACAAGCAAATTATTCGTGATTATTTGGAAACGCTAGACTGGGATAAGACTCCGCCAGCGCCAAAACTGCCGCAAAATATTATTGAAAAAACAGCCAACAAATATCAACAGGTCCAGCATTTGTTAACGCAATAACACTCATGCAGTTAAGCGGCTCAATCCAAAAGATGCACGCCCACCTTAATAAGGGGGTTGCTCAATATCAACTGCCTATTGGACAAAGGCTGTTAAATATGAATGACTTGGTGGGTGAAGAAATCACACTAAGTTTTAACCATGTTATCCACTGTGGCCACTGTGGCAAAAAAACCAACAAAAGCTACTCTCAAGGCTATTGCTACCCTTGCTCTCAAAAACTAGCCTGCTGCGATCTATGCATTATGAAACCCGAGACTTGCCATTACCATCTCGGCAGCTGTCGAGAACCAGAGTGGGGCCTGAACAATTGCTTCTCACCTCATGTTGTTTATTTGGCTAATTCTTCCGGTGTTAAGGTTGGCATTACTCGCAAAAGCAACATACCCAGCAGATGGATAGATCAAGGCGCTATTAGCGCTGTGCCAATTTTAGAGGTAGATACACGACTAAAATCTGGCGAGCTTGAGATGTCTTTAAAAGAATTTGTTAATGACAAGACTAATTGGCGAAAAATGCTCAAAAATGAGGTTAGCGCCATTAATCTAATTCCAATAAAAGATGAGCTTCTTAAGCATATTCAAGATACCATTAAAGTCACAGGCGCTCAGATTTTAGACAATCAAGCTTTGGAGATAAACTACCCTGTGGTAGAATATCCCAGCAAAATTAGCTCCCTAAATTTTGATAAAACACCGGTTATTTCAGGTACATTAAAAGGCATCAAGGGTCAGTATTTAATACTAGATTGCGGCGTGCTTAATATTAGAAAATTTAGCGCTTACAATATTACATTAACTTATTAGGAAAAATTATGGCAGACTTAATCATAGAAGAATTAACATTAGGCGAAGGCAGTGCTTGTAAAGCGGGCGATCACGTTTCTATGCACTATACCGGATGGCTGACAAACGGAAAAAAGTTTGACTCAAGCGTTGATCGTAATGATCCTTTTAATTTTCAATTAGGCGTCGGCCAAGTAATACCTGGATGGGATCAGGGCGTTGACGGCATGCAAGTAGGTGGTAAACGCAAGCTAACCATTCCATCTCAGTTGGCCTACGGAGAAATGGGCGCAGGCGGCATTATTCCGCCAAATGCAACTCTGGTCTTCGATGTTGAACTTTTAGCAATTAATTAATAAAAACCATGAACGACGACTTTCCTAGAATTAAACGACTTCCTGCTTATGTTTTTGCTGTTACCAACGAGCTAAAATCAAAGGCTAGGGCGCGTGGGGAAGATATTATCGACTTTGGTATGGGTAATCCAGACCAGCCAACGCCTGATCACATCGTTGAAAAACTAGTTGAAGCGGCGCGTCGTAAAGACACGCACAGATATTCCACATCACGCGGAATTCCGCGCTTACGTAAGGCGATCTCAAACTGGTATAAAACCCGTTTTGATGTCACCATCGATCCGGAAACAGAGGCAATTGTCACTATCGGTTCTAAAGAAGGTCTGGCCAATTTAGCTCAGGCAGTAGTAGGTGCAGGTGACACCGTATTGGTACCTAATCCGGCATATCCAATCCATCCATATGGCTTTGTCATTGCGGGTGCTGATATTCAACATGTACCCTGTGGTCCAGACGATGACTTTCTAACCGAGCTCGAAAGATCCATCAAAAACACCTGGCCAAAGCCAAAAATGTTGGTACTTAACTATCCATCTAACCCAACCACCGAGTGCGTTGAGCTAGAGTTTTTTGAAAAGGTTATAAAAATTGCTAAAGAACATGAGATTTGGGTGGTACAAGATTTAGCCTACGCCGATATCGCCTTTGACGGCTATGTTGCGCCTAGCATTATGCAAGTCAAAGGCGCTAAAGATATTGCCGTGGAGTTTTTCTCACTTTCAAAAAGTTATAATATGCCGGGCTGGCGTGTCGGGTTTATGGTGGGCAATCCTACGCTAGTAGGCGCTTTAGCAAAAATAAAATCTTACCTAGATTATGGTATGTTTACCCCGATCCAGGTGGCTGCTATTGAAGCACTAGAGGGTGATCAAACCTGTGTTCAGGAAATATCAGACATGTACCAAGATCGTCGCGACGTACTATGTGGCGGCCTAAATAGTATTGGCTGGGAAGTAACGCCGCCCAAAGCCACCATGTTTGTTTGGGCCAAAATTCCTGAGTCTTATCAAGCTATGGGCTCATTAGAGTTTACTAAAAAACTGCTAAAAATAGCCAAGGTTGGCGTCTCTCCAGGCGTTGGATTTGGTGACTATGGCGATCAATATGTACGTTTTGGTCTAATCGAGAATGAGCATCGAACCCGTCAAGCTATTCGTGGCATTCGTGAAATGTTTAAAGCAGATGGCTTGCTATAGTTAAAAGTTTGGCGTTAAAATCAAACCCATGAAACTCTCTGCTAACGAATTTATAAACAGCAAACAAAAACGCTTAACCTTGCTAGGCATGTCTGGTGTGGGCAAAACGCATTTAGCAAAACTCCTGTCCAAAGAAGATCAGTATTTTCATTATTCCGGCGACTATCGTATCGGCGCTGAGTATCTAAATGATCCAATCCTGGAAAACGTCATCAATCGCGTCAAACAAGATGAATGGCTAAAATCCCTGCTAGATAACGAATCAATTAGCATTAAAAATAATATTACTTTTGACAATCTATCTTCCGCCTCTGCCTTTTTAGGCAAAGTTGGAAACCCTGAACTGGGCGGACTACCAATTGATGAATTTACACATAGGCAGGCCCTGTTCAACAAAGCAGAGGCTAGTACCATGCTAGATGTGCCTGATTTTATCGCTAAAGCTGAGCAACAAGGGGTGGGCAATTTTATTAACGATGCCGGTGGCTCCTTGTGCGAACTAGATGATGAAAAAATTTATCAAGCTTTGGCAGAGCGCACTATCATTCTCTACATTCGCGCTAGTGATAAAAATGAAGGCACCCTTATAGAGCGCGCGCAAACACATCCCAAGCCTTTGTACTATCAGGCTGAGTTTTTACAAGAACAGCTAGGCGTTTACTTGGCTGAGAATCAGCTAACTTATGTCGCACAAATTAATCCAGATGACTTTGTGCGCTGGATATTTCCGCTACTCTTAGAACATCGTAAGCCAAAGTATGAGCATATTGCTCAGCAGTATGGCTACACCATTGATAGCGAAGACCTGTACCAGTGTCGCCAGGCGAGCGAAGTGCTTGAGTTGATTGCAGGAGCCATGTCCTAATGCCTTTAATTGCCCACTCAACACTCCCTTCTTTTGCACGATTAAAATCTGAAGGGGAGACGGTCTTAAGCAAAGACCGGGCAAACCACCAGGTGATTCGAGAACTACATATTGGGCTCCTTAATATGATGCCGGATGCCGCTCTAGAAGCAACTGAGCGCCAGTTTTTCCGCCTGATTGGCCACTCTAATCAAATTGCACAATTCTACCTACACCCATTTACTCTACCCTCTATTGAACGTGGTGATAAAGCCACTCAACACATCAGTGAGCACTATCAAAGCTTTGATGAAATAAAGTCTCAGGGTCTAGATGCGCTTATTATCACTGGCGCGCATGTTGAGCAAGCCGACTTGCAAAAAGCACCTTTTTATGAGGAGCTAAAAACGGTTATTGACTGGTCATATAATAAAGTTACCTCAACCTTGTGCTCTTGTTTGGCCACTCATGCAGTGATGGAGTTTAGATATCAGCAAAAACGTCAAGCAATTGGCAAAAAATGCTGGGGCGTTTTTAAACATCAAATTGCAGATCGAAGCCACCCGCTAGTGAGCGGTGTTAATACCAATTTTAATGTGCCACATTCACGTTTTAATGAGATCACCAAACAGCAGTTTACTGCTGCTGGCGTTAAAATCTTGGTTGATAGTGATATTGGCGCGCATTTGTGTGTAAGTGAAGACCTGCTGCGTATTGTGTTTTTTCAGGGGCACCCTGAATATGACACTATTAGCCTACTTAAAGAGTATAAGCGTGAAATTATGTTATACCTGTCAGGCTCTCGTGCTGACTATCCAATTTTTCCCGCACACTACCTAGGCGAACAAAATAAAGCCATCTTGAATGAGTACAAATCTAAGCTACTGACAAATGAATTTGGCATTAATGATTTCCCTGAACGTCTTATTAGTCAAACCTTAGACAACACCTGGCACGATGCCACTCGACAAATTATTAGCAACTGGATTGGTTGCGTATACCAAACCACTCATGAGGATGTAAACAAACCCTTCATGGATGGCATTGACCCTAAAAACCCATTAAAAATTAACCCTTCTGTATGATTTTTGTTCATTCATTATCTACAGACAAACACAGCCTATAAAAGTATGGAAACACTTTCAATTATTAATTACCTCGTGCTCGCCCTAACAACAGCCTGGACGTTATTTATTTTATTTAACCTACAATCTAACTGCCAAAAACAGTGTGATTTTAAAACCATTAAACAGTGTATCTCCACTTATTTCTTTGGCTTGGTATTAATTTTTATTTTGTATTATGCCAATAAATGGGTGTTAACCGGTCAGGTTTTGTTTTAAAGCAATCTGTTAGAAATTGTCACCACTTGCTGATCAGCTACTGACTTGGTTTGATGTTCACGGACGTACCAACCTACCCTGGCAGATAGGGCGAAAAAGTCAAGTTAATGTCTACCATATCTGGCTTAGTGAGGTTATGCTTCAGCAAACCCAGGTAAATACTGTCATTGATTATTTCAACCGTTTTACTCACCACTTTCCCACACTTAATAGCTTGGCCAATGCATCAGAAGATGCAGTTTTAGCCCAATGGGCTGGGTTAGGCTATTATGCAAGAGCTAGAAACCTGCATAAAGCTGCCAAAATTATTAGTCACGACTATCAAGGGCTGTTTCCTCAAAATTTCGAGCAGGCACTTGCTCTGCCTGGTATTGGCAAATCTACTGCAGGCGCAATATTGGCGCTTGGGTTCAAGCAAAAGCATGCTATTTTAGATGGCAATGTAAAGCGAGTTTTATCAAGAGTGCACCAAGTCAAAGGTCATTACGCTCAACATACAACACTCAAAGAGTTATGGAGCTTGGCCGAATATCACACACCAGATGCCCGTATTGATCACTACACTCAAGCAATCATGGACTTGGGCGCTACAATGTGTAAACGCTCAAAGCCCCATTGTGAACACTGCCCACTTCACAACCTCTGTAAATCAAACATAGAGCAAACACAGGGAGAATACCCCAATCCAAAGCCAAAAAAATCTAAACCTACTCGCTCTATTGCTATGCTGGCGTTCATCAACAAAGGCTCGGTTTATTTGCAAAAAAGACCAAACCAAGGGATTTGGGGTGGGCTGTGGAGTTTGATAGAGTGTGAAGACACGCCACACACTATCAATCAGTCTATGCTTGAGTTTGACCGCACCGGCATTATTATTAAACAGCTTCCAGTTTTTAAACATACGTTCACTCACTATCACCTACACATACGCCCTATTGCTGTTCAATGCTCTTCTAGTAGTGCTCAGTTTTACCCTATTAATCAAATTACGCTAGGCATGCCAAAACCAGTGTCTAAGATCCTTTCTCAGATTACAGCTTTAACGCATAGTAGTTTGAGAGAATAAATAGATTAAAATAGCCATATGAACATTATTCGCGGACTACACAACCTCAAAAAACTCTCAAGTAGTGCGATTACTATAGGTAATTTTGATGGCGTTCATGTTGGTCATCAGCACATTATTTCACATTTAGTTAAAAAAGCAAAAGCCTTAAACGTGCCTTCTATACTTATTTCATTCTCGCCAACACCACAAAGTTTTTTCGGTCGAGAGCAGGCTACATTGACCAGCTTTAAACAAAAGCAGCTACTGCTAAAAAAACTGGGTCTGGATACTCACCTAATTATCGCCTTTGATCAAAAATTTTCTAGATTAAGTGGCGCGGACTTTATACAAAAAATTTTGCTCGATCAGCTTGGCATGAAATTTTGCTTAATTGGCGATGACTTTCGATTTGGCGCAGGACGAACAGGGGATTTTAAGCTACTGCAAACCTTTGCTCAACAACATACATTCAATGTTGAGAACACTCAAAGCGTCCTGTGCCATGGCCATCGAGCAAGCAGCTCAAAAATTAGAGAATTTCTATCACAAGGGCAGTTTAAATTGGCCTCAGCTATGTTGGGACGAGAATTCTCTATTTCTGGGAAAATAACCCGTGGCAAGCAGCTGGGTAGAACCATTAATTTTCCAACTATTAATATCCCCATTAAACGCAATATTAGCCCAGTATTAGGTGTATTTTCCGTACAGGTGCTTCTGTCTGGTAAAACCTTTAACGGCGTTTGCAATATTGGAAAAAGGCCTACCGTCAACGGGGAAAATACCTTATTGGAAGTGTTTTTGTTTAATTTTAACCAGACAGTTTATGGAGAATTTGCCAGTGTCATCTTTAGGCAAAGAATCAGAGAGGAACAGAAATTTGACTCTTTTGATCAGTTGAAAGAACAAATCAAACTCGATGTTAAAATAGCTGAAGATTTCTTTAATCAGAGACTAGATCAACTTCCAGGTTAGTGTTTGCCCTGCCATAAACGGTACAATTGTTGAGTCTGCATACTCATAGCTTTCTGGCACCGCCCAGTCTTGCTTAGACAGTGTGATTGTTCGTGTATTTCTTGGGAGTCCATAAAAATCTGGACCGTACATTGAGGCAAACCCCTCTAACTTGTCTAATGCGTTCTGAGACTCAAATGCCGTTGCATAGAGCTCAATTGCACAATGCGCACTTAAAATACCCGCACAACCACAAGCAGACTCTTTGGCATCTTTAGCATGAGGCGCTGAATCTGTTCCTAAAAAAAACTTAGGATTTCCACTAGTGGCAGCATCGAGCAAAGCTAGTTGATGAGGATTCTCACGTTTAAGAATGGGTAAGCAGAAATAATGCGGACGAATACCGCCAACCAGCATATCATTACGATTTGCCAGTAGGTGATGAGGAGTAATGGTGGCCGCTATATTTTTATCACCTTGCAAAACAAAGTCCACCGCATCTTTCGTGGTGATGTGCTCAAAAACAATTTTAAGCTCTGGAAAATCTTTAACAATTTGAGCTAAGACTTGATCAATAAATACTGACTCACGATCAAAAATATCAATATTAGCGTGCGTCACTTCACCGTGCACAAGGAGCAACATACCTGTTTTGCTCATCATTTCCAATGCTGGGTAAATATTTTTAATATCAGTCACTCCACTATCAGAGTTGGTTGTAGCACCTGCAGGATAGAGCTTGGCCGCTTTAACAAAAGGGCTTTTTGACGCACTCTCAATGTCTTTTGCGCTGGTGTTATTAGTTAAATACAAAACCATTAAAGGGTCAAACTCAGTATCAGCTGGCAATGCTGAAAGGATTTCATTTCGGTAGGCTTGTGCCTGCTCTGCGCTGGTCACTGGCGGGGTTAGATTTGGCATAATGATTGCTCTAGCCATTTGTTTTGCGCTCATGCCTATAACTGATTTTAATGCCTCGCCTGAGCGTACGTGCAGATGCCAGTCATCTGGCTGAAGTAGTTTAAATTGCATAAATTGCTCCTAATATTCTCGTTTGTTTTGCGCCCGTTACTTCGGTTAAATTTGAAGTCTGTCCTGCTATTGTGCGTTGCGCAAAAAAAGCAAAGGCCGCAGCCTCAACATAATCCACGTGAACACCCAACAAACCTGTATCTGTAATATCACTCTCTGGGTTTAAATACATTAAGCGCTCAACCAAAAACGTATTGTGCGCCCCACCTCCACACAAATACACATCAACACCCACCTCAATATAGTGGGAAATACTCAGCGCTGTTAGCTCTAATAAAGTTCTTTGAACATCTTCTGCGGCTTCATTACCAGTCAGGTACTTATCCAGCCACTCAAGATTAAAATATTCTGGCCCTGTGCTTTTAGGTGTATTTTTTTGAAAATAGGCGTCTGTCAGCATTTTTTCTAGCAAATTCTGATCAATAAATCCACTTCTCGCCCAAAGGCCATCTCGGTCATAATCTAACGATTTATTTCGTTTAATCCAATTATCCAATAGCGTATTTGCCGGTCCAGTGTCAAAGCCGGCTACTGCGCTAATTGTTAGCTGGGTTAAGTTTGCAATGCCACCCAAATTAACCACGGTACCAGACTTTCCATTGAGCAAATGCTGGTGATACATCGGGGTAAGCGGCGCACCCTGGCCGCCGGCAGCCACATCTTGCATGCGAAAATCTGCCACAGTAGTAATATTGGTTTTTTCTGCAATTAACGCACCATGCGCAATTTGCATCGAATATTTACCACCCTGGTGATAGATTGTTTGACCATGAGACCCAATAGCAATAATCTGATCAGAATTGAACTTTGCACTGGCCATCAAACTAGAGGCGGTGTTAGCAAAAACTTCTGCTATTTGGATATCTATCTCAGCTAAATTTTGCAGGGTGGTTTGCCCACTCTGGGTTAACCGGTGCAAGCTGTCCTTAAGCGGCTTTGGATAGGGCAGATAGGCCTGGTTAACTATTTTCTGAGTTTCACTATCAACAATAACGCCATCAACCCCATCAAGACTGGTGCCAGACATTAGCCCAATATAATACTGGGCAGTTTTTATGTCAGCCATGACAGTTTTTATATTTTTTTCCCGATCCGCAAGGGCAAGGATCGTTGCGCCCAACTTTTTCATCTTCTCGTTGATAAGTTTGCTGCTCTGCCTCCTCTACCTCATGATCATCAACACCTGTTGTACCAAGCTCCTCATGCTGAGGTTCAGCCGCCTCGTTATCCTGCTGCTCAACATCAGAAGCATCGGTATTTTCGTTGATAGTAACACTTGACAAGGACTTAACCACTTCAATATCAATTGTCTCTAAAAGCTCAGTAAACATAGCGAAAGACTCGCGCTTATATTCTTGCGTTGGATTTTTTTGAGCATAGCCTCGCAAATTAACACTTTGTCGCAAATAGTCCATGGCGGCCAGGTGCTCTTTCCAATAATGGTCCAACGTCTGTAGCATAACGGCTTTTTCAAACCCACGCATAGATTCAGCACCAACTATGCCTTCTTTGTAGTCACAAATTGCACCTAAGCCTTCAACAATCCTGCTCTCCAACTCGTCAACATCAACACCCTCATCCAGCCATTGCTGTAAAGGAAAATCTGCTTTATAGTCAGCTTTCAAGGCGCTATGCAAACCCTCAACATCCCAATCTTCTTCGGCTTGTTCTACTGTAATATAGCCTGCAAATAATTCTTTAATCACCTGCTTCCTGATGTCAATAAAGCGATCCTGGACATTGCTTGTATCCATTAACTCATCACGCAATGTATAGATAACCTTACGCTGATCGTTGGCTACATCATCATATTCAAGCAGATTCTTACGTGCATCATAGTTCATGCCCTCAACTTTACGCTGTGCATTTTCAATAGCTCGATTAACCATCTTATGCTCGATAGCTTCGCCTTTTTCCATACCCAGCCTTTGCATCATTGTTGCCATTTTCTCACTAGCAAAAATACGCATCAAGTTGTCTTCTAGTGATAAATAAAAACGTGTTGAGCCCACGTCGCCTTGACGACCAGATCGACCACGCAACTGATTATCTACTCGACGAGATTCGTTGCGCTCGGTACCAACAATATGCAATCCACCTGCAGAAATCACCTTATCATGCTCGATCTGCCAGCTTTGTCTTTGTTGCTCGGTTGCATCCTCCACCAACTTGCCACCTAGTACAATATCAGTACCACGGCCCGCCATATTGGTTGCAATAGTGACTGCGCCCATTGCACCTGCATTAGCAATAATAATCGCCTCTCTCTCGTGTTGTTTTGCATTTAACACTTCGTGCTTGATTTTTTTATTAGTCAGTAAAGTTGAAATTGCTTCTGAATTTTCAATACTACTTGTACCTACTAATACAGGCTGTCCTGTTTGCTGACAACTGCTAACATCATTCGCGATAGCCTCCAACTTCTCTTCCAGCGTTAGGTAAATCTGATCTGTCTTGTCATTTCTTTCTGAAATTTTGTTAGGCGGGATTACCACCGTCTCCAAACCGTAAATATCTTGGAACTCAACCGCCTCGGTATCTGCCGTACCCGTCATGCCAGATAGCTTACCGTACAGTCTAAAATAATTCTGAAAAGTGATTGAAGCGAGCGTCTGGTTCTCCTTCTTAATACTCACACCTTCTTTGGCCTCAATAGCTTGATGCAAGCCCTCACTCCAGCGACGACCTGGCATTGTTCTGCCAGTAAATTCATCTACAATAACGATCTCATCGCCATCAATAATATAATGGTCATCTTTTTGAAATAAGATGTGCGCCCTAAGGGCAGAGTTGATATGCTGCATTAATAAGATGTTGCTCGCATCATAAAGGCTTGCACCTTCGGGAAGTGCGCCTGCATCAATCAATAAGTTTTCTGCTTTTGAATGGCCATCGTCAGTTAAAAATACCTGCTTGTGTTTCTCGTCAACTGTGTAGTCTCCCGCTACCTCCACAACAATTTCCTTGCCTTCACCACTCTCAGTCTGTTTGGAGAAATTAGGAATCATGTGGTTAATAGCTTTGTACACTTCAGCATAGTCTGCTGCAGGGCCGGAAATAATCAATGGTGTTCTAGCCTCATCAATTAAAATTGAATCCACCTCGTCAACAATGGCAAAATTTAGCTCTCGCTGCACTTTCTGATCAGTGGTAAAAGCCATGTTGTCACGTAAATAGTCAAAGCCCAATTCGTTGTTAGTAGCATATACCACGTCACATGCATAAGCCGCCTGCTTGTCTTCTGGGGGCTTATTGGATGCAACAATACCAACACTTAAGCCTAAAAACTCCAGTACTTTTCCCATCCATTGGGCGTCGCGTTCGGCCAGATAGTCATTCACAGTCACAACATGAACACCTTTTCCACTTAGCGCATTAAGATAGGCGGGTAGTGTAGCAACCAAGGTCTTACCCTCACCTGTACCCATTTCCGCAATATTTCCATCATTTAACACCATGCCGCCAATAAGCTGCACATCGTGGTGTCTTAATCCCAATACTCGCGTACTAGCTTCGCGCATCACTGCAAATGCTTCAATTAATAATTCATCTAACGATTCTTGGGCGGTATAACGATCTTTAAATTCTTGAGTTTTTGCACGCAACTCATCGTCACTCAAAGCTTGCATATCGCCTTCTAATCCATTAATACTGTCAACCGTCTTTCTTAATTGTTTAACCAGTCGCTCATTTCTAGAGCCGACAATTTTAGATAAGATTTTATTTATAATACTCATTAGAATATAAAGAACTATTTTTTAAAAAATCCTATTTTCTCATAGATAAACCAGCCATTGCATTAAATGTGTCCGCATAAACCAACAACTAATATTTCAACCTTCTCTCCCCGCGGGGCGCTTGGTCGACTATTCAATCAGGCCAAAACTTATAACGAGATTAATGCGCAACTTAATCCAATGCTACCAGACACCTTAAAAACTTTACAACTTTGCCTAATTAAAGAAAGCACAGCAACCCTGATCACCAGCAATCCAGCCGTTGCCTTTAGGGCAAAACAACAACTTAACGAATTAATTTTACTATTACAGTCCATCCCATTAACGGAGAAAATAGATTGCATCAGCATAAAAGTCTCCAACAGTCAATAACGCGCCAATTGTTTATCATGCAATGTTAATATTGCAGTATAATTATCAAGCTTTTCAGTGTAGATTTAATCTATACACATTTAAAATAAAGAACAAAGGACTGTAATCTTATGTCAGAACAAGAAATAGACTTAAAGAAAAGACGCTTTTTGACTGGCGCCACAAGCGTTGTTGGCGCTGTTGGCGTTGGTTTTGTATTGGTACCATTTTTATCATCATGGATGCCTTCAGCACGTGCAAAGGCAGCTGGAGCGCCCGTTGATGTTGACATTACAAAACTAGAAGAAGGTCAGCTTGTTCGCGTCTTGTGGCGTAAAAAACCTGTTTGGATTTTCAAACGTGATAAAACAGCATTGGCCAACCTTTCAGCTCAAGATGACGTCCTAGTTGATCCAGATAATTCAGAAGATCAACAGCCTGTTTATGCTAAAAATGCTCATCGTTCAATCAATCCTGAAGTTGCTGTTATTATTGGTATTTGTACCCACTTAGGCTGTTCACCAACATACCGCCCTGAAGTGGGTGCAGCTGATCTAGGTGGTGACGAATGGAAAGGTGGCTTCTACTGTCCTTGTCATGGCTCTAAGTTCGATCTGTCTGGTAGAGTATTTAAAGGCGTTCCAGCACCAACCAACTTGGTTATTCCGCCATATCATTTTGTCAACGATTCATTAATCAGAATCGGCATTGACCCAAAAGCATAATAGGAGCACAGGATGGATAACAATAAAAACTGGATCGATCAAAGATTTCCACTGACTAAAGTTTGGAATGAACATTTAGCAGAGTACTACACCCCTAGAAATTTTAATTTCTGGTATTTTTTCGGCTCTTTAGCAATATTGGTTTTGGTCATTCAAATTCTGACCGGTATCTTTTTAACCATGCACTTTAAACCAGATGCAGCTTTAGCATTTAACTCAGTTGAGTACATCATGCGTGATGTTGACTGGGGCTGGCTGATTCGCTACATCCATTCAACAGGCGCTTCTGCGTTCTTTGTGGTCATATACCTGCACATGTATCGAGGACTACTTTACGGCTCATACAAAGCACCACGAGAGCTGATTTGGATTCTTGGTATGGTGCTCTACATTGCGCTAATGGCTGAAGCATTCATGGGTTACGTACTACCATGGGGTCAAATGTCTTACTGGGGCGCTAAGGTTATTATCAACCTATTTGGCTCATTCCCAATTGTAGGCGAGCTAATCTTAGAGTTTATCTTAGGTGACTACGCTGTAGGCGATCCAGTATTAAACCGCTTCTTCTCATTACATGTTATTGCCATTCCACTTATTCTGGTTATTTTGGTATTTTTACACATTGTTGCATTACACACAGTTGGCTCTAACAATCCAGATGGTGTGGAAATCAAACAAAACAAAGATAAAAATGGAATTCCTAAAGACGGCATCCCGTTCCACCCATACTATAGTGTTAAAGACATTGTAGGCGTGGTTGTCTTTTTAATGATTTTTACTTCAATTGTATTTTTTGCACCTGCGTTAGGCGGCTACTTTTTGGAGGCTCCAAACTTTGTTGAAGCCAACCCACTTAAAACCCCTGACCACATTGCGCCACTATGGTACTTAACACCGTTCTATTCAGTATTGAGAGCCATTCCACCAATGTTTGGGTCGCAATTACCAGGTGTGCTAGCTATGTTTGCAGCGCTATTAATCTTAATTGCTCTACCGTGGTTAGATCGTTCTAAAGTTAAGTCAATTAGATACCGTTCATGGCCTTATAAAGTTGCATTAACTATCTTTGTAATTACGTTTATCGTATTGGGTTGGTTGGGCATGCAAGCAGTAACACCGCTATACAGCTTAATGGCTCAAGTCTTTACAGCGCTTTACTTTGCATTTTTTATTCTAATGCCTTGGTTTACCTCAGTAGGAAAGACTAAGCCAGTACCCGAAAGAACGACGGAGCATTAATATGAAAACATTACTTAATACAACACTGTCAGCTGTGGCAGCAATGGTTATCTCTTTCAATGCTGCTGCCTCTGGTGCTGGTGTTCATTTGGATCATGCTAATACTGATATTACTGATGAAGCCTCGCTACAACGTGGCGCACAATCATTTATGAATTACTGCTCTGGCTGTCATTCAATTGAGTTAATGCGCTACAATCGTATTGCTAAAGACCTTAACATTGATGAGGCTGATATGGCTAAAAATCTAATGTTTAATGCTGAAAAAACAGGTAGTACAATATTTTCATCCATGCCTGACAAAGGTGCGAAAGAATGGTTTGGTACGACACCACCTGACTTATCCCTTACCGCTAGAGCAAGAGGCACAGACTGGATTTATACCTACTTAAAAGGATTTTATGCGGACGATACACGCCCATATGGTGTGAATAACCACGTATTAGAAAACGCATCTATGCCTGATGTTTTGTGGCAATCTAAACAAGACAAGTCAGAACAAGACTTCAATCAAGAAGTAAGAGATATTACTAACTTCTTGGATTATGTATCAGAACCCGTAAAACTAATTAGATACGAGATTGGTGTAAAAGTCTTAGGCTTCTTATTCATCTTATTTATTCTTTCTTACCTACTGAAAAAAGAATACTGGAAAGATGTTAAGTATGGCAAATGGCGTGCAAAAGACTAGCTAAATCGTCCGCACTTATAATATACAACAGCATCCCTTAAAATAAGGGCTGCTGTTTTTTTGATTTTAAAGAGGTAGAAACCCATGTTAACAAAACCTAACCCATCTTCAACGACGCTATACTCTTCTCCGCAAGAGATTGAATCACATGTAGTGCGCTTTATTATGGCTGAAAAAAACATTGAAAGAGATGTGTTCAACCTTAAAATTGACGAAATGCCGGAAGAAATCTTAGAGCTAAACCCTTGTCAGTCTCTACCTACGCTATTTGACCGTGGCATTGTTCTATATGACCTATCTGTTATTATGGAATACCTAGATGAAAGGTTCCCGTTCCCACCATTATTGCCAGTTGATCCAATTGAAAAATCAGAAAAAAGATTAATGATCTTTAGGTTTACACGCTCTGCAGGTTGTTGGTTTGAACTAGCTGAAACTATCGAAACAGGTAGCAAAAAAGAAGCAGACGAAGCGCGCAAAATTCTAAAAAGCAACTTAATTGAATTGGTACCTTTATTTGCCTACAAGCCATACTTTAAAAGTGACGAAATGACAATTGTTGACGCTTGTTTAGCGGCGCTATTATGGCGACTAAAAAAACTAGATATCGATTTAGGCGCACCTGGCAAGGCTGTTACAGACTACGCCAAGAGACTATTTGCAAGAGATTCTTTTAAAGAATGCCTAACAGATTGCGAAAAAGAGTACAACTAAAAGCCTTTTCATGACTCCTGTCACGCCTTATTTAATTAGGGCCTACTATCAATGGATGGAAGACTCAGGCTTAACTGCCCATATTTTAGTTGACTGCAGGCATTCAGCTGTTGTTGTACCCAAGCAATTTATTCAACAGGATAAAATTGTTTTGAACATCACCAGCTCAGCAACTCAGTCTCTTGTTTTGGGTGACAATCATATAAGCTTTAAGGCTCGATTCTCAGGTCAGTCAATGGATGTTTATATACCAAGTCATGCCATTCTCAGCATTTATGCTGGTGAGAATGGTGAAGGCATGCAGTTTGAACCTCAAGATCCAGAGTCTGAAGACAAACAAAAGCCCGGGTTAACACTACTTGATTAGCTTAAACCAGATCTAATATTTTTTCCAATTGTTGCTCAAATTTGTCATTCATGACGCCATTATAAAGTACAACTTCGCAATCACCATAATGTCTAATAGCGTTTGCATTATCAAGCGTATTAGCCTCAATTTGATTTAAGATTAGACAGCCAATCTCCAACTGGTACTGCCTGGCCACTTTAATTGTTAATAACGCCTGGTTAACCGCCCCTAGTTCGTCTTTAACTACAATAACCAGCGGCAAATTTAATGATTTAGCTAAATCAATATTCAAAGTATTTTCTGCCAGTGGCGATAGCAAACCACCCGCACCTTCAATCACAACAAATGTTTCACTTGAGCATGCATCTATTAAATGGTCAAGAGATAGCGGGGTGTTTTCCGCTTTACTAGCGCTCTCAGCACTGCTACAATGATAAAACTTAAAAGGACATACTGTGTCAATATGATCATCAACATTGCTCGCCTTTAATAATTTAAGTGCATCCTTGGTAACCAACTCACCATTAACAATATGACAATCACTTTCAACAGGCTTTCTAACAGAAACTGATTTTGATTTAGCCAATAAACGTACGAGACGTTGAGCAATAAACGTTTTGCCAACATCGGTCCCACTACCACTAATAAACAAGCCTTTCATAATCCCTAATTTTAACAGCAAAAATGTATAATACTGCGTATGCATAATAACTTAAAAACTCAGTTCTGCTCTCTAGAACTAGACTCCCCAATTGTCCTTCTATCTGGCTGTGTCGGCTTTGGCGAGGAATACACTCGAATCGAAGGCTTTTCCAATGCAGATGTTGGTGCTATTTGCCTTAAAGGAACAACACTAGAGCCTCGTCTTGGCAACATCCCTAGTCGTGTCACCGAAACCCCTGAAGGCATGATTAACGCCATAGGATTGCAAAATCCGGGCACTGATGTTGTGATTAATGACATTATGCCGACTCTAGATAAAACACAAACCCGATTTATTATTAATATCTCAGGGTCTTCTGTTGAAGAATACGGGGAAATTGCCAAACGTTTCGATGATTCTGATATTGATGCCATCGAAATTAACATCTCATGCCCTAATGTAAAAGAGGGTGGTGTTGCCTTTGGTAATGACCCAGACATGTCCTACCGAGTGGTTGAAATTTGTCGTAAAAACACCTCCAAACCCCTAATCACCAAACTATCCCCTAATCAAACTGACATTGCTCTTAGTGCGCAGCGCTGTATTGATGGTGGTACAGACGGCTTAGCGGTTATTAACACCCTAATGGGTATGTCAATTGATACAAGCACCAGGCGCCCCATTATTGGTAACAACCAAGGCGGACTATCGGGTCCTGCTATCAAGCCTGTGGCCTTACTAAAAGTGCATCAAGTGTATCAAGTTAGTAAGCACCACAATGTTCCAATTATTGGCCAGGGCGGTATTATGACTGCTAACGATGCGATCGAATTTATTATTGCTGGTGCTGCCACTGTTGGCATAGGAACGGCGTTATTTTACGATCCTCTTGTGTGCCACAAAATCAACGATGGCATTAGTCAGTATCTAATCGATCATAACCTCAACAGCATTAACGATCTTATTGGTACGTTACAGCTTAATTCAGCCATCTCACAATGTGACATCGGCAGTCAATAAAAACAAAATGATAAATTCAGAATATAACGCTCAGGAGATTGAGCTTGAAGCTCAGCAATATTGGAAAAAGCATAAATCTTTTGAGGTGGTTGAAGATGCTTCAAAGGAAAAATACTACTGTTTAAGCATGTTCCCTTATCCGTCAGGACGACTACATATGGGACATGTGCGTAATTATTCAATCGGTGATGTTATTTCTCGCTTTCAAAAAATGCAGGGAAAAAACGTTATGCAGCCAATTGGCTGGGATGCATTTGGTTTGCCCGCTGAAAACGCCGCACTCAAAAATAAAGTTCCACCCGCCAAATGGACTTACGAAAATATCGACTACATGCGTGACCAGCTTTCTCAGCTTGGCTTTGGTTATGACTGGTCGCGTGAAGTGGCAACTTGTCATCCAAAATATTACAAATGGGAGCAATGGCTATTTGTTAAATTATTTGAAAAGGGTTTGGTTTATAAGAAAAATGCTGTTGTAAATTGGGATCCGGTTGATCAAACAGTGTTGGCCAATGAGCAAGTTATTGATGGACGCGGTTGGCGTTCAGATGCACTTATTGAGAAAAAAGAAATCTCCCAATGGTTTATGCGTATCACTGATTATGCTGATGAATTACTAGAATCCCTAGACACGCTTAAAGGCTGGCCAGATGCAGTTAAGACCATGCAAAAAAACTGGATTGGAAAGTCTGTCGGTTTAGAAATAAACTTTGATAGGCAAGATGCTGATACTTTAAAAGTCTATACCACAAGACCTGATACATTAATGGGTGTCACTTATCTTGCTATTGCTAGTGAACATCCCCTAGCTTTAGAAGCAGGTAAAGATAACGGCGAAGTACAGGCTTTTATTGACGAATGCAAAACCATGGAAACTTCAGAAGCGGCCATGGAAACTATGGAGAAAAAAGGGGTTGATTCAGGGTTAACCTGCATCCATCCAATTACCGGTAAAGAAGTTCAAATCTGGATTGCAAACTTTGTGTTAATGGGCTACGGCACAGGTGCTGTAATGAGTGTTCCTGCTCATGATCAGCGTGATTATGAATTTGCAAAAAAATACTCTATACCCATGCTAGAGGTAATAAAGCCCACACAGGGTGGGCACGATATTTCACAAAATGCTTTTACTGATAAAGGTGTTTTATGTAATTCAGCAGAATTCAACGACCTTAATTTTGAACAAGCTTTTGAGGCAATTGCAGCGAAATTACAATCTTCAAATCTAGGCGAAAAACAAACAAACTATCGTTTGCGTGATTGGGGTGTGTCTAGGCAACGCTACTGGGGTTGTCCAATCCCTATTGTTAATTGTAAAAGTTGTGGCTCGGTGGCTGTACCAGAGCAAGATTTACCAGTTACCCTACCAGAAGAAGTAGCCTTTGATGGTGTAGGGTCGCCCATTAAAAAAATGCCAGAATTTTATGAAACCACTTGCCCTTCCTGTGGTGGCAAAGCTGAGCGAGAAACTGACACCTTTGACACCTTCTTTGAATCATCATGGTATTTTGCACGCTACGCTTGTAAAGACAATGATAACGCTATGCTTGATGAGCGTGCAGACTACTGGCTAAAAGGTGGTGTAGACCAATATATTGGCGGCATTGAGCATGCAATCCTGCATTTACTTTATGCTAGATTTTTCAATAAGTTATTACGTGATGAAGGTCTAGTAACCAATGATGAGCCATTTAACAATCTATTAACTCAAGGCATGGTGCTTAAAGATGGTGCCAAAATGAGTAAGTCAAAAGGCAATACAGTTGACCCTGCTGAAATGATTGAAAAATATGGTGCTGACACAGTACGCTTATTTATTCTATTTGCCGCACCGCCTACTCAGGACTTAGAGTGGAGTGATTCTGGTCTTGAGGGTTCACACCGTTTTATTAATAAAGTTTATCGTTTGGTTAATAGTTTTATTGAGGATTGTAAAAACAACACAATTGGCTCATTAGACAATCTAAACAAAGAACAAAAAGATTTGCGTTATAAAACTCATCAAACTCTGAGCAAGATTACTGATGACATGGATCGTAGACATTTGTTTAATACGGTTATTGCTGCATTAATGGAACTTAGTAACACGCTGTCAAAATTTAAAGATATCAGTGAAAGCTCGATGGCCGCTCGTCAAGAGTCCATCAACATCCTACTTAAGACACTAAGCCCAATTGCACCCCATCTTTGTCATTACCTTTGGCAGGAATTGGGCAATACTGAGGCAATTATTAACGAACCCTGGCCCACTGTTGATGAATCAGCTCTGGAACAAGATGAAGTGCAAATAATTGTTCAAGTAAATGGTAAATTGCGTGCTAAACTGATGCTTACTGCTAACACAGACAAAGCAACTGTCGAAACTCAAGCTTTGGCAGATGAAAATGTTGCTAAATTTACCACAGACAAAAACGTGGTAAAAGTCATCGTTGTGCCAAATAAACTAGTCAATATCGTTGTCAAATAGTCTATTTATACTAAACAAATGACAAAGCCAGACCTACAGTTGCACTAGCAGTTATAACACTCATGATGCCAATTTTGAAGCGAAACAGTGCTATGAAGGCAGCGATAGTAATAGCAACAGATATCCAATCAATCTGGCTATTTTGAACCCAAGTTGCTAAAGCAAAAAATACAGCCAGATTAACAATTACACCGACCACTGCAGCTGTAACTGCGGAAAGGGGCGCGCTAAACTTCAGATCGCCTCTAGTAGCTTCAACACCAGGACCGCCTAAAAATATAAATAAAAATGAAGGTAAGAAAGTAAAAAATGTAGCCACTGAAGCACCAACAAAACCTGACATCAATATAGCGTCTGGACCAAAAACCTCTTTAACTGTTGCACCAACAAAACCAACAAAAGCCACCACCATAATCAGAGGTCCGGGTGTGGATTCACCCAATGCCAAACCGTCCATCATCTGTGTTGCTGTTAACCATTGATATTGATCAACACCACCTTGATAAATATAAGGCAAAACCGCATAAGCACCACCAAATGTAACCAACGCCGCTTTGGTGAAAAACTCAGCCATGTCTTGCAATGTTTTGTTATCTAACAGGCTCATTACTGCAAAACCCAATACAACACCAATCACTGCAAAACCAACTACTCTTGACCATTTAAACTTTGCATGCTCTGGAATGGGGGTGTTGTCATCGATCAATGCAGGTCCATAGGCTGTTGCACTATCACCATGATGAACACCCATAACAAAAGTATCGGGTGTTAATTTAGCGCCAACATATCCAATACCAGCTGCCATTAAAACAATATAAGGGAAGGGAATATTAAGCGCAAATATTGCAACAAACGCAAGAACAGCTAAAACCTTTAAAACAGAATTAGATAATGCTTTTGAGCCAATACGATAAGCGGCAAACAATACAATTGCAGTAACTGCTGGTTTAATACCGTACAAAACACCCTCTACTTCACTAACCGATCCATAGGTTAAATAAATCCAGGTTAAGGCGGTTAAGATAAACAATGAAGGTAATACAAATAAAACACCTGCAACAACACCTCCTCTAACACCAAACATTAACCAACCAATATAGGTTGCCAATTGCTGAGCTTCAGGGCCGGGCAATACCATTGTATAGTTAAGCGCATGCAAAAATCGATGTTCTGAAATCCAGCGCCGCTTTTCAACCAACTCGTAATGCATCATTGATATTTGGCCCGCAGGGCCACCAAAACTTACAAAACCCAACCTTAACCAATAAATAAAAAATTGATAAAATGTTGGTGTTGCGGGAGAGTTTGTTGTATTCATAAAATATATATTATCTAAGGTCTAAATGTTAAAAAACCCTAACCACTATAAAGTGGCAAGGGTTTTTCAAGATCAAGAAAAAACTTTACTTGTTAATCATTTGCTTAATAATTGGATATAAAATAATATCCATTGCTAAACTCATTTTTCCACCTGGAACAACAATACTGTTGCGTCTAGACATGAACGAACCGGTAATCATACTAGTCAAGTAAGTAAAATCAACCGGTGTTTTGTCCAGGTCTTTAAAGCGAATAACCACAAAACTCTCATCAGGTGTTGGAATGTCTCGAGCAATAAAAGGGTTAGAAGTATCAACCGTTGCAACACGCTGAAAGTTAATATCTGTTTGTGAAAATTGCGGTGTGATGTAATTAATATAATCTGGCATTCTACGCAAAATTGTATCTACTGTTTCCTCTGCCGAGTATCCTCTTTCTGCATTATCACGGTGTATTTTTTGAATCCACTCTAGATTTACACTTGGCACAACACCAATTTTTAGATCAGCATATTGGGCCATATCAATATCATCAGTTACAACAGCACCATGTAGACCTTCATAAAATAACACATCTGTATCAGAGCCAACTTTCTCCCAAGGTGTAAATTCACCAGGGTTTAAATCGGTGTTTAAGCGAGCGTTGTGCTCAGCAGCCTCTTCATTGGAATGCAAATAATAACGACGGTCACATTGACCAGTCTCGCCATAATCTTTAAACGTTTCCTCAATTTTGTCAAATAAGTTAGCATCTGGACCAAAATGAGAAAAGAAGTTATTTCCTAGAGATTCTTGTTTTTGAACATTTTCTTTCATCGCTGCACGGTCATACATATGAAAGCTATCACCTTCAACAATTAATGAGTTGATTTTTTCACGTGAAAAGATGTGCTCAAATGCACGTTTTACGAATGTTGTTCCTGCACCAGATGATCCAGTTACAACAACAACAGGATGTTTTTTAGACATATTGTCTCCTTATTTATTTATATTAAAAATCTAAGTTGTCTACCGATAGTGCGTTGTCTTCAATAAAGTTTCTACGAGGCTCAACCTCATCACCCATTAGGGTAGAGAATACTTCATCGGCTACAATCGCATCTTCGATCTTAACTTTGAGAAGGGTTCTTTGCTCTGGATCCATCGTGGTTTCCCAGAGCTGTTCTGGATTCATTTCTCCCAAACCTTTATAGCGTTGGAAGCTTTGTCCTTTTTTAGCATCTTCGATTAAAAAATTAACCACTTCACCAAAGTTATTAACTTGGATTTGTTTAGTTTTCTTTTCTACATAAGATTGTGTATCAATAGCGCTTTCAATTTTATTAGAAAACACCTTGATTGTTTGATAATCTACTGAATCGAAAAATGCCTGACCAAGTGTTGTTTGGTCTGTATCGACACCATAAACACACAAAGTATGTTTAACTTCGCCCTGAACATAAACAACGTTGTGTTTTTGAGCGGGTGTCAAATCTTGATTTAACTTATTGGTAACCAATTCACACCAACTATTCATTGACTGCTCATCTGATAAATTTTCAACTGCCGTAGAGCTGGCAATCGCTTTTAACAAATCAGGATGATAATGCTTGGATAACTTACCAATAATTGTAATTATTTTGTAGTAGTCTTTAACAGCTAATTCAAGTGCAATTCCAGATATTGCTGGTGCCTCAGCACTAAAGAATAAGTTAGCATCGTTAACCGCTTCTTGCAATAAATAATCATTTAATTCTTGATCATCTTTTAAGTAGCGTTCTTGTTTGCCTTTTTTAATTTTATAAAGTGGTGGCTGAGCAATATATAAATATCCCTTTTCAATTAACTCTGGCAAATAACGATAAAAAAAGGTAAGTAACAATGTTCGAATATGTGCGCCATCAACATCAGCATCAGTCATGATGACAATTTTGTGGTAACGAAGTTTTTCAATGTTGTACTCTTCTTTACCGATACCACACCCAAGTGCAGTAATTAAAGTGCCAACTTCAGCAGAAGATAGCATTTTTTCAAAACGAGCTTTCTCAACATTTAAAATTTTACCTTTTAAAGGAAGGATAGCCTGGGTGCGGCGATCACGGCCTTGCTTAGCTGATCCACCAGCAGAATCACCCTCTACAAGGAAAATTTCACTTTCAGCAGGGTCTTTAGTTTGACAATCGCTCAATTTTCCCGGTAAACCGGCGATATCAAGCACACCCTTACGTCTGGTCATTTCTCTAGCTTTTCGCGCTGCATTACGAGCTCTCGAAGCGTCTAAAATTTTTCCAACAATAATTTTCGCTTCATTGGGGTTTTCCAACAAGTAATCTCCCAGCTTTTCATTAAGTGCTGACTCAACTGGTGCACGAACTTCTGAGGAAACTAATTTATCTTTTGTTTGGGAAGAGAATTTTGGATCTGGAACTTTAACAGAAACAATCGCAGTTAAACCTTCGCGTGTGTCCTCACCAGTAATAGTGACTTTTTCTTTTTTAGCCATGCCAGAATTATCAATATAATTATTAAGTGTTCTGGTTAACGCACCTCTAAAACCTGCTAAATGAGATCCGCCATCACGTTGTGGAATATTATTAGTAAAACAATAAATACTTTCTTGGTAAGCATCTGACCACTGTAAAGCGACATCAATAGTAATATCATCTCGTTCAGCAGAAATTGAAATAATATCAGAATGAATTGGTGTCTTAGCTTTATTTAAATGTTCAACAAAAGCTCTTATACCACCCTCAAATTCAAAAACATCTTTATTGTCAGTTGCCGATTCTTCAATTTCAATATGGACGCCTGAATTTAAAAAAGATAGCTCACGAACTCTGTTTGCTAAAGTTTCATACTTAAATTCAGTAATAGCAAATACGTCGTGTGAGGGTTTAAAATGAATCTTGGTGCCAGTAGCATCGGTTTTTCCAGTTACCTTCATTGGCTCATCTGGCACACCCAATGTATAGCTTTGTTCATGAATTTCTCCATGACGATAAACGGTTAATTTAACCCATTCACTTAGCGCATTAACAACAGATACACCAACACCGTGCAAACCACCGGAGACTTTATAAGAGTTATCATCAAATTTACCACCAGCATGAAGTACGGTCATAATAACTTCAGCAGCAGAAACCCCTTCTTCAGGGTGAATATCAACAGGAACACCACGACCATCATCTGTAACAGAGACAGATTGATCTTCATGAATAATAATATTAATTTTAGAACAGTGTCCTGCTAACGCTTCATCAATAGCATTATCAACCACTTCAAATACCATATGATGTAATCCAGTACCATCATCAGTATCACCAATATACATACCTGGTCGCTTTCTCACAGCGTCCAAACCTTTTAAAACTTTAATATTAGAAGCTTGATATTCTTGCGATTGTTCTTCAGACATAAGTGCTTGAAAAAAATAAAATTATTATACCATGAGCAATAGAAATACAGGCTGTCATACAGCTTTTTTTAAACCCCCTTTGTCTGTCTATGTTTTATTGTTATTAAGGCCTTTAAAGCAATATACAAGAGAATAACAACCAGTTTTATTGGCGTTTAATAATACCGTTATTTATTATAAAAATAACTGGATTTTCATCTTTAATAAAAGACAAATCTTTACCAATATCAGTCATAAAAGTTTGAATTTTTAAATGATTTAAAAAATGCAAAATTGTTTTTATTTTGGTTGTATCTAATTCTGATGATAGGTCATCAATTAAGACAATAGGAAAAATGTTATTTTTAACCATCAACGATACTTGTGTTAACCAAAAAACAATTGACAAGGTTTTCTGTTCTCCTCGTGATAGAAAACATTCCTCTTTTTTGTTTAAAAAGAAATTAAGACTGGCTTTATGGGAACCGTAATTTAAATATTTTGATTTTAATAAAAAATCCTTATTTTTGATCAAATATTGATACACACTATTATGATCAAATTCATTAACCTCTTTTGGCCAACCAGATTTAAATTTATAGTTAAAAAACTCTATAGCATTAAATAAACTTGATAACCCCTCTATCAATTCATTTGAATTTGTATTTTTTAACTGTTCAATATATTTATTTCTTGATTGACTAATGTCAGCCGAAAGTTTCGAAATCTCTAAAAACCAGTAATCTAATTCTTGATTTTTTTGTTGTGACAATAAAGTATTAATATTTTTTAACGCTTTATTATAGTTTTTATAGTTTAATAAAAAACTTGGTTCCACGTGAAACACTCCCCAATCTAAATAAGATCGTTTGTTTTTTGGGGTGCCATTAACAATAAATCCTTTATCAGGGGTGATAATTTGAATAGGTAGAACTTTAGATAATTCACTACTATTTTTTAGTCGAATTTGATCAATATTTATTTGAGTCTTTTGTTTGGATTTTTCTAATTTAATGCGGGATTCGTCAACCTTAGCATCTAATTGAAATTGTTGGTGTTGTAGTTGAATTAACTCTTTTAAAGATTTTGTTTTAAAAGATCGATTATGACCTAAATAATAAATTGCCTCAATTAAGCTAGTTTTACCTTGTGCATTATTAGCAATAAAAAGATTTAACCGCTCACCTGGTTCAATGTATTGTTGATTAAGATTACGAAACTGGGTGATGGCCAGTTTTCGAATAATTGCCACAATGTTTAAATACGCATTGGCATTACAACGTATTGATAAGTTTCATCATTAGGGCTGCTTAACATACAAGATTGATTTTCTCCACCAGGAACCACCATGTTTATTTCATTAGTTTGTAGTTTTTCTAAAATAGAAATTAAGTAATGAATATTAAAAGCAATCTCAATTTCTTTATTGAAATTTTTAGTACTAATTTGAGTTTTGGCTTGTCCTCTTTCAGAATGCGAGAAAATGTTTAATTGTGAATTTTTAAAAACTAACTTAACACCTTTTGTACGCTCTTCAACAAAAATAGAAGCTTGTTGTAATGAATTTAAAAATTCTAGTCGATCGATAATAATGGTGTTTTCAAAATCTGTTGGTAAAACCTGCGAATAATTAGGAAAATTACCATCAATGAGCCGACTAATAATTGTTGTATTATTACTTATTAAATAAAAATAATTATTGGATAAATGAATATCAACCTCACTATGCTCACTTTTACTTAATATTTTAGTCAGCTCTAAGACTGCTTTTCTTGGCAAGATAACAGTTTTTTTATTAGATAAATTGTTTAGTTGTTTAATTTCACCTATAGATAATCGATGACCATCAGTAGCAACAACTGTGATTTTATTTTGATCTACTTCAAAGAACAAACCGTTTAAATAAGCTCTGATATCTTGATTTCCCATTGAAAAACTAGTGTTTTCAATAAGTTCTTTAAGCTGCTGACAATTAACCTTAATGATATCTGTATTCTCAATTTTTGGTAGAGAAGGAAAATCTTGATGATTAAAGGTGTTTAATTCAAAAGAATTTTTATTGGTTTTAATGTAGATTTTTGATTCTTCAATAATAAATTCAATAATAGTTGTTTCAGGAAGCTTTCTAATAATATCAATAAGATCTTTTGCATAAATAGTAAAAGAAATTTCTTCTTGTGTTTGGATAGGGTGAGATGCTCTAATCTCAATTTCCATATCTGTGGTTGTTAATGTTAACTGATTATCTTTTAGTTGAATAAGTACATGTGAAAGAATGGGTAAAGTTTGTTTTTTTTCAACCACACCGATAACTGTTTGCAGTGGTTCAAGTAGTTCTTTAACAGTTAGTTGTGTATTCATTGGGAAATCCTTTTAATTAAAAGTTATTGTTATTATTAGAGGGCTTGTTTTTGGTTGATAAGTAGTATTTTTCTTTAAAAATTAATCGTTTAAGTTGTTGATAGTTTGTTAGTATTTTATGTAAAAAAATGTGCATATGGTTATAAAATTTGTTTTTCATCAAAGTTATTACTGTTATCCACCTGCCTGTGTAAAACCATCGTTTATAAGTTAGCTAATTTGAGTTTAATTAGTTCGTAATCATTTTTTATATCGCTACTTTCAAGCTTTTCCTTGATTTTTTTTATAGCATGTATAACTGTTGAGTGATCCCTATTGCCGAATTGTTTTCCAATCTTATTTAGTGATAAAGCACTTAACTCATGGCAGATGTAAATAGCCATTTGCCTAGCTAATACTGTGTGCTGTTTGCGTGATTTTGAACTGAGGTCAGAAACCGTTAAAGCGTAATGTTTCGCCACCTCTTTTTGAACATCATTTACATCGATATTTGTAATGATAGGCTTGATTAAATCACCTAAAGCGGTGTCAACTGTTTCTTTTGAAATGAATTGCTGATCAATTTTAGAAAAATCTACAAAGGCTTTTAATTTTAATAAGGCACCCTCTAAGTCTCTGACATTGGAGGTAATATGGCCAGCAATGTACAGAGCTAAATCTTCATTTAAATTGATATTAATTTTTTCATTTTGCGCTTTTTTCAATAAAATAGCCGCGCGCATTTCAAGCTCTGGCGGCGTTAGATGTAGGTTTAAGCCTTGAGAGAATCTTGTTTTTAATCGCTCTTCAAGTGATTTAATACTCTTAGGTGGCTGGTCACAAGTAAAGATAATTTGTTTTTTACCATTAAATAAAAAATTGAAAATATGAAAAAACTCTTCTTGTGATTTTTCCTTGCCAGCAATCAGGTGGATGTCGTCAACTAGTAACAAATCTGCAGACTGATAAAAAGCCTTGATGCTTTCAATGGTGTTGTGCCTTAAACTGGAGGTAATATTTCTAACAAAATCCATTAAAGGCACATACAAAACTTTAGTATTTGGGTTTTTTAGTTTTGCTAAGTGACCTGCAGCCTGCATAAGGTGGGTTTTCCCTAAACCAGATCCACCATAAATAATAAAAGGGTTGTAGGGCGAGCCATGAATATTTTCAGCAATTTGTTTGGTAGCACCATAAGCCATTTGATTGGCATTTCCTAGTACTAAATTATCAAATGTGTAGTCTTCAAATAAAGGTGTCGAGTGTTTTTTATAGCTTGGTTTATCTGGGTTTGTGTCCGCTGCTAGGCTAATAAAAATTTTTAGATTTTTGTTGTGCTGAGCAACAGCGCTTTTAATTTGAGACTTTAGGTTTTTGCTAACGTAGTTTTTAACCTGGACATTTGGTGCTAGCAACGACAAAGTGTGTTGATTTTCAAGTGCCTTTAAAGGCTGTATCCAAACACTATATTCAGACAAAGGTACCGTGTCTTTTAGTGTGTCCAAACATTGAGCCCAAGTTTTTGACATAAGCAGTATTTAAAATTAAGTAATGATATACTTAAGCATTATATTGTTTTGAGAGAGAAGTGGATGAATGGTTTAGAAAAGTATTTTGAAAAGTTGTTGTGGAGCTCTAGGTTAATGGTTTTAGCCGCTGTGGTTTCATCATTATTACTCTCCTTGATGTTGTTCATTATTACTGCAGTTGATGTGGCCAGTTTGATCGCACATGCGGGTGATTATATTGGTGCTACGGCTGAGGCAAAAAAAGCACTAAAAATTGAAATGGTGGCACACACAGTTGGATCAATTGATGGGTTTTTATTAGCCACGATTTTACTAATCTTTGCATTGGGCTTGTACGAGCTTTTTATTAGTGATATTGATGAAGCTAAAGAAAGTGGTCAGTCAACCAAGGTGTTAGTGATTAATTCCCTAGACGATCTTAAGGCCAAGCTTGCAAAAGTAATCTTAATGATTTTGGTGGTTACTTTTTTTGAAGTGTCCTTGTCAATGACATTTGTAGGTGCCTTGGATTTGGTTTATTTTTCACTTGGAATTTTAATGGTATCGCTAGCACTTTATTTTGGCTCGAAGTCTTCACACTAAAGCTTTAACCATTGATTTTTATTGTTAAATAGCGTAACATTCAATCCTTTTTTATTAAGAGAGTTATTATGCGTCAAGTTATTGTTGCAGGCAACTGGAAAATGAACGCCTCGAAAGAAACGGTTAATACGTTAATTATGGGCATTCTTTCCGGCATGGCGGAAGTTGATTCAACGGTTATCGTTTGCGCACCCTCTCCTTATATGTCTCAGGTTGAAGCGTTGATCACACATTCGCAGCTTCATTTAGGTGCTCAAGACTTAAATGTTAATGCATCGGGCGCTTTTACTGGTGAAGTGAGTGCAGATATGATCAAAGATTTTGGCGCTCAATACGTTATTGTTGGCCATTCAGAGCGTAGAAGCCTATATGGCGAGACTGATGAAGTTGTGGCTGATAAAGTGCAGGCTGCACTTGATAATGATCTAAAGCCACTTTTTTGTATCGGTGAAACACTAGAAGAAAGAGAAGCTGGCAATATGGAGGCGGTTGTTTCTCGTCAAATCCAAGCGGTGATTGATCGTGTTGGTATTGGCGCTTTTAAAGATGTTATTATTGCTTATGAGCCGGTTTGGGCAATTGGAACTGGCGTTACAGCGACACCTCAACAAGCTCAGGATGCACATGCCTTTATTCGTTCAATGTTAGCGCAGAGTGATGCAAATATTGCACAATCTACACCTATCTTATATGGCGGCAGCATGAATCCTGGCAACGCTGCTGAGTTAATTGGTTGTGAAGATATTGACGGCGGCCTTATTGGCGGCGCTTCATTAAAATCAGAAGATTTCTTACAAATTTGTAAAGCGGGTTAATTATGTCATTTCAAATTATTTTAATTGTTCATGTAATGCTAGCACTAGGTTTAGTTGCACTTGTGTTGATGCAACATGGTAAGGGTGCGGATGCTGGCGCTGCCTTCGGTGCAGGTGCATCAGGCTCTGTATTTGGCGCTCGAGGTGCAAATTCATTTATGTACAAGTTAACCGCCAGCGTTGCCTTTGGTTTTTTTGCAACCAGCCTAACATTGGCCTACTTGGCAACTAATGAAAATGGTGCTAGTAGTGAACCTGTTAGTATTATGGAGCAGGCAGCTTCAATCACCCCTTCAGATGTGCCAATGATTGCACCAGCACCGTCTGACACCAGCGACATTCCTAACTAAGTCGTTAACATTTTTTGCCGATGTGGCGGAATTGGTAGACGCGCTACCTTGAGGGGGTAGTGAGCTACGCTCGTGCCAGTTCGACTCTGGCCATCGGCACCATATTACACATCAATGGTTAGCACTGCACTAGTGCCACCAGTTTTTCTTGGGTTTAGTGAAACACTCCAGTTGTGAGAATCTACCAATTGTTGCACGATTGCAAGCCCTAGTCCACTACCCCCAGTGGCGCTATTTCTAGATGTTTCCAGTCTATAAAAAGGCTGGAATATTTTTTCTTTAAACGCTTTTGGTATACCCGGACCACGGTCTTTAACTTTGACAATTATGTGTGTATTGCTACAGTTTAATACAATGCTCACCGGCTTATTGTTTCCGTATCTAACGGCATTGGTGATTAGATTAGTGCGGGATTCGCTACCCTAAGTAGCCCCTATATTTTGTAATCTAAGTAAAAACCTCAGGTTAATTTGGATTACAATTGCTAAACTTTTATGAATTGGAAATAGCTATTATGAACTGGCGTCATCGAACCGAAAGAAAATTTGAAAGTTTTTCAGATTTAATTTTTACCCATAGTAAAAAAACCATTCTGGCTATTTTATTATTAGTGGCGGCCTTTGGTACGCAACTGCCAAATTTGACAATGGACACCTCTACAGAAGGGTTTTTGCATAAAACTGATTCTATGCGTGTGGCTTATGATGAATTTAGAGATCAGTTTGGCCGGGACGAAAAACTCCTGGTTGCCATCAAAACAGAGAATGTTTTTGATCTGAACTTCCTCAAAAAGCTAGAAAAACTGCACAAAAAACTTGAAGCAGAGTTGCCTTATATTACGGACGTAAATTCCCTGATTAATGCAAGAAACACTTATGGTGATGAAGAAAGTCTGATTGTTGAGGATTTGTTCGAAGTCTTGCCAGACTCGCAACAACAGATTGAGCCGCAAAAACAAAGAGCGCTCAACAATCCTTTGCTAGAAAACTTATTATTTAGTGAAGATCAGACCTTTGCCACTATTGTGATTGATACTCAAACCTACTCTTCTTTTGATGCAGAGGGTAAGCTAGTAGTCGAGCAGGAAGAAGACGAGTTTGCAGATGAGCCAATTAATGTTGCGCCTGCAGCAAAGCTCTATTTGTCAGATGCTGAAAACACCGTTATTGTTAAAAAAACTCAGGACATTGTTAAAGATTTTGAGGCAGAGGATTTTAAAATATATCTGACAGGATCGGCGGTTATTGCCGGCACCTTGAAACAAAGTATGCAAGCAGATACCAAGAGTTTTGTGCAAAAGATGGTGGTCGCAATTATTATCGTTTTGGCATTATTGTTTAAGCGCGCGTCAGGTGTATTTTTGCCACTCATCGCAGTAACATTCACCATTTCTGTAACCCTGTCATTAATGGCCATGACGGGAACGCCATTTACCATTGTGACCCAAATCATGCCCTCATTTTTGTTGGCTGTTATCACTGGTGGTGCCATTCATTTGCTGGCCATTTTTTACAAAGACCTAGCCAAAACTCATGATAAGAAACCCTCTTTGCGTTATGCCATGGGTCATTCCGGCCTTGCCATTGTCATGACCTCTCTGACAACTGCAGCGGGACTGTGGTCTTTTTCTTTTTCAGAATTATCGCCTGTTGCTGATCTAGGCGTGTTTGCTAGTAGTGGCGTCTTAATCGGTCTGCTGTTTAATTTAGTTTTATTGCCAGCAATTATTGCCAGTATGAAAATCAGACCACATACAGCCAAAGAAGATGCACAAGAACACACACAGATGGACAAAATGTTGTTGAGTATTAGTCGTATTTCAACTGGCTATCCAAAAGCTATTATTGCCATTAGTGGGCTGATGATTGTGGTGGCGATCGTCTTTGCCTCACAGCTTAGGTTTTCGCATTACCCACTGGTTTGGTTTCCAGAAGATCACGCCTCAAGAGTGGCAACCGAGGTGGTGGACGATAAACTCAAGGGCTCGATCACACTAGAGATTGTGATTGATACTGGTAAAGAAAACGGCCTGTATGATCCGGCTATGCTCAATAAAATCCAAAATGCTACAGATTATTTGAACAGTATTCAAACCGATACTTATTTTGTCGGAAAAACCTTAAGTTTGGTTGATGTGCTTAAAGAGACTAATCGAGCGCTCAACGAAAACCAAGCAGAATTCTACAGTATCCCTCAAGATAAAGATTTGATTGCCCAAGAGCTGTTTTTATTTGAAAATAGTGGCAGTGATGATTTGGAAGATTTTGTTGATGCCAGTTTTTCAAAGGCACGTATTACAGTTAAGGCGCCGTATATTGACGCGCTTGAATATAACGGCTTTATTACGCAAGTTCAACAGCAACTTGATCAAGAGTTCAAGGGTGTGGCGACAGTACAGCTCACTGGTATCACCACCTTATTGTCAGTGATTATGGAGAAATCTATTCATTCGAGTGCAGTTAGCTATGTGATTGCTTTTGGCCTAGTCACTATCATGATGGTACTGCTCATTGGCAATATCAAAATTGGTCTGATTAGTATGATTCCAAATATTTTACCAATCCTATTCTTGTCAACCATTATGGTAGTTTTCGACATGCCACTAGATATGTTTACCATGTTGATTGGTGCTATTGCCTTAGGCCTAGCAGTCGATGATACGGTGCATTTTATGCATAACTTTAGACGCTATGAGCTTGAGCATAATGATGTTGATAAAGCAGTAAGACTGACACTTATGGGTACTGGTAGGGCAATTACAGTGACATCAATTGTGCTTTCAGTTGGATTCTTGGTACTGTTGTTTGCCTCAATGAGCTCAATGTTTAATTTTGGTATATTGACAGCCAGCGCAATCTTTATCGCGCTACTGGCTGACTTCTTCTTGGTACCCGCTATCATGAAGCTGATGATTCACAATAAAGGAGATTTGTAATGAAAAAACTACTATTAGTAACGTTCAGCGCCCTACTAGGTGCGTCTAGTGCGTTTGCCGCAGATCAGGCTCGCAGTATTATGGATAAAGCAGATGCTAGAGACGATGGTGCGAGCATGGTGTCCACCATGCAAATGACGCTGATTGATAAAAACAATAAGCAGCGTATTCGTCAAATGCGTACGTTTTCAAAAGATGTTGACGCCAATACCGAGCATAAAACCATTTTCTTTTTATCACCTAGCGACGTTAAAAACACCTCGTTTTTAACCTACGACTATAGTGGCGATGATAAAGACGATGATCAATGGATGTATTTGCCAGCCTTGAAAAAAACCAAGCGTATTCCGGCTAGTGATAAAGATGCAGCTTTTATGGGTAGTGATTTCTCTTATTCAGATATGACCGATAAAGAGTTGGATGATTACACCTATAAACTATTGGGTGAAAGCACTATTAAGCGTACCCAGGGCGAGGAGCAGGTTTGGAAGATTGAAGCGTTGCCAGTGAATCAGGCGGTGATTGACGAAACAGGCTACACCAAGAGTGTTTTGTATGTGCGCAAGGATAATTATGTACTAACCCGTGCGAAGTTTTATCTGAAAAAAGCCAGCCGTATTAAATATATGGATGTGAGAAAAATGGAAGAAATTGATGGTATTTGGGTGGCTATGCAAACCACTATGACCACCAAGCAGGGCAAACAAACGCTACATAAAACCATTTTGACCAATTCCGCGGTTACGGTTAATACGACTATCGATAGTGATATTTTTACCATTCGAGCTATTGAAAAAGGCCTATAAATAATGAAAAGATTGATGATTGGTGCCACCCTACTGCTGTCACTAGTGGCCAATGCTGAAGATGGTTTTGATGACGACGGCTTTGATACCGAGCCGGTCGTTATTGCTGTTGATCATGCGCCTGAAGCTAAAGGGCTGTTATATGGCTCGTTTGATATAGAGGCGCATTACAATGTTAATAATGACCAGGATCTATCATCACTCAAATCTTTGGTGGATGTAATTGGTGAATATAAGCTAGACAATGGTAACAAAATCAAGGGAAATCTTCAGGGTTATCACGATTTTATCTATGATTTAGATGGTAGTAATTACATCGCAACGCCAGATGGATACGAAAACGAGATCAACCTAAACGAGCTAACACTGGAGGGCAGTCTTAATTCAAAGCTAGATTTCAAAGTGGGCAGGCAAATTGTGGTTTGGGGTAAATCAGACTCAATCCGTATTACCGATGTCTTAAATCCGTTGGACAATCGTACGCCTGGCTTGGTTGATATTAAAAATCTGCGTCTAGGACGCACCATGAGCAAACTGGATTATTATGTAGATGAGTATAATTTTTCAGCCATTGCCCTACATGAAAACCGTTTTACGAAGAATCCCGCTCAATATTCAGACTTTAAATCAACGCCTGATAAGGCCACTAACACACCTGACGACAGTTTAGATAATTCGGGCATCGCCTTGAGTTTAACAGGTGCATTTGAAGGCTACGACATGGGGCTGTATTTTGCAGATACGTACGTTGATAAAGCCTATTTAAAAGGCGATATACTTCAATATGACAACAAGTCCAAGATGGTGGGTGCTGCTTATAACCAAGTGATTGATAGTTTTTTATTTAAGGCTGAAGTCGCGCACTTTGACCAAATTAAATACAATATCGATGCAAACACCACGGTTGATAGTGCCAGAACAGATGTCTTGTTGGGTTTGGAGTATAACGGCATTACCGACGGCTCTATTGGTTATGAAATTTCACAAAGAGAAATCCATGATTACATAAGCAGCATTAATGGTGCATTGAACGGCTATAAACGTGAAAAAGAAGTTCAACAAGTTATTCGCTTTAATCAGGCATATTTTAATCAGACACTTGATTTAAGTGTCGTATTGAGTGCGATAGGATCATCTGCCCAAGATGGCGGATCTGCAAGAGTAACGCTGGATTACGCTGTTGATGATCAAGTATCTGTGAGCGGCGGAATCATTGATTATATTGGTGGCGATAATCCCATAATCGATAGCTACCAAGAAAATGACCGTCTATTTGTTAAGCTTAGCCATACGTTTTAGAGAGTAATTTGGCATTTATTCTATATTATGTTATAATAATATACTTTGACAAGCCATCTGAATGATTATGAGAAAAATAAGCCTAACCCTAATATCGCTATGCGCACTGTCATTGAACGCCAACGCTTTTTTTAATGCGGATAGCTTCTCCCCGTTTGGAAATGGCACGGGCCATGCCAGCACAACACCGTGGAGTAGTGGCTCCAATTGGAATCCAATGTCTGGCGGCACGCAGTATGCACCTTCTAATGATGCAAGAAACATGAGTCGTTATGGGGCGCATCCAAGCTCTCTTAAGGGCTACCGTCAAAACCCTCAATTTCAGCCGAGCAATGCAATGATGACTGTGCCCAATCAGATTCAGCCGAGCAACTGGTTGCAAGAAACAGATTTTAGTAAAACCCTAGATCAAATTAAAGGCTCAGGCAGTAAGACATTTTTTGTAAATGAAATGCCGGTTAATTTTAATGAGGGTTATCAGCGCCTACAGCTGCAGACAGAAGATATTGAAAAGTCTATTAGAGAGCAAATGAATCAATATAGTGACAACACAAGCTTAACAAATAATATCTACGGCAAGCAAGGCTACAGTTTGTCACCTGCTGCTGCCTCTACGTCTCGAGTAGATGTTGAGCAATAATTGTTTGTACTTAAGCTTGATTAAAGTCGCTATGATTAGCGACTTTTTTGTTTCTGGTAAAAAAACCTAACAAAAGATGCATTATTGAAATTTGTCAAAATTTGCTGATGTGGGTAGATCTGTAAAAAAAACAAAAGAATATCATTGACTTCTAATATAGTTGCTGTATAATGCCCGCCATGCAGAACAAAAGTTCAGCACTTTAAAAACATCGTCAATAATGAAGGTGTTATAACCACATAAAATAATCTAGGAGATTAACATGAAAAAAATTATCGCAATTACTACTTTAGTAGCAGCTACTTCAGCTTCAGCTTTTTTTGGTAACAATAACAACAACGGTTGGACTAACGGTAACGGCATGTCAA
>Ga0209660_1000187_pt1 | contig 38823 bp, 38 predicted proteins | sample SaaInlV_100m_DNA_2_FD_184659 | JGI IMG/M metagenome (GOLD analysis project Ga0209660, IMG submission 184659) | Marine microbial communities from expanding oxygen minimum zones in the Saanich Inlet - SI072_LV_100m_DNA (SPAdes) (version 2) | ecosystem: Environmental > Aquatic > Marine > Intertidal... | reverse complement strand
TGCAAAGGATACGACTTGATATGTTGCTGCGAAGGTTTGGAGCACGTGGGCAACCCCCTGCTCCTGCTACGCCATTTTTATCGAAGTTTGAAGGAAGGGGGGATGCTAGTGGTAACAACTCCGAACGTATGGTATCCGCAAGCCCGCATCCAATATTTACTGAGAGGCTTTTTCCCGTCGTTTCCATCCTTGGCGGACAAAGTGAAGTTAGGCACTCACATGCATATAACGCCTTGGTCCTATCCCCAGCTGTACCTCTACTTCAAGTTAGCTGGTTTCGCCCCCCCCACAATAATCTCAGAGCCTCAATCAAAGGCTAAGCATTTGCATGAAATCATCTTCAGTTGGCCAGCAAAGTTATATGGTTTGGGCAAGATTCGAGCTGCCCGCACGGAGGAGGAGCGCAACTTCTGGAAAACGGCTAACTCCAAGGAAAGCCGCCTCAGTCGTCATCTGATGGCAGTCACTACCAAGGCAATCAATGAGTGCAAGTAACCCCAAGGAACAAGTTGCGGAATTCTACGAGGACTTCCAGTCCAGGGGAAAATACGACTATTTTTACGGGGACGAAGCCCGCAAGAACTTGTACATCGAGTTAATTGGCAAAGGACACAAGATTCTAGAGGTAGGTTGTAGAGCTGGAAACCTCACCCAGTACTTTCACGAGGGCAACGACGTTATTGGAATCGACGTCGACCGCAACGCGCTGAAGGAGTTTGAGAAGCGTTTGGGACTGGAATCGAAGTGGGTCGACGTCGACTCGGAGGACATTCCCTTTGAGGACGGGCATTTTGACTTGGTGGTATTCTCGGAAGTGATGGAGCACCTGCGTTTCCCTCAGAAAGCTCTTCGAGAAATTGCCCGCGTACTAAAGAAAGACGGACGGCTGGTGGGTTCAGTCCCCAATGCCTTCCGCCTACGCAACCGCATGAAATTCCTGTTTGGCAAACCCTTCGAGACAGATCCTTCTCACCTGCGCTCCTACTCCCACACGAGTCTGCGCAAGGAATTGACGCCCCATTTCGAACAAATTGAAATCCACCCCATTTCAGGACATCTTCTGGGCGGAGGAAAAAGAGGCATCCCGATTTACATCTGGTTGCCATTTGGCATCAGGGCACTTTTTGCCCTAGACTTGATCTTTTCTTGCAGGAAAGAGTGACAAGCTAGTTTATCAAGAGCGGTACTAAGTGGAGAACTACAGAAATCGGCGAATATCAAGCCCATATGCGGATGCCTTGAAAACCTGCATGATTCTTTCCACTACTTGCTCCGAAACATGATGATTATCTGGATATACATTCACGGAATCCATTGCGGAAGTAATCGATGCGATCTCATAACTGGGAAAGTAATGAATGCCATCTTCCAGTTGAAAAACGTCAGCAACAGCCCGTAGGGTACTCTTGGAATTGCAGCTAGCTGAAATCACGTCCATGTCGCTACGACTTGTTGCCAACAAATGAACCGGTGAAACGGTTACAATTACTTTGATTTCTTGATTGTAGGTTCTTAGAAGAGCTAGACCTTCAAGCAGGTTATCCAAGTTCTCCTGATAACGACAACGAAAGTCAGCAGGGATATCATAATGTGTTCCTGGATGAGAAGATATTACAATATTCCTTTCGGCAGACTGCCAAATTTCCGTAAGGCCTAGGGTGAGAATTAAAACTTCTGCCTCACAAAGAACTTGCCTAGAACTTTTCGCATGATCCTCGATATCAGATACCGCTGTACTGTGATCGGGGTACAAGATTCTTGTCCTCAAAAGATCACTAAAGAATGACCGATCTCCATGTCCTCTACATTTTACTTCAAGAATCCGTTCATCAATTCTTGTGTCTTGAAATGAATACTCAATAATTTGCCTAAAGCTAAAGGTATTATAAACTCTCTCCCAAGCTACTGAAGCATGTTGGTAAGGTTTCATACCTCTGTCTCCCTTGAAAACTGTGGAGGAAACCCAAGGGCATTTTTCGTTTTCCCCAAGGAGATAATTGAACTCATTGCAAAGAAGCCACTTCTTGACCTCGCGGGCAAAACAAGAACCCATCGAAACAATTTTTGTCTTCTTATTGATTCTCGGCATTCCCAAGACAGATCGTGCAATCCAGTCTGTAGTGGAATTCCACTTTTTTTTGTTCGGCCAAACCTGATGTTTCTTGAATTTCAAGACCTTAATTGCTTTTCTGTTCAAGAAAACATTAGATGGCTCACTTCTTGACCTCAAGCTCAAACTTCAAGGTGCTGGGGCGAAAGACAAAGCACCAGTTGGATTCATAGGCTCTAGGGCTAATCATAAAAATAAGCCTGCCTATGTTGCCCATTATACCTCCAAAGGACAACTTTCTCTGAACGACCGAAAAACCGCCTTTAGTGTAATGAGAAACACTTTCTTTCTCAAAGTGGTTCATGGAGAAATAAGACAAGTGATGAATGTGCGTCGGATCTCGCCAAGATGCTTGACTAGCAAAATGCGGGGTGAAAATTGTAATTCTAGCATTAGGAACAGATATACGTTTTAATTCTTCAAAAAGAGCAGGTATGTCGAGAATGTGCTCTATCACATTGTCCATGTAGATTTCTTCGACGGTATTATCTTCAAAGGGCAGTTTCCCGTTAAGGTCGGCTATAACATCAACTGCTTCACAGGGAAACTTGTCCACTCCGACAAAACCGTCTTTCGGTTTATTGCCACATCCTAAATTCAACTTCATGGAAAATAATGAGGGTTATCTAGACATGGTTTGATCGAGATATTCAAGGGTGGTGGTATAGTCAAAAACATCTGCGTTGCTCGTTGCATTTTCTTTCATCTCTTTGAGATATTTCTGGTCTTTGATCAAGCGGGAGAGTTGTTGTTTCAGTTCTTGCTGCGTATCACCATTGATAATATTCAATTGCTCATACCTCCCTTTCAAAATGGACTTATGCGTAGAGCAAATGGTCGGGATTCCCAAACAGATTGCTTCTATGCCGGACTTGCCGATGCCTCCTGCGGAGTGAATACCTATTTTGTCGATAAAAACATCGGCGTTCGCCTTCTCCCTCACGCAATCTTCATGGGAAAGCCATGTCTCTTCTCCCAATTGCTTATACGAAACCGAGTGATGCTCTTGCTGAATCTCAGTCACGACTGCCTTTATCATTTGGGTTCCCTTTTCATTACCACCTCCTTTATGACCAGGCGAATGGCAGATCACGAAATCCTTCTTTCTATCTTCAGGTTTATTAAAGTTAGACAGTTTAGACATTCTCGAGAGATCGTATGGTTGCATAAGAGGAATGGCATCCTTTGAAAATCTCAACAAATCGAGCATGGCAAATGCTCTCACATCGAATTTACTAGCCCACTTATTGCATGCCTTATGGTGCTTAATATAAGGATTCCCCGACCAAAAAACATTCATGGCGCGCCCACGAAACTTTTCTTTTATATTGCGCATGCATTTCTTGAATAACTTCAATCCGTTGTAATCGAAAATGAAAATTATCGAATCGGGATCCTTAACCAAATCTTTTATTTTCAAGTTATTATTAAAAAGAACTTTACGTTGTTTCATTCGATCTCCGAATTGATAACCCCGAAGACCGCCGTGATCATGAAGGATTTCCCATGAATCATATTTACCGGAAGCATTGAACATTTCGTTGAAATTTGAGGCAGCCCCCCAAGAACTGTGCTGTGTAAAAAGTAAAACTTTTCTTTTAACTCCTAAGTTGAAGTAAAGGGTTTGATTAAATTGATTTAGAGAAGATCCATCATCGGGATCAAGGGTCCTGTGTCTTGGTTTTAGGCACTTGCAAAAAAGGGCTTCAAGCTTTGTACCAAGGTTATCCCACTTAAATGCCGTTTGGACCAACTCGAGTGAAGTAGAACAAAGATTAGTACGCAAACTCTCGTCATCAAGAATACGCTTAAGGGCCTGACTCATGGAAGTTGCATCTCCGGGTTTCACCAAGAGCCCAGTTTTGCCATGAAATAAAATTTCAGGAATTCCACCAACATCAGTACCTACGACGGGAATCTCCGCATACATAGCTTGCAAAAGAGATTGCGGTATACCTTCATTACTCAAACTCGCCAAGACAGCCACTTCCAATGCGCGAAAATAAGGCCATGGGTTCGACTTGTGTCCGACCAAGTGAATACGATCTTTCAAGGGATGATGTTTCAGCTCTTGAGCAATTCTTTTCTCGATTGGTCCACTACCAACAAGAACAAGGTGGAAATCAGGAAATTCTTGAGCAATTTGAGCAAACGCATCGATCAGCACAAAATGACCTTTCCAACTTCTCAGTACTGATACTTGACCCAGAAAACGTGCTTCCGATCCAAGATTAAGCTCAGCCTTGAGATTGCTGCGCGCTTCGGATTTCGACAAAATTACTTCCGGAGGTCTGACTGCTGTAGGAGCGGAAACAACCTTGTCCCGAGGAATCGAAAAGGTCTGTATGAGTGGCTTCCGAATACATTCCCCTGTCGTTAAAACCAAATTGCAAAGCGAACGATATTGCCAACGGTTGAGAAAATGCCCTTTGATCGGAGTACTGACATGTCGATAACGGACTCGACAAGGGACTCCTCGCAACTTACCGGCAATCAGGGCCGCCCAACTATCCACGCTACTGTGAGTGGCCAGCACATGCGGTTTGAACTTCCCTATGAGTCCGAACATACGCCATATTTCGGAAGCCAACTTGTTCTTGGTAAAAGCAAGATGATCGAGCTTGAAACCTTCAGAACCTGCGTGCTCGACCAATTTACTGTGACTGGGAGCGATTAACATTAAGTCATGACCACGCTGGCGAAACCATCGCATTTCCTCCATGATGCGAATCTCCTGGCCTCCCCAACCCGGGGAAGCTTCGGTATGCATGATGCGTAGAGAGTCCATCGGATTAGTTTCTAATCAATCCTCACCCAAATCATTGATGCGATGCAACAATTTGTACTTCAAGCGGACCTCAAGGGCATTTGCCCATGCAATCCTGAAGCCAAGGCCACCATCAAGAAAGCCAAGACGCAGCACGAGAGCCCGAAAAAATTTCCAAGACGAACGAATCCACCCTGTAAAGAAAAACGGACAGCGGCCAGCAGTCGACTTCTGTGTCGCCCAGAGGAGGGCGTATCGCTTGGACCTTGCCCGCAAGTCATCCCACGATCGGTAGGTATGATGCTCCAGTAAGCCTTCCAAGCGACCTGCCTTTCCGTTCTTCAAATCGACTCGCTCATGCACGGCGAGTTCCTCCATGGACCATGAGTCGGTCCGGAAAAGACGAAGGTTCCAGTCGGGGAACCATTCTCCATGCCGAATCCAACGTCCCTCAAAGCGAACGATACGATTAACTTCATAGCCACGCTTTTCGGGTTCCGATCCTGCAAACAAATCCATTAACTCACGGGCAAGGTCAGCGGTGACCACCTCATCGGCGTCGATCCAGAAAACCCAATGGGAGGAAGCTGCGGAGAACAGTTTTTTCCGGGTCGCGCCAAAGCCTTCCCAAGGGACTTGCTCGACCTTGGCTCCGGCATCCAGGCACATCTGAATGGACTGGTCTTCGCTACCGGAATCGAAAACCAAAATTTCCTCGAAGAGAACCAACGAGGGCAAGACGCGAGACAACCGATCGGCCTCGTTCTTGACCAACATGCAAGCGGTGACGGGAAGTTTATCCACCGGCAGCCTCCCCGGAATGAACTATCTCGTTCAGTAATTCCTCGTATCGATTCAGTTCCGCTTCTCTCGTCATGACGGCAACCGATTTGGCAATAGATTCCCTAGGGTCAAACCTTGTTTCCAGGAATTCCTTGGCCCAGTCCGAAGGATCCTCTTCCTGAGAATTATCGAACACGAGGCCCGTGCGACCATGATCGATCACTTCGGACGCTCCATTGGCAGTTGAGGTGAGGACCGGACATCCGCAAGCCAAGGCTTCCAGCACAGCGTTGGAGAAGGGATCGTATTGGGTTGGAAGAACCATGAGTTCGGCAACTCTACAAAGGGGGGCTGGGTCTGACACCGACCCAAGGAAAACTACCTTGTCCTTGATACCCAGGCGATCTGCATGAGCGCGATAAGAAGCAGTATCTCCTTCTCCCGCCACCAAGAGAAAACCTTTTTCTCGATAGGCCTTGTCCCGTTTCGTCACTGAAGCCAAGAAAGCCATGGCATAACAAAGCCCTTTTCGTTGCCATCCGCTTCCCAAAAACAAAAAAGGCTTTGCATCCGCGGGCAAATCGAGGGAAGTCAAGGCATCCGACGATCCAAGGTGGAACCGGTTCGGGTCGAACCCATTGCGAATTACACGAACCTTCCCCACCATATCGGGATAAACTTGGCGAAGCCCAGCTGCCACCATCTCTGAATTCGCAACCACCACTCTGGCCGAGGCAACCGTCTGCCTCTCCTGCGAAGGAAAGACCCAGTTCAACGGATTAAACATCCATCTGCAACTGCCCCCATACTTCAATTTCATCCAATGGCGATGAACGCCGTCTCCGGCACGATAAAGATCACAAAGCGGCCCGCGTTCGAAGCTAAGCACGGCATCAGGACCAACCCTGTCGATCAATCGATCGACATGCTTTGCAAATTGCAGAGATCTCCACCAACCCGGTCCAGTTGTCCCGCCAATCCGGATACCATCGACCTCCTCGCCTGCAGAAACTCTCTCAACGCCCCAATTATTTCCGAGCCTGTAGGTAAAGTCTTCAACTACAGCCTCTGCACCACCTGTGCCTCCAGACTGCCTTCTAATTAAAAATAATTGTTTCTTCCGACTCATCAAAAAGAATTACTTGATGAAACAATAGTAGAATTTCAGGTAAATAACAAAATTGCGCTTTAAGACTACTTTCTTGCGAATAGACATAAAAGTTGGAATGATATACAAAATGCTATCAAGTCGATAAAACCAGCGTGAAACGACTCCTTCCCTACATTGCACTCCTAAAACCAATTCGAGGCAGATTTGTAATAGCCATACTATGCGGTCTGCTTTATGGTATATCCACGGGTCTCGGACTTCCCTATATGCTAAAAAAGGTTTTTCCCGTTGTCTTTAGCATGGAAGATGTCTCCAACGGAATATTACTTGGAGCAGTAGCCTTAATCCCTCTATCTTTTCTAATCCGCGGGATCACAGGTTTTATGAACATCTATTTAATAAATAGCTGTGGAGTTCACATACTGGAACAATTGCGTACCAAATTATTCTCCAGATTACAGGAACTTCCAACAAGTTTCTACCAAAAGCACCGGATTGGAGATCTTCAAAGTCGTGCAATAAACGACACGGAACTGCTGCAAAATCATATTGTCAATATATCCAATGATCTTCTCAAGCAACCCGTCACACTACTAAGTGCAATAGCTTATCTGGTCCACCTTACACTTAAAAACACCGAACTAACCTACATACTCCTCTGCCTTGCCGTCATTCCTGTATGCGTCTTTCCCATTCGGCAAATTGGTCGGAAAATACTAAATCGTGCCAAAAAGCTACAACAACAGACCGGCGATCTATCTGCAATAATAACAGAGAATCTATCTGCACAGCGAGAAATTCGAGCCTTCAACCTTAAGGAAATAGAAAAAGATAAATTTAGAAAGCTGGTTGGGGTTCTATTCAGGTTCCGAATGAAACTAGTCAAGTACAACCAACTCATTGCACCTACAGTTGAAATTATTGCGGCAATTGGCATTGCGGTCTCTATATTCTATGCTGCAAAACAAAATACTAGTCTGGAAAATCTTTCACCACTAATCCTTGCCCTATACCTATCCTATGAACCAATCAAGAAACTTGGTAGCATCCATGCGAAAGTCAAACAAGGTAACGCCGCACTCGATCGCATCGAATACATCCTCAAACATCCACTTGAAGTTGAGGACCCAACCGAAGCCCTTCCTTTTGACAATGTTGTTGGGAAGGTAGAATTTAGGAATGTGACCTTCTCCTACGATGCAAGTCCCGCGCTTAAGGAAATCAATGCCACTATCACCCCGGGGCAGATTGTGGCCCTTGTTGGTCCCAGTGGAGCAGGGAAGACCACCTTCGCCAACCTTATATTGCGCTTCTTTGACCCTTCTGAAGGCAATCTACTGATAGATGATATTGATTTGCGAAACATCACACAGAAGGACTTGCGACATAATATAGCATATGTACCGCAGAACCCCATTCTCTTCAATATTTCTGCCAGGGAAAACATCCTTCTGGGCCAAACAGATAACAGTGTCCTTTCGGTCGAGGATGCAGCTCAACAAGCTTACGCACACAAGTTCATACAGGAATTACCGGATGGCTATGACACACTACTGGGTGAAAAAGGAAGCCGCCTTTCCGGTGGGCAGATTCAACGAATTGCCATTGCCCGGGCCCTTCTGCGGAATGCACCAATCCTGATTCTTGACGAGGCAACTTCTGCACTTGATGCAGAAAGCGAACACACTATCCAGCAGGCACTACAAAACTTGGTAAAAGACAAGACCGTCTTTATCATCGCCCACCGGTTCAGCACGATTTCACTTGCGAATCGAATTCTCGTATTTGAGGAAGGAAGGATCATTGCCGATGGAGCACATGATCAAATAATCAAAGATTGTGACCTGTACCGTCGCCTCCATGAAAGACAGGGGGATTAGTTTGAAAAAAAGAAAGGCGGTCTAAATGAATTTGGTAATACTCTTTGCTCAACCAATTATTTCCACCCAGTAAAGTTGAAGCCATAACTCGGGGGGGGCGTTAAAATCAGAGAGGAAACCTCACTCCTCTAAATTAAAATACTCATGAGTGGTGATTGGGTCAGGTCTGGCAGGATGTCCTTTTTGCATCGTGGCAAAATCAGTATCCCTGACAATAAGCGCACCAGCAGCAACATAGCAGTCGTCAGCAATTTTTATATCGTTAATAATTTTACAACCCAACCCCAAAAAACAACTGGACCCAATCTCGGTGTACCCAGCGACCGATACAGAAGCAGTTATGTACGTGTGGGAACCAATCTTCGCACGGTGGGCGATCTGATTAAGTGTCCCAAGCATTATTACATTATCACCAATTTCTGCCCCATGCTGTATAACAGTACCACAAGCGATCAAACAATTTTCCCCTACAGTGACTGTGCGCCAAACTTGAGCCCGTGAGCTAATGTAGGATGCTAGATGATAACCCAAATCTTTAACTTCAAGATATTTCTGACGACGTGGACGATTTAAATTGATTGAAGAAAGGGCAACAAAGAAACAATAATTCGAGGGCGGATACTTTTCTGTTACCTCATCGAATGGAACAACCGGAAGACCATTAAACTGATCTTCATTGAAGTAGGCTCGATCAATAGAGAAAGCAACGACTTCATAGGGAGAGTCTTGCGTAAAATATTCGTAGGCGAGTTCTGCTGTCTCTCCAGCGCCAAATATAATCAAAGGTTTTAAATCAGTTCCCATACAAAAGGACGTTTAAAAATCAAAAAAGGAGGGGCAAGCTGATTTAAGTTGAATTATTCTCGATTAGATGGGTTAAGAGCTTGTATGGCCATATCCAGATAAACGGAGTCCTTAATACCAGGGGCAGTTTCAATTCCACTGTTTAAGTCGACAATTTCTGTTCCAGTGGATTGAACAGCTCTACGAAGGTTTTGTGGGTTTAAGCCACCTGCTAGAACCCATTTTATCTGAGGATACAACATCTTCAAGCCTTTAAAAAGAACCCAGTTTCCAGTTTTTCCGGTACCTCCAAATGTATGTTTGGAATATGAATCAACGACAATAGTCTCTGCATGACCCAGTAGTTGTTCTGGAAAAGGTTCTCCAGGAGGTAATTTCGGGGCAAGCCAAAGATTTTTACGACCAACCAGTTCAGACCAAGAAGAAAGAGTTTGATTGGGTAAATCCATTGAAAAATGAAGCTGAAATTGGTCGAATCCAGCGTCAAGATAAGCATGAAGCTTTTGAATATCGGGAACAACATCAACCAGTACACTTCGACCATCAGGGATCATGGAACAAAGCTCCTGAGCACGGGCTAAAGAGACAGATCTAGGGGAAGGGGAATAGAGATTGATGCCAAGCCAATTGACTCCCGCATCAAGACAGTCGAAAATATCCTCTTCCCGCGTAATGCCACAAACTTTTATTGTTGGAAGCATATGTAAATCAGAAGCGAAAATTGGATGAGAAATGAATTGTCACAACCCCGGATTCAGCTGATTAAGAAAGTTTCTCCAGCAACTTCTGCACCAACGCGTCAAGACTGGGCTCTGATGCTTCTCCAGCGACTGTAAAGCCCGATGAACAAAGAGATTTTGTAGTTTTAGGCCCAATACTAAAGTAATGTGGAGATGGAAAGTCTGCGGAAAGGAGTTTCTCCTGATGCAGAGAGAATGACTCAACGGTAGAAGAGCTGGTGAAAAGGACGGCATCGGCCCCATCGGCCTTAAGGGTTCTTCCTTCCCATGTATCTGTTGGGTCTGAAAGATCTGTTCGGTAAACTTGAAGTTCATCCACAATTGCCATCCCTTTGAGAGTGAGTGTCTCCCCGAGAATTGGGCTGTTTCGGCTGCCAGTAATTATAAGAATCTTTAGGTTTTCAAGATTCTCTTTCGACATCATGGCTTGAGCGAGAGATTCGGAAAGAGCTTTCTCTGGAAGAATATCAACCTGAAGATGAAGTTTATGAAGCTCCGCCGCTGTTGCTTCACCGATTGCCGCAATGCGCATAGGTCCTAGACACCGGAGATCCTCAAAACCACGAAAGAAATAGTCAAAGAATTGACGGACTCCATTGGAACTGGTGAAAACGATCCAATCATAAATGGCTATATCAGCAAATACTTCCGTGAGTGTTTCAGGATTTGCATCGGGTTCGACACATATGAACGGGAGTTCAAGTACTTCAGCTCCTAGGACCTCAAGCTTTTCTCTAAGGCGTCCGGATTGTTCCCGTGCTCTTGTAATAACAATGCGACGGCCAAGAAGTGGTCGGTATTTAGCCGACTGAACCGGCGAAACCATATGAGAGACTGCTTCACCAATCAGAAGAAGAGATGGTGCCTTGACATCATCTTGCAAAACAAGGGACGGCAGGTCTTCAAGAGTTGTTTCCCATGCTTGCTGATAAGGAAGTGTACCCCACCGGATAATAGCGACAGGTGTCTTGGCCGAAAGACCGCCAGTTATTAGGTCCTTGGATATCCGCTTTGCCTGGCCGACTCCCATGTAGATACATAGGGTTCCCCCGTTCTTCGCAAAAGACTTAAAGTCGATACCGGGCTCTTTCTTTTCCGGATTTTCATGGCCGGTTAGAAAGGTGATTGAAGAACTGAAATCACGATGGGTAAGAGGTATGCCATTATGAGCAGCACAACCAAGGGCTGCAGTAATTCCAGGAACGATTTCAACATAAATGCCTTGTGCAACCAGAGTTTCTTTTTCCTCTCCTCCCCGACCAAAAACAAAAGGGTCACCTCCTTTAAGTCGTACGACCTGTTTCCCCGATTTTGCCTTGGCTGAAATTATTTCCAATATTTCATCCTGAGAGACGGAATGCCTCCCCGGAGCTTTCCCCACATCGATCATTTCGCATTCACGTTTGCAGAGACGACGAAACTCAGGGTTTACCAGATAATCATAAACCAAGACATCGCATTCGGCTAATAATTCAGCAGCGCGGAGGGTAAGAAGCTCTTTGGCACCAGGGCCTGCGCCAACGAGATGAACTGTTCCGGGTTGTTGGGTCATAATTAAATAAAAAGTGCTATTCAGATAGATTTTCCACTATCTCAATAAGTTGTTCTTCAAGCCCCGATTCATCCTCCCCTGTAATTGGGTATTCATAGAAACGGCAATTTTCGTGAAAAACAAGAAGGCGATCGCCATCAAGGTGCGCACCAATACAGGAATGGCAACCTCCGCCCAAAAGAGACATTAGTCGTTTTTCCACAGAAACGGATCGAAAAGTAGACCGAGAAAAAATACTGTTGGGCAGTCGGGTGGACTCCCCTTCCCTGCACTGAACCGCAATGGCGCCTTGACCTGGAGATGGAACAACATCCTCTATCGCAAGCGAGTGAAAAGTAGTACCCTCCCATTCCTTGATGCCAAGACGATTGAGTCCGGCAGCAGCAAGAACAGTCGCATCTGCATAGCCATCTTGAATCTTTTTCAAGCGCGTCTCAACATTGCCACGAATCTCCAACCATTCGACATCCGGGTAACGAACTTCCAGTTGCTTCCTTCTGCGTGGACTTCCAGTCGCAATAGTAATTGGTGTTTGAACATCTTCCCTTAACACAAGAACGTCATGAACCTGTTCACGAGGAAGATAGCCTGCAATAACGAGTCCATCAACAATTTCCCCGGGTAAATCCTTTGAACTATGTACAGCAATATCTGCTTCACCGGTAAGAAGCAGGTGTTCGAGTTCCTTAGTGAAAAGCCCTGTGCCACCCTGATGTTCCAGGGACCATTCACGCTGACGGTCACCCGTTGTCGAAACTTCAGAAAGCTCAACCTCCAAAGAAGGAGCAGAAGATTTAATCAACTTTTGCACCATGATTGATTGCCGCAATGCAAGGGGGCTTCCCCGTGTGGCTAAACGTATGGCTGGCATGTTGGAGAAGAGAAAATTATCCGAAAGTTATCAAGAATCATTAATTGAGCCCGCCCAATAAATACAATGGGATTTACATCCCGCATTTATTACGCGGAATAAATAAGATGAACAATGTAGCCGGATTGCCAAATCAATATCAGGCAACAGCTAATCAGAGGGCGATTTAACGATAGGACGCTTGTGATCCCTTGATACTTCGCTTTGGTACCCAAGGCATCAGGTCGCGTAAATATTGGCCGGTTTCTTCAACAGGATGCTTCTCTCCTTCTTCGAGGAGTCGATTATACTCTGGAAGTCCAGCCTTGTATTCATCAACCCATTCCTGCGCAAACTTACCTTCTTGAATTTCACGAAGTATTTCCTTCATCGCAATTTTTGTCTGAGCAGTGATGACACGTGGACCACGTGTGATATCACCATATTTAGCGGTCTCTGAAATAGAAAAGCGCATGCCAGCAATTCCAGATTCTACCATCAGGTCTACAATCAACTTTAATTCATGTAGACACTCGAAGTATGCCATCTCAGGTTGATAGCCAGCCTCGACCAATGTTTCAAAACCTGCCTGTACAAGAGCTGATGCGCCACCGCATAGAACTGCCTGCTCGCCAAAAAGATCAGTCTCAGTCTCTTCCTTAAAAGTTGTTTCGATAACTCCAGCGCGTGCTCCGCCAATTCCATTGGCCCATGCCAGTGCAATATCTTTGGCATTACCAGTGGCGTCTTGAGCTACAGCGACAAGGGCAGGAACACCTTTGCCTTCAACATATTGCCGACGGACGACATGCCCGGGGCCCTTGGGTGCGACCATTATAACATTAATACCCTCCAAAGGTTTTATGAGGTTAAAATGGACCGCAAATCCATGGCTAAAAAGTAAGGTCTTACCTGATGTAAGATTTGGAACCATATCATTTTCATAGACTTCAGCCTGCCTCATATCAGGTACGCCAACCATAATGACATCAGCCTTCGCAGTAGCTTCTCCTGAGTCAAAAACCTCAAATCCATCTTCCTCCGCTACAGATTTGGATTTACTGCCTGGATAGAGTCCAATGATTACTTTGCATCCGCTATCGCGGAGACTTAAAGCGTGAGCATGGCCTTGGGAACCATAGCCAATAACGGCAAGCGTTTTTCCGGAAAGAGGCTCAAGACTGGTATCTTGTTCAGTGTATACTTTAGCAGGCATAAGAGTATTAGTGGTTTGAATTATAAGAAGTGAAAAGAATGAATCAGGATTCAGTAGAAAGTTCCTGCTTCCCTGGACTTGCGACTTTCCTATTAAGAGCAACGCTGCCGGTTCGAGCCATTTCAAGAATTTCAAAAGGCTCCAGCAATTCAAGAAAAGATGAAATTTTGTTACGGTTTCCAGTAATCTCAAGGATCATGTCAGAGGCATTAACGTTAATTACCTTGGCACGAAATATATTGCATATTTCGGCAATCTCAGAGCGTATTTCACGAGCGGCAGCGACCTTTAAAACAATAAGTTCACGCTCAACAGCCTCTCCGAGGGCAAAAGTCTGTATATCAAGGACATTGACAAGCTTCTTGAGCTGTTTTAATGCCTGATCCAGAGCTTGAATGTCACCATGGATTGAAAGTGTTATTCGAGAAAGTCCTTTCTCATGAGTCGGACCGACATTGAGCGTATCAATGTTGAATCCTCTACCACTAAACATACCAGCAATTCGAGCAAGAACTCCAAATTTATTCTCAACAAGTGCAGATATGAGGTGAATAGCCATGTTCAAATAAAATTAACAGGGGAAAGAATGAAAGCATTCCAGCATAAACCATGAAAATGAAGCGCGGTATAAAAGGGGTTTACGATACACTGGCAAGAGAATTTAAGTCAGCTGAAAAAAAAACAACTTCATCTATCCCAAAAGTTTTCTGATCCTATAAGTGATGACTGAGGGTCGAATTTTGCATATAAAGGTGAAAGTTTTCAAAACAACATTTCGAAAACAAAGCCATATCTTTTGCATTAAAATACTAGAATTCTTAACAGGGTAACCACTCAGTTTAAGATTGTGAGCAACCAGAATTTCGCAAAAGAATCGAGAGAAAGGGCCCATATCCTTTTTCCAACGACCAATTCGAGTTGAGTTAATGGAGTCATTTGCATTTTCATTTGTATACCAGAGATTATCAATAGTGAATCCTGTTTTCTCATTAATAACTTTTTCAGAGTAGAGGACTCGTTCCTCCATTTCTAAACCAATTTTCTGAAAAACTGATGGAATTACCCCTTCAGGATTGGTTGTCAGTTCTTCGTATTTAACATTAAAAACGCGGTCCTGAATCTCTGTGTTCTTGGAGATTGCTAAAAATTGCTCGATCGATTGGTTCCATAAACTACATGTTCGCGACAAAGTATATTCTGGATACTTAAGCTTATCCAAACGGTCTTTTCGACGGTTAACATCGATGTGAGAAACAACAACATCTCGACCGTCACGAATCAAATTAATGTAAATCGAGTCCGGAAACAATTTTAGTAAAGTTTGTGCCACAAAAATATTTCTCGGAGACTTTTCACTAAGAAAAACTGCGTCATTTTTGGTTTGAGAGAGCTTGAAGAAAAGAGATCGATAAAAGTCCCGAAATATGCCAGAAAGTTCATCTTGAGTATAAAACAACTGATGGCGACTTCGTTGAGTTTGGGCCATTGACTTATAGAGATGCATAATATTTTCGGCATGATCAAATTCCGTGCCACCAGCTATTTTACTGTGGGTAATAAGAATTTTTTGCATTAATGTCGTACCTGAACGACTGCAGCCCCCTACAAAAATAAATCTCATAGATGCGTTCACACTAGATAAGAAGTTGAAGAACTGTATCTTTTCCCTTGTTCGACATTTAGATTTTCAAATCTTAAAATAAAATCGGGAAGGAATCATGGTGGACGGCACAGGACTCGAACCTGTGACCTACTGGGTGTAAACCAGTTGCTCTAACCAACTGAGCTAGCCGTCCATTAAAATGCTAAGCATTAATCCAAATAAAAAAAAGGTAGGTGGCAATATATGGCAAGCCGGAAACTAGTTGTTGGTAAACTAATTTTTATATTGTATGGCACTATCCCTAAATACATTACCGAAATTAAGTTATGGAATCGAGAAAGAAGGAGGTAAGAACTGCCACCGTAATGACCCCGGAGCCCGCATTACGGAGGCCCATGATATTAACACGTAACATGCTAAGGGACTTAGCCAACAGTCGAGAATTGGGGTTACGGTTGTTCTACCGAGATTTAAAGGGTCTCTACCGGAACAGCTTACTTGGTTACCTATGGATTTTTCTTCCACCACTGGCAACAACACTAGCCTTCATATATCTTAACAAACAGCAGGTCATTCGTGTCGAGGAACTACCCATTTCTTATCCTGCATACGCAATGTTGGGGACACTCCTATGGCAAAATTTTGCTGATGCACTACAAGCTCCTCTCCGAATGGTCGGTCAAAATCGAGCAATGCTCATAAGGGTTAATTTTCCAAGGGAAGCATTAATTCTTTCTGGAATTTATAGTGTTGTTTTTAATTTCTCAGCGCGGCTGATATTAGTTATCCCAGTAATTATATATTATCAAATACCTATTGGGACTAGTCTTTTATGTTTCCCTCTTGGTGTACTCGCGTTAGTGGTATTTGGTACTGCTCTAGGTGTTCTGCTAACTCCTCTGGGAATTCTTTACAAAGATGTGGAGATGGGTACGACTATGGCCCTAGGTTTCTGGATGCTGCTTACACCTGTGGTATATGCACCAATGAGCAATGGCTTGGGCGCAGTAATTTCAAAATTCAATCCTGTTACCCCCCTGCTACAAACATCTCGAGATTGGCTTGTGGGGCAACCACCGTCTCAATTGCCGGAATTCTACTGGATATCTGGACTAACAGTAGGAGTATTGGTTTTCGGATGGATATTGTATCGACTGTCGCTACCTCATGTGATAGCCAGAATTGGCAATTAACGTATTATGCCAAAAGAAAGCCTCATAAAAGCAGACAAGGTCTCAAAAAAATACTGTAAAGACTTGAAGCTAGGGCTTTTATATGGGGTGCAAGATATCATTGGTGAATTTAATCCATTCAGCGACAAAGAACGCCCCAAGCTTCGAAGAGAAGAATTTTGGGCAAATGATGATATTTCGTTCGAGGTACATAGAGGCGATTGTTTGGGCTTAATCGGAAGCAATGGCGCAGGAAAAAGTACTCTTTTGAAAATGCTAAATGGGCTCATCAAACCTGATTCAGGCAGAATTGAAATGCGGGGGAAAGTATGTGCACTTATCGAACTAGGTGCTGGATTCAACCCGCTCCTAACCGGTCTTGAAAATGTTTATATTAATGGAACCGTATTAGGACTTCGCAAGTCAGAGATAGATGCCAAGCTAGAATCCATTGTAGAGTTCTCTGAAATTGGTGAATTCCTTCATATGCCTGTACAAAGCTACAGTTCTGGAATGAAAGTACGCCTTGGATTCTCTGTGGCTATTCATCTAGAGCCAGATATACTGCTGTTGGATGAAATTCTTGCGGTTGGGGATGCGGCATTTCGCGCAAAGTGTTTCAATGCAATAACGGAAATCTCACGAAACGCAGCCGTTATTTTTGTTTCACACTTTATGCCAGACGTTTCTACTGTTTGCTCAGAATTACTTGTACTTGGGGGAGGTAGAATGCGATACTTGGGCGATGATGTAACTGAAGGAATCGATAAATATCATCAACTTTTCTCTAACACCCAAAGCCATAAAGTGATCGAAGGTCGAGCTCGACTGGAATCAATACAAATCAATGGAGAAGTATTCAGTAAAGAAAGATCAGATAGATACGATCTTCAAGATGATCAACCAATGAGGATAGATCTCTGGGTTGACTGTATTGATCCACTAATCAATGCAGGGATCGTTCTTACCTTTCATGAAACAAGCGGCAAACCAGTTGCCCAATCCTTTTCTTCGACCTCTGGATTTGTGATGGAAAAAGTTGCTGCTGGATTGTGGCATGTTGGAGCTGATTTCCTCTGCCTTCCTTTCGCTCCAGGACGCTACACCGTTACAGTAAGTTGTATGGAAATGCTTGATACAGTAAGAAGAGGTGAAATCTACTTCCGTGTGGAAAATGTGTTCTGCCTGTTGATTTCAGGTTCCTTTCCTGGTTACACTCCAGTTCAGTTACGCGCAAAGTGGTTGAGTCATGAATAGCATAAAGGAGAATGCGGAGGTAGGCATTGGAGTTCTTACCTATAATGCAGAGAAACATCTTCACGAGTGCTTGAATAGTCTGCTCGCACAAACCTATGCAAATACTCAAATTGTTGTTAGTGACGATTGTTCTCAAGATGGAACGCAAGAGATTTTAAAAGCTTATGCGAAGAACCACCCTAATAAATTTCGAGTGATTATTAACGAAAAGAATCTGGGGATACAACCCAACACGAATAGTTGCCTAAAGGCCTTGAACAGCCCTCTCGTAAGCATTATTGCTGGTGATGACTACTGGCGAAGTGACAAACTCGAACGTGAAGTTCTGGCAATGAAAAGAAGCCCAAATGCTCGCTGGAGTTACTCCCAGATTGCAACCGTCGATGACCAAGGGTGCATTATTGATAAAGCACATCCACTAAGCAAAGGGCCAGACGAACGTCTTCCACTGCTAAAAAAAGCTCTCTGTCATGAATTGATAGTCTTAAACTGGACAATCGATAAAAGCCTTATGCGTGAACTCAACTACATCTTTGATGAATCGCTAGTCTATATTGGAGACTGGGACTACCTCGTCAGATTAATAGATAAAAGTAATGCTGTGTTCTGTTCTGAATCTACCGTATTCTATCGTCGGCATAAAAAAAGCATTACATTTAAAGGAGATATGCGATTATACTATTTGGATTTTATTAAAGCCTATAAAAAGCATCGAGATAAACTATATAAACTGACAGAAAAGGATCGATCAGATGTCCTTTATTCTCAACGCAAAATGCTAAAGTCAACTATCCAGCAGTGGCTGTTAGACAGCATACAAAAAAAGAATTTCAAGGAATTGATACGCTGCCTTTATTTAAAACTCGTATATAAATTTTCGCCAATATCCTAAATTTTAAAATGGATTCTGAGTTAGTCATTCAAACCTACGCTCCTGAAATGGATGATGATTGGGATAACCTAGTTATAAACCAATCATTGAATGGGAACTTGTTTCATACTCGAACCTTCCTGTCATACCATCCGTCAAGGAGATTTGAGGATAATTCTATTCTCATCTGGGAAAATAAAACGCTTGTTGCTGTAGTCGCCGCAACCAAAACAGAAAAAGGTTGGTTGTCACATGGAGGGACGTCTTGTGGTGGACCAGTAATCCATGAGCAGTACTATGGCGTAAAAGATGTTAAAACAATAATGGATATCGTAAACAGATATTACAAAAGAGAACTATCTATTAAGCTATGCGAACCGATTCTATCTAATTTTGGGAATGAATTGATATTATACATATTGAATGATAGCCATAGTATTAATACAGAAGTATCCGCATACAAAGAACTAATTAATATCGAAGACTTTGTAGAATCTTTTCCTCATAAGAAAACGAGAAGCGCAACTCGTAAATTAATAAGAGAAGGATTCACGACAGAAGTAACATCAAGAAATAATGACTATCATGATTTCTATGAATTACTTACTTCTAATCTCAAAGATAAACATTTAAAAATTCCGACGCACAATGTAGAGGAAATTTTAAATCTAAAATCCATCCTTGGTGAACGCCAGAAACTTGTTTTGGGGCATGATGCCGATGGCAGGTTGAATAGTGGTGTATGGTTGATTGCAGCAACGCCTGAAACATGGCACACACAATATATTGCAAAAAATTATCAATACGCTCAAAATTGTGCTGTAGAAGCAACTTTGTCAGCAGCAATGCATATAGCAAGGAATGAAGGAGGTAAATATTTAAATTTGGGGATATGTACAGAAAACAATGGAAAAGTAATCAATATGGGCTTAATGCGTTTCAAGGAAAGTCTCGGATGCAAGCACCACAACCGCTATTTTTTAACACCGAATAATTAGAAGGTTTTATAAATTTTTAATAAGTTTTATATATAACATTAATTACATTCAGATTTATTAACTAATGCTTCGGGTATGAAAATCATAAAATGGTCTATAATTATTATTTTAACAATTGCTTTTTCATGCTTGTGGACACTCTCATTTTATCAATTTGCCAAGCACCCAACACGCGAACCTAAATACATAAAGAATGAAAATGAAATGGATCCGATACAGTCTCCTAATACCCCTGCTTTTTAGCGCCTGCACAAACCCGCCTAATGGGACTTACGTGAGCAGTGGCATGAAAAAAAAGATCAATACTGAGGAAGGTCCCAAAGTGATTGAAATTGTCAGTTATGAGGAAGAGGAAAAATTAACCTTTAATTCCGATGGCTCACTGAGTTGGTCAAAAGTAGAAAATGGGCAGGAAATCCAATCCGATGGGAAATGGTATAGAAAAAGGGATGCTGCTGGCGTAAATAATATACATGCATCTTATACAAAAGATGAAAATTCTATCACATACGTCTTAGGACAAAGAAAAAATGATGCTGGTGAAGAAGAGTTACACCTAAAATATTTTCAGTTGAATGATGGCCGTGAAGAACTTGTTACACCAAAAAACAATCTCTCAATGACATCTTTCATAAAGTTTAAAAAATAATCCTTTTAGTTACCTGCGGTCTTAACGATATTTTGGTAAATCTCTAAATATATACCACCTGGTTTATTCCAACTTGAGTCTAATTTCATAGCGTTTAGTTGCACTGATTTATAAATTGAAGAAGTGGCATACAGACCTGTCGCCTTAATGAGTGCAGCTTCTAAGGCACTGCTACTTGCATCTTGAAATACAATTCCGGTGCCTCGGCCATTTTGGTCGACAGGGGAAACCGTATCAGCCAAACCGCCCGTATTCCTAACGATAGGGACTGAACCGTATCTCATCGCGTAGAGTTGACTCAATCCACAAGGTTCAAAGCGACTAGGCATTACAAAGAAATCAGAACCACCATAGATACGGCGTGCCACCCCCTCGTCAAACCGAGTCGTAACAGCCACATTTCCTGGGAATCTTAAAGACAGGTTTTCAAATTCTTTTACCTGTCCTGAATCGCCGGATCCAAGTATAACAAACTGAGATTTTGGATTACTTCTTAGAAAATGAGGTAGACTGCCGGTAAGCAAATCCAATCCTTTCTGATGGTACAATCTAGACACCACACCAAATAAAGGAGTAGCATCTGCTTGAGGAAGATCCATCTCATCTTGAAGTGATGATTTAACGGAAGCTTTTGCAGAAAGTTGAGTAGATGAAAAATGGATGGGCAGAGCAGAATCTTGAGCCGGATTCCATTCTTGGGTATCTATACCATTAATAATTCCATGAAGATCTGACGAACGTTTCCGTAGTAATGCCTCCATTCCGAAACCTCCAGGAATCTGCTGAATCTCTCGACTATAGGTTGGGCTTACAGTCGTTAAGACCGTTGCATCTATTATTCCATTTTGAAGAAAATTTATTTCACTGGAATTTTCATCCAATAACCCAGCATAATTAGCAACATCTGAAGGAAAGACACCTTGATGCTCTAAATTATGAAGTGTCAGCACAGTAGGCGTCTTATAAAGAGGGCTATTCGTATCACATCGTTTGAGCATCCTGGGAAGTAAACCAACCGTCCAGTCATGGCAATGGATAACATCAGGAAACCATTCCAAATGATGGCAAAGATCAATAGCCGCACGGCTGAAAAAAGAGAAACGTTGGCCATTATCACCAAAAGAATCACCGCTATTTGGTGATCCATAAACACCCTCTCGCTGAAAGTAGTCATTGTACTCTAAAAAAACCAGTGGGACTTTTGTATCGGGGTGAGGACCTTCCCAGAGTCTTCCCTGGTAAGAATGATCTCCTAAATCAATATGCAATGGCTTAGGATTAGGAAGCCATTTGTCATGGATAGTAATTCCACCATAAAGTGGGCAGAAAACTTTGACCTCAACACCCAACGCGAGAAGTGCCTTAGACAAAGCACCGACAACATCTCCAAGACCACCTATTTTAGCAAAGGGAGGTAACTCTGGCGCAACAAAAAGAACCTTCATTTTTCAAAACAAAAGCGGGTAATCTGCAGATCAAGACAGGTGATTCAATGTTTAATCGCCAAGTGGGGGTTGCTCAAAATCCCGAGTCTCCAAAAGGGGGATCAACCCCAACAGGCAAAGGGCGGTCAGACCCAGTACGGCAAAACCTGTAAAGTCATGAACACTACCTGCAATAGTGTCAGGGCCATTACGGTAAGCCCAAAAGGTTAAAAATAGACTCCTGAAAATATTAAAGATGAATGCAAGTAGACAGGCCATAAATATAAAGAGAATTTTCCTCCAAAATCGTCTTAAGAAAATAGCTCCAAGAAATGAACCGGCAAATAAACAGGCCATGAGCGATCGAATTCCAGAACACGCATCTGCAACGCCAACAACTCCCTTTGGCAGGACTAATGTGCTACCTCGCTGCTCTATAAATAATCCAAGTGCATCAAATACAAAGAACACTACTGTCACAACCTGCCTGAGAAGAAAAAGACTAATTTTCTTCTCAATAAATGAGAGAATTGGGGTGGAAAGGACCCAAACTAAACTAGGAAAAGCAAGTAGGCAAATAATTTTCCAGCGTTCACGAAGAGGTAGCAGTTTTTTGCTGGAGTAACCTCCTGCAAAAAGAAGGATCGAGCTAAAAAGTAGAATTGGGAACGATAAACTAAATAAGAATGAGGATGGTTGCGAATGTCCCTGTTCAAAATTGATCAGTGCACCAAGTCCCACAGCAACTGATGCGCCAGCAAAACCTAATCCAGCAACCCATGGGATCCAAATAGGCTGGGATGAATGTGTAGGGGAATAATGTAAAGTCTCCTTGATCTGCGGTAGTCTCTCGTGAAAAACATAAATGGCAAATGGCAGAGCGAGAAATCCAAACATGTATTCCTCACGAACTCTCCACCAATAGGATTGCTCACAGACTAATAGAAAAAATACGCCAGCAATTAGAATGATTGACCAACGTAAATTAAAAGGAAGTTCACGGTACCATGAAATCATCGGCGGTTACATAAAACGGTTTATTGGTTTGCAGTTGCGTCATCTTACTAGGTTATTTAGAAAATGCATATTAATTAAAGCCCAAAAGAGGTTTTCAATAAACCTATTGGGGACAGGCCCTCAAGCGCCATTTAATTGTACGAGACGGCAACCTATATAATCTAAACCATTGGCCGGTAATTAACCAAGCCCCTTTATCGCTGTTTATGAAGCACCTGCATTCTTACTGGCGCATGGAATATATCCAAGCACCCAAGGAGCCAAAGGAGTCTGAGAATCCATTTGCTCATCTTCCGAAAAATAAGGATGATAGAGATGTACACATCATACACCGTGGGAAATCAATCTACATTGTACTTAATAAATTCCCATACAATCCTGGGCACCTCCTTGTTGTTCCCTATCGCGAAGTGTCACAGCTAAAAAAACTTAAAGAAATAGAGCGATCGGAGTTGATGGAAAATCTTATCTTTGGGCAGACAATTTTGGAGGAAGCATTTAATCCAGATGGATTTAACATTGGATTTAATATTGGGAGAGCTGGGGGAGCAGGTATTCCCAAGCATCTGCATGCACACATTGTTCCTCGTTGGGAAGGAGATACTAATTTCATGCCTGTAATTGGAGAAACACGGGTCTTGCCAGAATCAATGGATAGAATGTGGAAAAAACTTTATTCTATCGCATCTCGTATAAAAAAAAGCTGATGACTACGCCCGAAGTAATTACAGTTCACTTCGAGAATGCACGTAATCTCGCCACCACTTACTGCGCCAATGAAGCGAACCTCAAGATGGCGGAGCAAGTTCTGGGAGTCAGCCTTGTCACACGTGAAAACTGGATTCAAATAGACGGAGACAATGATGCTTCATCAAAGGCAAAGCTACTATTTGAATTACTTGGTCAAGGACAGGCACAGGGAATGCAGATTCGGAACGGTGATTTCAAGTACGTCCTAAATGCTATCGCAGATGGGAGGGAAGAGGAAGCCGTAAGACTACTTCAGGAACCCCTTATTATTAAACTTCGTAAACATTCGCTAATTCCAAAGACACTAAATCAGAAGCTATACCTCGAGGGAATAACTCAACACTCCGTATCTTTTGGTATAGGACCAGCAGGCACAGGTAAAACTTACCTCGCCATGGCCTCAGCATTACATGCACTCCTAGAAGGTGATGTTGGTAAAATAATTTTGACCAGACCGGCGGTCGAGGCAGGAGAAGCACTTGGTTATTTGCCTGGTGACCTGCAGGAAAAAATACTCCCCTATCTCTTACCTCTCTATGATGCAATGGAGGATATGCTGGGAAAGGCTATGGTGCAAAAGCTGATTGAACATGGTGAAATTGAAATCGCTCCATTGGCATACATGCGCGGAAGAACACTATCTCGTTCTTTCATTGTCCTCGATGAGGCTCAAAATACCACTACGGAGCAAATGATGATGTTTCTAACCAGGCTTGGGGAGGGAAGTCGCATGGTCGTCACGGGAGATATAACTCAAGTGGATCTACCGCGAAGTCGGCGCTCTGGACTGAAAGAGGCAATGAAGATTCTGAAACAAATTCCTGAAATTCAAATGTTTTTTTTCAGTAACCACGATGTTGTTAGACACCCGGTTGTACAATCAATCATTGAGGCTTACGAAAAAAACAAAACTATTGATTTAAAATCATAGCTAATTGCTCTGTGTAGCAAACTAGGAAATTTTTATTCTTTTTGTTTCAAAGAAATTGGCAACCAAACCAAGAGCTACTGAAAGATGGCCCTAAGCAATACAAATAAACGCGAAACCCGTGGCAAAGCGCGAACTCGCCGAAGGCAAGGTGAACCCACCCGAATTTTAAGTTTTTTTGAAAGTAGTAGACTGATTGCCTCAGTTCTCTTTCTGGTTTTCGCAGGATTAATCACAACGATTTGCTTTTTGAATCCTCCAGCACGCTCTGCCAGCATCGCGATTGGGCAAAGAGCACTGGACAGTGTAGTGGCAAGCTTTGACTTTACCTACGAAAGCAAAATTCTCACCGAAAAAAAGAAAGCGGAGCAGAGAACCCTGGTCCCCCCTACATTAATGCGTATTCCGGGTGTCTTCGAGGCCATTGAACAGCAAATTATCGGATTGGATGCAGCCCTACAAAATTTTGATGAAAAACAGACAAAGGAGCCTGTGGCGCCTGATTCTTCATCGTTGGGCCAAGCTATAGTGCCTGACGAAATCGCAGAAAAATCAGCGGTTCCCAGTCAGAATAACACTCTTGACGATGCCATCCTTGAAATATTTGCAAGTCCAGAAAACTCCAGTCTTCCGACTGACTTCCTCGAGGCTCTGTACCTCGGCAGTAAACCCCTGGAACGCACCCAGTTGCTATCCAAGGGACTCAACATTCTTAAAGAAATCTACGAACAAAATATTCTTCCCGAGGGGGCACTTATTACGATAGGATCCGAATACATCGCGGTAAAGAAGGCCCAGCAAGAACTGAGATTTCGCATCAACGGTGACGAGACCATCCCAAGTGAACTCCGCAAACCCTTAATACAAATCTTTGCTACTGGAATAAAGCCCAACCAGCACTTTGACTCAGATGCACATGCTCGAGAAATTCAGAAAGTAGAAAATTCGATCAATCCAATTTCAATCAAAGTACAGAGAAATGAAGTTATCTTAAGAGCAGGGGAAGAAATCACCAAGGAAAACTTTGAAAAATACACAGCTTTCCGAAGACAAGAGCGTCTGTCAGGTAAAGATCGTGGTAGCGCAGGAAAGATTCTTTACCGAGGCATCCTAGTAACCCTGACTCTCTTGGGCATTACTTGGATTTGCCTCAAGATTGGATTTCGCAGAGTATCTGGGCGCAACCGATTACTTGGTTTATCCGCGTTAGGCATTGTAGCGAACCTGATTCTGATCCGCACGGTCCTTCAATTGGTGGAAACTCCTTTTTTTGAAGATCAGGAAAATTTCCTCAGTCTACTTCCCTATCTTTCTCCCACTGCCTTCGCTCCACTCATTCTCGCAATTTTTGCAGGTCCAACACTTGCAATCCTAAGCGCATTTGTTGTCAGTCTGCTCTTCTCATTCATGCTGGATGGTTCTACAGAGATTTTTCTAGCTTCTTTCTTTGCAACACTCACTGGAATCTTTTTCTGCCGGAATATAAGCCAGAGATCACGACTGATGCAGGCAAGCATTGCAGTGGGAGCTGTTAATGCGCTGCTGGCACTCCTATTCGGCCTTCTCAACGGAACTGACATTCAGATGGTGGGACTTCATATTCTGACTTGCCTCGGCGTTAGCATACTAACCGGCATGATGGTTATTGGTGTGTTGCCTTTACTTGAAAATAGCTTCAAATTTATCACGGACATACGATTGCTTGAGCTCACTGACACCAATCACGAACTATTACGTCGCTTACAAATAGAGGCCCCAGGCACCTACCATCACAGTCTCATGGTTGCTAACCTTTCTGAGAACGCCGCCGTCAAGCTCGGGGCCAACCCACTTAAATGTAGAGCCTGTTCACTTTTTCACGACATCGGCAAGCTAGTTAAACCTGAGTATTTTATTGAAAACCAGTCAACAGGCCAAAATCCACATGACGCCAAGACTCCTTCCATGAGTGCGCTGATTATTAAGAGTCATATTCCGGAAGGTGTGGAATTAGCTAAGCACCACAAACTACCACGGCTCATTGTCGACGTCATTCGCCAACATCACGGTACTGGCTTGATTCACTACTTCTACCACGAAGCTCAGAAGCAAAAAGAAACGGAAAATGGAGATTCTGAAACCATCGGCAACAGTAATGGGAATGGGAATGACGACGAAGTTGATGAATCCACTTATCGATATCCTGGTCCCAAGCCACAGTTTAAAGAGAGTGCAATTATCTTCTTCGCTGATGCGGTAGAAGCTGCCAGTCGTACCCTCCCAAAAATCAACTCTCAAAGTATAGAGGAGCTTATTGATAATATATTTGAGGAACGCATGGAAGACGGTCAGCTAGATGATTGTCCCCTTACATTCCAAGAAATTGCAGAAATCAAAAAGAGTTTTTCCTTCACCGTTTTAAACATGACTCATGGGCGCACTGAATACCCTGATCTCAAGGAGAAAAGCCGCAAGAATGCCCCCAAGTCACAAGTAGAAATTAAAGATACAAACAAAAAAGATACCTTTGAACCGAAAACAACTACCCTCACCGGGGACTGAGGCAAACCCAGTACTAATACGTAATGACTATGCAGGACTTGAGTTCTCACAGGAATCTATTCAGGAACTCTTCCGCATTCTGCATACAATTGAAAAATTAAATCACCCCACAGGTGAACTTTCCGTTGTATTCCTACCTGCAGACATTCACACTGGACTGCATAAGCAATTCCACAGTAACCCTGACCCCACGGATGTTATAACATTTCGAGGTAATCCTGTAGCCAATTTTGGCGGTGAAATTTGCGTTTCGCCTGATTTCGCATTGGATTACATCAGAGTGCATGGTGGTGACTTCAGTTCTGAAGTTACCCTTTACCTGATCCACGGATGGCTTCACCTTTGCGGCCTCAATGATATAGAAGAGAACGACCGCGTAACAATGAGAAAAGAGGAACAGCGCTGCATAAAACAACTAGAAAGTTTCGAGAAAATTCCCGTCTTCGAGTTTTCCACTTGAACAATATCTAGGATTGAGACTCAAATCGGATAACAGATGCTTCAATCTTTAAGGAATAACTTTCTAACAGGCCTATTTGTTCTACTGCCTTTAGCGGTAACTATAGCAGTTGTTCAATTTTTACTTCAAAAGATCGGTGCAGGTCCAAGTGACCTCCTTTACGAATACCTACTTAAGCCACAAGAGCTTCTAGGGGCGGATTCCAACCTGAGTTTTGAGGATTATCAGAGTAAAAATAACATTATAGCGTTTTTCCTGAATCTGGTAGCAACTCTAACAGTGTTACTTGTCATCACCTTTACAGGGATACTTTCAAGGTATTTTATTGGAAAATTCTTTGTCAATGTAGCCGATCGCATACTAGGAGCCATGCCATTAGTTAATACCGTTTATAATACCGCCAAACAAATTGTACAAACCTTTAGTACACAAAAGCGAGCCGTCTTCCAAAAAGTGGTCTTGGTCCAGTTTCCACGGGCAGGATCTTATGCAATTGGTTTCCTTACCGGTCAATCAGCAGGCGAAATCCCTAACCGTGCAGATGCGGGTTCCCTCGCAAATATATTTATCCCCACCACGCCCAATCCAACTAGCGGATTTCTTCTCATGATCCCCGTCAAGGACATCATTGAAATGGATATGACTGTTGGGGATGGAATGAAACTCATCATCTCTGGTGGTGCCGTAATTCCCGGTTGGGAGGATAAGAGAACCAAACAACCAGAACAACAGACGCCACAGCAAGCAAGCTGAGGACAAGCAAAAAATCGTAGCATGGAAGTCGAGGCCATCCTCCTCGCTCAGGCAAAGACAGGTGAAAATAATCTGAAACTATTCCTTTTATCGCGGGAAAGGGGATATACATATGCCTATAAGAAAATAGGTAAAAAGCTATCAAATAAAGCTCTACCAGACCTTTTTGACACCGCCATTCTCAACCTTGAAATAGGTTACCAAGGCAAGGTCTTCTTCATCAAAGACTATACAATCCTTAAACGTCGTGATAAAATCCCGCAGGAATACCACCGGTTTCATACAGCCTGCCGATTGACAAAATTAATTTCTATAAACGGCATCTGGCTGGAAGACACCCATCATACATACCGACTAACAGAGCAGTCTTTAGACGCGCTCAATAATGGAGGAAATAGCGATGTAATATACCTTAAAAGCCTCTATCTGCTTATTCGACATGAAGGTTATCCCGTTAAGGAGGCTTGGCAACAGACTCTTTCTTCAATTCATCGCAAAAACCTTCGATACTATCTTTCTCAACCTCTTGAAAAACTAGATAAAATACCAGCCCAAAATGTCTCCCCCATCATCCAAAGTCTTGAAGATTGGACGCGTTACGAAACCAGTCTTCAAATTTCCGATTTAGCAAAAGATTGAAAGGCAAATAAAGTGGAAATTGATCCGAATCAACGAATCGCCAGCCTGAATGTCCGAGAGCTATCCGAGTTCCGCAATCATCTACCTCGCCGCCCCAATTTTGGAGGTCCTTCTCGTTGGAGGGCAACTCTGGGCCAAAAGTGGCATGAAACTCTTAGAAAAAAAGCTGAATCAGAACCAGGAAATGCTACTTTTGAAAAAACGCTCAAGAGTACATGGATCGAAAATGGATGGCAAATCAACCTGACGGGCAAGATTGACCAGTTGATTGCAAATGATGGTTCTACCACCATTTGCGAAATCAAAACTATCGCCCAACTAGTTCCGATGGATGAGGACGAATTGCTATACCAATATCCAGCATACTTTGCCCAACTTCAGACTTACCTAGCTATGGCTCTCCACAATGGACTGGCAAATAATTTAGATCTTCAAGGTGAACTAATTTTCATCAACATAACGGAAGGATTATCTCAAACGGTAAAATTAACATCAACAAACTTGGGAATCTATGAAACACAACGGGAAAAGCTAAAGAAATACCTCAGCCAACGAAGCATTGATCATAATCGGGTACGCAGTTTCTCTTTCACTCCCCCCTTCCCTTCTTGGCGTTCAGGACAGGAAGATGCACTAGAAAAACTTCGTTACCAACATGAACAAATTCGACATGAACAACCACTTTATTTTGAAGCTCCTACTGGTTTTGGGAAAACTGGAGTCGCCCTGCAGTTCGCCCTAGAAAAGCTTCAGGCAGGAGCTTATGATAAAATTTTCTGCCTTACAGGCAAGTCCACTGGTCAAAATCAAATCCTTCTCCAACTTGCTGCGATGCAAAAGCATGAATCTCCAAGATTCTACCAATTACGAAGCCGAGAAGAACATGCGATCAATTCAAATGCGCACTCGTGCAATGGCCGAGATTGCACTCGAGATCTTGAACATAAATGGACCCAAAGCGGGCTGAATCCCGGACTCCTCTTCGGTCAAGGGACTCCCTCGCTAGAACAAGTTCGAAAACTTGGTGCCGAAACAGGCATATGCCCTTACGAAATATCAAGATCCTTAATTTCATATGCCGATATAATTGTCGGTGATTTCAATTACGTATTTTCCGAACGCCACAAAACACTTCTTTTGAACCAAGAAGGGCTTCCCCTAAAACGAATTTTACTTCTTATAGACGAAGCGCATAACCTTCCTAGCCGCGTTCAAGAATCGCTATCCGCTAGTACAAATATGCAGTCAGCGAACTCATTACTCGCAGGACTTGAAACCACTCGAGCACCTGCTAAGGTTCGAATTCTTGCCCATCGATGGACTGAGTTTCTTCAAGCGTTGGAACCAACGCCCTCTCTCCAATTAAGCCGACTCTATGAAGCAGAAGACCTCCTGTCAGACCTGCTCGATGAAATCATCAACAATCCCATCAACTGGGACTCCTTACCCGAGAACTCATATGAAGTTCTAAGGGAACTTCTACATCTAAGAAATCTACTCGGGAACTGTCAGGTTCCCCTGCTCGCTTGGGTAAGATACCCGGGAGAAGTTCAAATCTCTTGCCTTGACCCATCGCAGGCAATTGCGGAAAGCCTCTCAATATTTGGAGGGAAACTTCTTATGTCAGCCACACTCTCTCCAATTGAAAATTTCATCAGGAGTTGCGGACAAAACCCTACTGAAGCCTGCCTCATTACAGCTGATGCCGATTGGCGCGATGATGCCTATCGATTTGCAATTGATCTACGAGTAGATACTAGATTAAAAAATCGAGTCAAACACGGCAAAACCACTGCTGAGACAATTATTCAATTTGCTAATTCTGGAAAAGGTCCAGTTGTCGCGTATTTTCCATCGTATGAATACGCTGAAGCCATCCAACAAATTATTTTAAAGCAGTCCATAGAATTACCTGTGGCACTCCAGCGCAGAGGGATCCCACTCGCCCAACAAAATACATTCCTTAAGGAATCTCTGAAAACGGCAAAAGTGCTACTCCTTATGATGGGTGGAAGTTTTGCCGAGAGTATAGATTTAATGGGTGGCCAAGTTTCTCGTGCCATTATCGTTGGACCATCGCTACCTGTTGCAGACAATGTACAGCACGCCCGCATGGCACGCCTTGAAGAACTGGATACAGAGACAGCCTATCACCGTATATGCAGAGAGCCCGCACTAATGCGGATACAACAAGCCATAGGGCGTATGGTCCGTGCACCAGGACAAAGTGCAACCATCCTTTTCCACTGCTGTCGATTCTCAGAAAATAACTACAAGACTCTTTTTGATAAAAATAGTCCAATCCGGATTAATAATAATCAAGAATTTAAAGATTGGTTAGCGGTCTGAAACTATTGCCCATAGCTTTCAGTATGCCAGCAAAAGAGTCCCGATTAAATCTCTCTATTCCTAAAGAGAAACACCGCCAGTCCAAAAAAGATAGCGGCATAAATAATTGAATATAGACAGATTCCCCAGAGAGTCCCAGAGGGAAGTGGTTCATTCACAGAAGAAAGAACCATTTGGTCTCCAATGTTGTAAATTTGTAAATTTGGAATAAGGGTATTAAGGCACCACGCAAACAGTCGGCCAATCATAGATTCTGAACCCGCATAGATTTCAGCCGCAAGATGTTGAAGTTGACATACGAGAATCGCCAAAAAGGTAACCACTATCGTGTAAAGGCTACTTCGAGAAAAACCGGCAATACAAAGGGTCATAGCCGTCAGAACAATAAACTTCAACCACTGCAGACCAAGAAACTGGAAGATTTCAATTTGATTTACCAAATTCTCAGTAAGATTAGACTCTCTGGCTAATTCACTCGCCTTAATTCCTAGTAAAAAGGAAAGAAGTATACCTGTTGATAAACAGAAGAAAAACAGCAGTGTGGCAATGCCAAACAGTTTGCCCAAAAGAAACTCCCATCGAGAAATAGCACGAGAGAGGATGCTGATGGCGGTGCGATGCTCAATCTCATTAAAAAAAATCTGGGTGGTAATGACCACGGTAAGAACACTTCCAAAAAACAAAACTGCACCGAAGCTAAAATCTAGGATAAATTTTAGTTCCGAGGTCCCGAAGTCAAACTGCTGGAAGTAGGTAGCCGTGAGCAACAACCCCAATGAAATGAGTAGTAGGACACTGAAAAAGCGCGCGCGAACCCCTTCTGAAAATGTAATCCGGGCGATAAGGAATACACGTAAAAATGTCATGACTCTTTTGCGGAATTTGACTGATCAAAAATGGCCGTGAGGAAAACGTCGTCTAGACGACGACGGTCTTTTCCAAACTCCAAAATTTTAATATCAAGCAACCGAAGTGCTTCCTGAACAGCTTTCTCTTTTGCAGGAGAAAGATGGGGGATTTTAAAAATAGTGCTTTCAGATGCCTTTGTAATCTCAGGCAAGGAACCTTGGCAAACAATTTGCCCTTTGTGAAGGATTGCAATCTCATCACAAATTTCCTCAACCCGAGACAGGAGATGAGAAGCAAGGAGGATGGTCTTACCGCTGTCGCGAAGATCCTGAAGAATCTCTATCACTTCGCGAGTGCCAATGGGATCAAGACCTGACATGGGTTCGTCAAGTATAAGGATATCCGGATTGTGGACCAAAGCCTGTGCAAGACCAATCCGCTGAACCATCCCCTTTGAATAAGTGCGAACCAAGCGATCTGCGCTGCCAAGCATCCGAACAGTCTCAAGAATCACATCGACCTGTTGCTCCCTTGCTCGTCCTCGCAATCCGCTAATTGCGGCAAAAAACCGCACGAGTTCTCGCCCAGTTAGAAATTGATAAAAAAAGGGGCTTTCAGGAAGATAGCCAATCCGTGAGCGTGCCTCCCGCTGACCAGCAGGAACTCCAAGAATATCACATTGGCCGGATGATGGCCGCAATAACCCTAAAATAATTTTAATAGTTGTGCTTTTTCCAGAACCATTAGGACCAAGAAGGCCAAAGATACGTCCAGTAGGAATTTCAAGGTTCACTTCGTCTAAGGCACGAAGTTTGTAACCTCTCAGACCTATTGAAAAGTCACGAGTCAGACCTGATAGTTTTATCGCGGGATTGCCCATATTCTTAATGACCGAATAATATAATGAGAGTCGGAATCAAGTTTTGATCAAAAAATAAAGGAAAATGATTTACTTAATAAATGGGTAGGGGTAAACATAAGAGATAATTTCTGCCAATGAATTCATTCAATCCCGATAATTCGAACGAAGGCGAGTGGGAAGACAAGGGTGAATTGGCCTGGAGGGAGGCCAACTGGAACCAATATCTTACCAACTGCATGCTTGAGGTTAGCAAGTTTATAACATTTTACGAGCACTCGTCCCGTAAGCAAGGTCATCTTGACGAGATTGCCCGCCATATGGGGTGGGAGGTAAGCGATTGGTCTAACAAAGATGGCTATACAGAGGAGGACTTATCAGAATTCCCATCTATGGAAGAGGAAGACTTTGAGCCTTCTGAACCATACACACTTCATAGACATCCAGTCTATATCGTAACTCAGGGATTGTTCTACTGGCTTCGAAATTCCTTCAATGACTATCTGGAAAAGTCTCTTGGACGCCAAGTATCAGCTAGGATAGGTTGGAATTATGCTACCGCTCTACAAGAAACCGAACAGCAAGCGGTTATGGGTATACAAGCATTAGATATGGCAGATTATAGTCTGGCTATTTGTCATTTCAAACGGGCACTGAGCGGAATAAACCAAACAATGGCCATACTTGAAGAACTTTTTCCAGACAATATTGAAGAGCCTTACCGCAAAGAAATCCAGATTCGATTATTTGATTTACGTGAGGTATATCTTAGAATTATTGGCGAATGCCGTTATTTTGAGAACGGAGATTTCAACGAACCGTTCTAAAGCAAGTTAGTACGTGCCTTTTTGGCCTTTTCGGAAATATTTCTCAAGGAATACTCATGTCCAATTCAAGCGTAGAAAAAATCAAGGATGCGCTGGCTTCCGTCAAGTATCCTGGCTTTAGCCGTGATATTGTTTCATTTGGTCTCGTCAGAGATATCAAGCTTAATGGAAATGCCACAACGGTCCAGATCGATATTACGACGGCAGACTCGACCCTGCCTTCAACTATTAAAAAGGCAGCAGAAGCTGCTATCGAAGAGGTGGAAGGCATTAATGAGGTGGAGGTTCGCATAAGTGTGTCCAAGCCTAAAACACAACCGTCTCCCAATTCCCCCAAGGAACAAAATACGACCCAATTAACTGAAGTTGATCGTATTATTGCAGTAGCCAGCGGCAAAGGGGGTGTAGGCAAATCCACCTTCGCAGTGAATTTAGCCTGCGCACTGCAACTGATACAGGAGGAGAATGATACAAACAGCAAACCCGTAGGCATTATGGACTGTGATATATACGGTCCATCAGTACCCCTCATGATGGGGATCTCAGGGCAACCTCAAATAGAGGAAAACCAAATTTACCCGATGGAAAACTTTGGCATTAAGGTAATGTCTATGGGGTTCCTTGTAGATGATGACGCTCCTGTTGTATGGCGTGGCCCCATGATAATGAAGACTATCCAGCAATTTGCAGAAAATGTCAAATGGGGAAAAGTCTCTACTCTGGTTGTTGATCTACCACCAGGGACAGGTGATGCACAATTATCACTGGTGCAGACATTACCCCTAACTGGTGTTGTAATTGTGACAACACCTCAAAAAGCAGCAGTCAACGTAGCTCGCCGTGGAGCGCGAATGTTTGAAAAAGTTAATGTACCCATACTTGGAGTTGCCGAGAACATGAGTTATCTTGAAATTCCTGAAATCAGTGAAAAGAATTATCTTTTTGGAAAAGGTGGAGGGGAAGAAACAGCAGACTCCCTACAAACAAATTTTCTTGGACAAGTGCCACTGCATGGGTCTATCAGAGAAGGCTGTGACTTGGGAATTCCAATCGTATTAGGACAACCAGAGAGTAAGTCTGCAAAAGCTTTCCGTAAAATCGGCTTACAATTGATCTCTTCCAGTGATTCTTAATTAAAATATTTGAAATAAAGAAAATTTAGCTTTTTTGAATCACCAAGATGAAAAATCAGTGACGTCCAAGGTTATCTTGATTTTTTTGGATATATTTCCAAGATAAATAAAGAGAGTCATTCAATAAATCATCCTAATTTAAAAAATCAAAGAGGGAGACGACTCGAGCAACAAGTATGACCACGGCAGGAAACGGACAAAAACCCCTCAACATTGCCTCCAAATCAAGCCTGTATCAGGAATTTCTCGCAGAAAGAGACGAGATAATGAAATACAAGTGGATTGAATCTGAAAAGGCTGGTTTCGATATAGGTTTTGAACGTGCCTTACTAGACTGGATAAGGAATCACCGCGACACGTGGAAAAAAAATCGACGAAAAGGTGGTTAACACTATTTAATTTCGCGATGAAGTGTGTGACGACGAAGGAAGCGATTGAACTTCTTCTTTTCAACACGATCAGGCTGTGTTTTCTTGTTCCGGCACGACATGTAACGTGAAACAGGTTTCCCCTCGGCACGGGCCTCGGTACATTCCAATATAATGTGATCTCTTGCCATAGCTAATAAATAAAGGGAATAATAAAATGCATGAAGTGCTTTACGGGCAAGCAATTTCTAAAGAAGATTGCATGTTGCCCTAGTCAAAGCAATCCAACGTTATTGTCCATATCAATAGATTGCTAATTTCTATTTAAAGGAATCATATCTCCTTCTCGGAAAAGGACAACCTGACCCGTACTGCTTGAAACTGTTATAGCCAAGCAGTCTGAAACTGATGAAATAGCGGCGGCGGCGGCGTGGCGCGAGCCAAACCCACCGGGTAGTTCATGCTTGTAATGAGGTACATTAATCAGGGTTCCAGCAGATTCAAGTACCCCAGTACCTTGAACAACAAAAGCGCCATCGATGGAAGCAAGTTCCTTAACTGTCTCATCCATGAAGGGATTCAGAATATTTCGATCCTCGTCTTTGTACCCATGAAACGGATTCAGAATTAGTGGGGTAACAAAGTTTTTAACAACGTCAGAGTCACCAAGTACAAAAAGTGCACCAACCGGTCTGCCCTCACGTCCTTCGACGGATAGATCTACCGCAATGCCAAGGACTCTCTCAAGAACTTCTGGACTCACATCTGGAGGTAGTATTTCAATCTGGGTATTGATTAGTTGAACGAATTCGTTGCCGACATCGACAACCACAAGGGTATCGAATTGGTTACTGCCGGGTATGCCGCCAATACAAAGAATCCGTTCAGAGACATTGAAAAGGCCTCGGATCAAACCAATAAGCACCGCGCTCCTCAACTGTGAAAGACGAGTCTCAGATCTAGAACGCAAAGCTATGATGGAATCAACCTCATCCTTTTTGTAAACGACATCAGAATCAGACTGGAGAACCAGTACGGTGCTGAAATTTTTAAAAGAGAAAACTGGCTGGACTGGACTGGAAAAAGTGTCGCCAAAAATAAGGATAGAGGAACAGTCAGTGCCTTTGGCAATTTTTTTTGCCTCATTGAGTATAACACTGTTGAAACGAGTGGTTCGATAGCGGGACTTTACAGGTTCACCTGCAAGCGCTTTTTTAACACTGTCTCTAAAATTGGAAAGAGTTTTTTCCCCAATAAGTTTGTCAATGACAGGCTTGTTCTGAAAAATTCGGGCAAGTGTAGCAAGGGTGTTCAGATAGTCTTGAGCAGACTCTGAAACAAGCAGGAGAAACACAAGACGTAGTTCCTGATTATGCTGTCCATTATGGATAAGGCCGGAGGAACAGCGACCTACAGCAAGTATGTAATTCTTGGATAGTTTTGTGCGAGAATGCGGTAGTGCGACACCATTACCAAGATAGGATGAGATTGAGTCTTCACGCTGGCGAAGATCTTTCTTGAGTGCTCGAATTTTACGAGGTGCATCATCCTCTAGGGGGCAGTTCTGCAAGAGTTCCTCAATTGCTCCACCAAAGTCCTTGGACTTTAGATCAATGATCCTATTCTTGGCTACAATCCTATCCAGACGCATGAGCTATCAATTTCGCCTCGTTTAACATAAAATTAGAGTTTTTCAATGTTCCCACTCTATTGCACCTTTTTTGAGCTCATATACAAGACCCAGAATAAGCACGGAGAGAAAAACCGCCATTGGAACTAAAATTGGGAGATTAAAAGCAATGAAATCACGGAAGACCATAACCCATGGAATCATAAAAACCACCTCTATATCAAAAAGGATGAAAAGCATGGCGGTAAGATAAAACTTAACCGAAAAGCGAGACTGGGTCTTGCCGGCAGGATTCAGGCCACATTCGTAAGGAGCATCTTTAAAGCGATTACTTTGACTACGTTGGCCAAAAAGATGGCTAACAAAAAGAATTCCAAAACCCATGCTGATTGCCAGCAGAATTTGAATGAGAATGGGTAGGTAGTTACCGATTGATTCCATTGGGAGATAAGATGCCACCCAGAACTTCCACAGACAAGAACAAATCAGCGCAGATTCAAGGTTTTTACGTTCTCCCCCGAAAACTCACCAAGTCCTAGAGTTTTACCGTAGCGGAATAGTGGAGAGTCAGGCGGAATTTCCTTGAAACGATTCGCCCGGCGATGATGGTTAATCTTTGTTAAAAGATGGTAGTCTAACAGGACAGGATTGCTGGAGAGTGCCAACAATTTTTCGGAGGCAGTATAAAGAGAATGGAAACGAGGACCACCAATAAATTGATAGGTCTCCAGCGACACGATCGAAAATGCCCAGGTGGCACGTAACTCTGGTATGGCACAAATTTCAGTGACTGCTACGGGAGCCGAATTCTTGTCTGCAATAAATCGATAATTATTTTGCACGTTCCAAATGCTAGCATTGGCAAGACTGCAGCTTATACCGACTCCAGGACAATCTGTAGCAACCGGAAGGTTGATCCAGAAATCAACTTCATTGATCAAAGGATAAGGAAGAAGGCTTTTACGGTCATCATTTGACACTTCTCCTATTGGGAATGAAGGAAGTGGACTCTCATAAAACCAATCTGGATGGAAGTGGATTCCGGAATCCATCGCTAGTACAGGAATGCCATGGAAATCACTTCTACGCTTGCTTAATTGCGGCAGAAATCCTGCACGTCGCAAATCTCGGGCAGACTGGTCCAGAATAAAAATTTGGTCTTTACGAAACCCACGATTCTCAAGCTGACGAATTACTGCGAGAACAAGATGTCTCGAAGTCGCCAAACCGGGGCCTGATGAAGTAAATAATTTCAATCCTGCACGACCATATTGACCAGGCACAAAGCGCCGACCTGACAATTTCTCAAATTCCACGAAAAGAGATGTCACACCACGATTGTAAGATTCAAGGGTAAAATCATCGATTGTGTGTTCCCAGAGAATTCCAGCAGCTGGGTTCATGACAATAGGGATATCACCTTGAGCAGAGAGCCCAATCCGCAAGAACAAGCCGATGGGAAACCAGACCAGAAATGTATATAATCTTGACTTCACGCGAATTTAAACGACGTATATATATAATATTGGTGAGAATAAAATTGATGATTCAAAAGTCGGAATCGCACAAGCTGGCTCTGGCGGCAACACTCATTATTATTTTAGGTTGTACTGGGTCGAAGAACATTGACCAGAAACTTAATGAAATCAGTGAATTAGTGGATGCAAGCCCTGCGGTTGCAATCCGGAATCTGGAAGACCTCGAAAGAAAATACCCGGACAACAGCCAAATCCTTAGATTACTGGCACGGGCAAATTTAAACCTGCCAGAAAAGAACTATTTAGCAGCAGCTAAGTATCTAGAGTCGATAGCAAGCGCAACGAAGGGAGAAAATGATGAATATCTCAAATCAGCAAGAGCTTTTGAAGCAGCTGGAGATACGGTTTCACATTTAAAAAACCTATGTTTTCATCTGCAACAAAATCCTACTGAT
>Ga0209660_1000172_pt1 | contig 40640 bp, 28 predicted proteins | sample SaaInlV_100m_DNA_2_FD_184659 | JGI IMG/M metagenome (GOLD analysis project Ga0209660, IMG submission 184659) | Marine microbial communities from expanding oxygen minimum zones in the Saanich Inlet - SI072_LV_100m_DNA (SPAdes) (version 2) | ecosystem: Environmental > Aquatic > Marine > Intertidal... | reverse complement strand
TGCACCCTCTTCCTTCGTGGCCTTGGATAACCCAAAGCAATTCGACCAAGTCTTTGGCGTTGCTTTCGTAATCGGGGACAAATCACCCCGCCTCGCCCCCGATGCCCTTAATACCGAGTTGGTCTTGTCCGCCATCAGGCGGGGCAAGGCATTTTGTACCTACCGGATCTCCTCCGTGACCGAAAAGGAAGGAGTTGTACGTTTGCGGTTTCAAACGACGAGCAAGAAAAGCGACTCGGCCAGTTTCGCTTGCCCGTTGATTATCTCGATCCCCAAGGGGAAATACCATACGGTCGAGTTCCACGAAAACGGCAAGCTGGTCAATCGTCTGGAAATCGGTAAAAATTAACTTTAACCTTAACAACCCCAAAGCAACCTACCTCCAGACAACTCACATGAAACAAACGAAACTTCTTCCTTTCTTTCTCTTTCTTTTTGTCCTTGGTTGTGGAATGCCCAGCAGCGGTACCCATACGATTGAAATGGATTCGGATTGGTTCGAAAATGATTACAACGGCCGTAAAGTCGGATGCCGAAATTGGGTTGTCACCGTAGACGGGAAGCAAATACCCATTGAGAAAAAGAAATCGGTCATCAAGATTGAAGTCAGCGCCTCCGATGAAATCGACGTCTGGGTCAACGGAGAAAAAGTTCATGACGAATGATCCCTGTAACCTTTATCCGAAACCAACTCAAACACCACGAAACCATCCTCATGAAACACAAGAACCTTCTTTCTTTTCTGGCTTTGACCGTTTTCCTTTTTGCCTCGGGAGCACTTCGCGCGGCCAGCCCCAATTTCATCATCATCTTTGCCGATGACCAAGGTTATGGCGACTTAAGCTGCTTTGGTTCTAAGACAATCGATACCCCGAACATCGACCGCATTGCCAAGGAAGGCCGGAAATTCACGAGTTTCATGGTCGCCTCACCGGTTTGCACGCCTTCCCGCGCCGCCTTGCTCACGGGATGTTACCCCAAGCGCGTCGGTATGCATCAACACGTCTTGTTTCCCTCTTCCACCAAGGGCCTCAACCCCAAGGAACACACCATTGCCGATCACCTGCAAGGTCAGGGCTATGCCACCGCTTGTTTTGGAAAGTGGCATCTTGGTCATCACAAGCAAGTACTGCCTACCTCCAACGGCTTCGATACCTACTTTGGTATTCCGTATTCAAACGACATGAACCATCCCGACAACAAAGGGAAACCGAAGGGCGGTTGGGCCGGAATGGATATCTTGTGGGACGACCCCGAATCCACACTTACCAAGTGGAAGACCCCCTTGTTCGAGGATGAAAAGATCGTCGAGCTTCCGGTTGATCAACGCACCATCACCCGGCGCTGCACCCAAAAATCGATCGACTTCATCAAGGCCAACAAAGACAAGCCATTCTTCGTATACGTCCCTCATTCCATGCCGCATATTCCTCTCTACGTGCCCGATGAAATACGCGACCCCGATCCGAAGAACGCCTACATCAACACGATCGAACACATCGATTCCGAAGTGGGTCGTCTGCTCAAGACGTTGGATGACCTCAAGCTCGCCGAAAACACCTACGTCATCTACACCACCGATAACGGTCCTTGGCTGCAGTTCCGTCACCACGGAGGTTCTGCGGGACCTTTGCGCGAAGGAAAGGGAACGACTTTCGAGGGAGGTCAGCGTGTGCCTTGCGTGATGCGTGGACCAGGGATTCCAGCGGGGACGGTCTGCGACGAACTGACTGGGACGATCGACCTCCTTCCCACCATTGCCGCTCTGACTGGCAAGTCATTGCCGTCCAAGAACAAGATTGACGGGTTGGATCAGTCCGGGCTCTGGAAGGGAACCGTGAAGAAATCCCCTCGCAAGGAATTCCTGCATTACACTTCACGCGGTGACATTGAGGGCATCCGCAGCGGGAGCTGGAAGTTGCTCGTCAAAAAGCCTCGACGCAACAACGCGGGCAAGGCGCAACTCCACCTCTTCGACTTGGCCAAGGACATGGGCGAAAAGAATAACCTTGCAGAGTCCAATCCCGCAGTAGTCAAGGAACTGCAGGCCCGCATGAAGGCGCTTGACGCCGAGATTACAGAAAATGCCCGTAAGCCTTGGTTCAAGAATTAAGCTTGAACTGAACTGAACTGCTTCCTGGAATTTTGCAATCTTGGTTTTTATATGGAAAAGCCACAATCCATTGCCCACTTTATGGTGCGTTAATTCATAATTGGTATTACATCGTTAATGCCATCAGTTTATCTTATCGACCCACTTGCTCAATCTAGGTAAGGAAACTGTACGGTAAACCATTGAAGGAACTTCGATCTATACAAGATCCGAAGTCCGCCATCCTTTACGGGCTTCAATCTCGATCAGGGCCGCGGCTTCCTTGTTGCCATTGATCTTTAGATTCTTGGCATCCCAGTCGATGGCCTTGCCGGTACGGATAGCCAAAGTACCAAGGAGGATTGCCTCGGTGAGGGGGCCGCTGTAGCTGAAGTCAGAACAGGTCTTTTCGCTGTTTCGGATGCAATTGATGAAGTCCCGATGGATACCACCTACGCGCTTGAGCGTCTTGGGAACCCGCTTAGCTGGGTCCTTGCGGTACTCCTCCCATTTGGCCTGTGGATAGAGGCGGGGACTGTTTGGGCGCATACCATCATGGCAGATGCCACCCTTTTCTCCAACCATGATAAATCCGCCATGGCCTTTAATGTCGTAGTCATAACCATCTGGAGCCTTGGGCATTCTCGGGCCTTCGAACCATTTTACGTCAACCGCAGGTTTTTTGCCTCGGGCGGGGAACTTGTAGGTAACGATCGATCCGTTTGGTGTATGGATTGGGTTGGCTGCTTCAGCCATATCTGCTTCAACGCGGTCAGGAGCACCAAGCCCAAGTGCCCAATAGGCGGTGTCTATGGTGTGGCATCCAATATCACCAAGTCCGCCGCAACCAAAGCTCCACCAAGGGCGCCACGTTGTCGGGTGAAGTGCTTTACTGAAGGGGACATCTTCCTGACAGGGACCGAGCCACATGTCCCAGTCCATGCCTTCAGGGAGTTTTTCAGCGGCAGGGTAACTTGTCTGCACCCTGCCGTTAAAACCCCATCCGCGTGCTGGTCTGTCTGTCCATGTCAGCACTTCCTTAACCTCCCCAATAAGGCCAGCCTCGTACCATTCCTTGACTAAGTAAGCACCCTCGAAAGCATGGCCCTGGTTGCCCATTTGTGTCACAACACCCTTTTCCTTGGCAAGGGCCTGTAATGTACGAGCCTCCCAGAGTGAATGGACTAGTGGTTTCTCGACGAATACGTGCTTGCCCATGCTCATGGCCGTATAGGCAATGGAGAAGTGGCAGTGGTCAGGCGTGCCGACACCGACGACATCGATCTGGTCGCCCATTTCCTCGAGCATCTTGCGGAAATCCTTGTAGAACTTTGCTCCCGGAAACTTCTTCTTTGCACGCCCCCAGGTGCCTGGGTTGCAGTCACATAGTGCAACAACGTTGTTGCCTCCTGCACAGGCGTTCAAGTCGCCCCATCCCATGTTTCCAAAACCAACCCAGGCAATGTTGATTTTCTTTTCATTGGCACCGAATACGCTGCTGGGGATAAAGGTGGGAAGAGCTAGTGCGGATGCACCCTTTAGAATTGTGCGGCGTGTGGTCTGGTTATTCGGGATTTCTTTGGTCATTGGGTCTCCTTTTGTTATGTTATTTGGTTTAAATAGTTTTGAGAAAAAGGTCAGTTTTAGCTGGTTTGGCCTCCTTTGATTCTGGGGTTCGTGACACTTTTTTAATCTCTTGGATGACCTTCTCTATCTCTGTCTTGGAAAGCAAGACATCTTTGGTGAAGCGATGGAACCCCTTGTTGTTCGCATCCACATTGAATTCTCAAGGCAACAGTTTCGTTTTGCCAAGGGGATGCTGGATTTGTTTTGTATGGCATTCAATCATCATTCAATGTCATCAACATTATGATAATACGATTTCTCTCATTCATTTTTCTTGTTTCCCTTGCAACGACCCTGGTGGCCAATGAGCTGCCCAAGGCGCTTCTCATTGGTGATTCCATATCGATTGGTTACACCCCGCATGTCGTGACTGCCTTGAAGGGAAAGGTTGATGTAAAGCACCATAAGGGCAACGCACAACACACCGGGACGGGACTGAAGATGCTGGACCGTTGGATCGGGGAAACGCAATGGGATGTCATTCATTTTAACTGGGGACTATGGGACCTCTGCTACAGACATCCTCAATCCAAGGTGCAGGGTCGCCGTGACAAGGAGCGTGGAACGCTCACGACCTCACTTGAGCAGTACGAGAAGAACTTGGAGCAGTTGGCTACCCGTTTGAAGAAGACCCAGGCCAGGCTGATTTGGGCTCACACCACCACGGTGCCTGAGGGGGAGGCGGGGCGAAAGGTGGGCGACGACGACGAATACAACGAAGCCGCGGCCCGCGTTATGAAGAAGCTCGGTATTACGATCAATGATTTGAACGCCTTGACCGATTCCTTTCCACACGAGCTCTTCACGGCTCCCGGAAACGTGCACTTCAAGACCGGGGGTTCGATGAAGCTCGGCCAGGCCGTAGCTGGGAAGATATTGGAGGCACTTGCCAAGTAGGATTGTTTTGCAGTGCACAGGTTGCTGCATCAACAATAAGAAACGAGAGCAAACCAAAACCTTGCTACACCCAAAGGCTTTCCCATTATGAAACGATACAAACGGCCACATTTTTATTGCCTGGCTTTCGCATTTTTTGCGGGCCAATTGCTTCAGGCAGATAAGATCAAGGACGAACCTGACGGGCGTTTCCTATATATGAGCACCCCGGACGGGGCCCAGCGGGCGGGGTCGTCCGACCCCGGCATCCTCATCTTCGACATCAACGATGGTCACAAATTTGTGCGCCGGATTGATATCCCGGTTTTCAGTGAGGGTATTCGCGGTTTTACCGGATGTACTGCAACAAAATCTCTTTATTATTCCACTACAGGAGGGACCCTTGGTTGCTATGACCTTGTTACCGAGACAATCAAGTGGCAGTCAAAATTTAAGCAGGGTTGCGATCGCTCCTGCATCACGCCCGATGGCAAGCGAATCTATGCTCCGACCGGCTGGTGGTGGCGTTCCGAGAAGGACGGGTTCATTGTCGTCGATGCTGCCACCGGAAAAAAGGTCGACCAGATCGCCGTCAACAAGCGGGCCCACAACAGTATCGCCAGCCTTGATGGGAAATACGTCTACCTTGGGACTGAGGTCACCCTGACCCAGTTCCGTGCCAGCGACGGCAAGGTGCTCCAGACCATTTCACCAGTCGGTGAATCCGGTGTCTTCCCCTTCACCGTCAACAGTGCAAACACCCGTGCCTATGTCTGCCTTGGGAAACATGCCGGCTTTGATATTGTCAATTTGGAAACCGGCATGGTAACCGACCGTGTATTCGCAACTGATCCCAAGACGGGAAAGAAGATCAGGCACCGCACCCATGGGGCGGGCATGACCCCTGATGAAACTGAGCTCTGGATCAGTGATCAGGCTGGCAGGAAGCTCTTTATTTTTGATATAACCAAGTCACCACCCGCGCCCAAGGGGCACGTCGATCTCAGCACGGGCGGCCATGGCTGGGTTACATTCAGCCTGGATGGTGTCTATGCCTATTGTCACACCCCTGACGTCTTTGACGCCCGCACCAGGAAGAAGGTTGCCTCATTGGCAGGCCCCAATGGCAAGGCATTCGCGAGTTCCAAGTTCATCGAGGTGCAGTTTGCCGAGGGAAAGGTGTCCAGGATCAGCAACGAGTTCGGCCTTGGCCGGGTGAATCCAAAATAGATGCTCTGAAGTCTTATCCCGTGCCGGAAAATCGGAGTCGCGCTCAAAGTAAAAAGAGGCTCGCACCTCAATGGGGTTGCCTTCCGCACAAAGTTGAAAATATCTTCATTGAGGATGAAGCGTGACAAAAATTGTCTTACAAGTGTTGTCTGCTCCTATATTAAATTCAAGGCGTTGCACCCTTGCTTAAGGGGGATCGAGAACTATTAACGATAAAGTGCCATGAACATATCCAGGAGAAAATTTCTGAAAACCAAGGGGGCTGTCCTTACATTGCCGATTCTGCATTCATTACCCAAAGCGATTGCCGCACCGGCAACGGGAAGGAAACCTGACAAGAAACTGGTGATTATGTATGTGCCCAACGGGATTGTGCGCCGTTGTTTTTTCCCGGGGGAGGAGGAAGGTGTGTTGCCCGGTTTCGTGGGTGGCTTCAACGCGGACAAGTTCAAGGACAAGAAAAGGGTCCAGAACGATCCGGGCATTTACCCCCTTGATCTGACTTCGACCATGCAGCCCCTGGTTGACCACACCAAGGATATAAGTCTCGTCACCGGCATGGACCGCACCTTCAAGAACGGCCAGGATGTGCATGCCCAGGGCGCGTCATGCTACCTGACAAGCATTTCCCCTGAGCAGGCCACGGAACAAAAGATCCGATATCCGAACGGCCGAAGCCTGGATCAGGTGATCGGCGACAAGGTGGGTCTTTCCACGGTTTTCAAGACCCTGGAGATCAGTTGCAACGGCTTCACGCAGGGCAAGGAATCCATTTATTTCAACAACATCTCATGGTACGGGCCCGATAAAATAGCGCCATCGATCAAAGATCCCAAGAAACTCTATAACCGGTTGTTCATGGCTGACAGCTATAGAACGCACCTTACGGACGTTACAGACCTGATGCTTGCGGATGCAAATGCCCTTTCACGCAAACTGGACCGTGAAGATCGGGACACGCTTGGCGAATTCATGACAATGATTCGTGATGTCGAGGTCCGGATTGACAAGTTGCAGAAGATGATTGCCGGTGCCGATATCAAGGAACCGAGCAACGAGATTCTTCCTCGTGGCGAGTACATCAAGCTGCAGGCCGACCTGATGATCCTGGCCCTGCAGATGGGGATCACGAATATTTGTACCTTTATGATCGGGCCTGAGCGCTGGGAAGCCTCCCTTCGATACGAGGGGGTCTTCGACAACCCGGTGAATCATCATACATTCACCCACAATCAGAAGGGTGACGGCTACAAGAAGGTCCAGAAAATTGATATTTTTCACATGCAGCAGTATGCCTACATCCTTTCACGGATGAAGGCGGTCAAGGAGGCCGATGGCAGTTCCCTGTTGGATAATTCCCTTGTCACTTATGGCGCGGCCCTTGGGGATGGATCCACCCACCAATATTTTGATCTACCTTTCATTGTTGCCGGAAAGGGACAGGGGCAAATCAAGCAGGGTCGCTTTATCAAGTGCAAAAGTGGGACTCTAAACTCCAATATGTGGTTATCAATCGCTCAGTTGATGGGACTGGAGATTGATTCGTTTGCAGACAGCACGGGTGTCATCTCGGATATGTGGACCTAGTCCATTTTGATGAAGAACTTATCCCGGAGGAAATTCCTCGTTGGAAACGGGGCTCTTTTAACCCTGCCGTTTTTGTCTTCACTTGCGAAAGCGAATAAAATTGCAGGGCCTGCAAGGAAGTTCGTCCTTATGTACCTGCCCAATGGCCTTGTGCGGCGTTGCTTCATTCCGGGGGAGGGAGATGATAAGTCGCCCGGGTTCAAGACCGTCAAGGGGTCTGAGAAGTTTCGTGGCAATAATGATTCCATTCCTCCCGGTTCTTACCCGCTGCAATTGACCCCGACGATGAAGCCCTTGTCGGGTCACCTCGGCAACATCACCCTTTTGACAGGGCTTGATCGGCCCTATAAACTGGGTGGCGATGCCCATGCACAAGGTGCCTCCTGTTATTTGAGCAGTGTTTCTCCCGAGGAAGCTTCAGTGAAAAAGCTTCGCTTTCTTCAAGGACGAACCTTGGATCACATGGTTGGCGAAAAGCTTGGCCGCGGAATGCCGTTGAAGACGCTGGAGATCAGTTGCAACGGCTTCGCCAAGCCCAAGGAATCCATAAGATTCGATAATATTTCCTGGTACGGTGTCGATCAGTTGGCGCCATCGGTCAAAGACCCTCAGGCGCTTTACGACCGCTTGTTCCTGTCGGATGATGTTCGATACAACGAGCATCTAAATGAGGTAACCAGCCTTGTCTTGGCTGATGCAAAGTTCCTTTCCCTGAAACTGGGACGGAATGACAGGGATACCCTGGATGCATTCATGACGATGATTCGGGACATTGAAATTCGGATTTCCAGGCTTCGGGAGTTGGTTTCACAGGCTGGGATCACCCGACCGACAGATGAGGTGCTTCCCCGGGGCGAGTACATCAAGTTGCAATGTGACCTTATGATTGCCGCCCTGCAGATGGGAATCACCAATGTGACCACAATGATGATCGGGCCGGAAAGATGGAATGCCTCCATGCTCTACGAAGGCGTTTTTGACAAGCCCGTGGTCCATCATTCCATGTCGCACAATCAAAAAGGGGAAGGCTATGCGAAGCTTCAAAAGCTCGATCTTTTTCACATGGAAAAATATGCTTATGTCCTGTCGAGAATGAAGGATGTGAAGGAGGCAGATGGAAGCTCCCTGCTCGATAATTCGATCGTGGCTTGCGGTGTGGGCCTGGGGGATGGCGCAACGCATCAATATTTTGATCTGCCGCTGATCCTTGCAGGCAAGGCCCAGGCGCATTCAAAGCACGGACGCCACCTGCAATGCAGAAATGGCACTCCGATCAGTAATGCTTGGTTGACCATTGCCCAGCAACTGGGTCTTGAAATGGATCGTTTCGCGAACAGCACCGGGACGATCCCTGAATTGTTCTCCTGACCTTGATCAAACCGGATCACAATTCGCCAATCTGGATAGTTATGTTTAAAATCAATCTAAAGAGAAATGGAACCCTTCTTGCCCATGCCTTGCTTTGGAGCTCGGGTTTCAGCAGCGCGCATGCCGATGAATTCAGCATTTACCTGAAGCCCCTTTTTGAGCAAAACTGCATCAAGTGTCACGGCGGTGAGAAAACCAAGGGCAAGGTCAACCTAAAGGAGATCGGGTCGGCCAGGGACTTTTTGGCCAAGCCCGCCCTGATCAAGGAAATAATCGAGGTTATTGATGCAGGGGACATGCCACCTGAAGATGAACCTCAACTGGACCCCGGGGAGCGCGAAAAGCTTCTTGCCGCACTTAAGGTTCATTTGGCGAAATCGACTTCAGGCAACAAGTACAAGCGGCTCCAAATTCGGCGTTTGAATCGTTTTCAGTACAATAATTCAATCCGTGACCTTTTTCTGTTGAACCGCGATGTGTTTGTCTTGCCTGAGAAGTTGATGACACGGGAGAGCAATTACCTCCGGGACAAAACGGGCAGGATGCCGGATCGTGTCAATGTGTCCTGCCTGTCCCTTAAGCCCAGACCCGGCTTGAAGGACGTTCAAGCCTATCCGAAGGATTTGCGCGCCTCGCATGGATTTGACAACCAGGCCAACCAGTTGACCCTTTCCCCACTTCTTCTGGACAGCTTTCTCAAGCTTAGTGTGTCCATCGTTGAAAGCCCGGACTTCAATGAAGGGACTGTCGGCATCTGGAATGACTTCTTCAAGGAACCTCCGGCGGGTGCCGACCTGCAGGAAGAAGTCAGGAAAAGGCTGGCCCCTTTCCTTTTGCAGGCTTTCCGCAATCCTGTGGATGAGCCAACCCTCAGACGTTACACCGCCTACACCATTGGTAAAATCAAGGGGGGTCTACCCTTTGCGGATAGCATGAAAAAGGTGGCTTCGGCTGTACTTTCCTCACCGATGTTCCTGTTCAGGTATGGAATGGATGACAAGGGTAAGGATCAATTTGAACTGGCATCCAGGTTGTCGTTTTTTCTATGGGGGAGCAGTCCGGATATGGAGCTTCTTCGCTTGGCGGAAAGTGGTGAACTGTCCAAGCCGGAGACCCTGAGTAAAACCCTTGATAGAATGTTTGCTGATCCAAGGATCGAACGGTTCCTGGACACTTTTCCTGGGCAGTGGATGCAGTTGGAAAATGTCCTGGCGGCCACGCCGGACCCCAAGAAGCACAGGTTTTTCAGCCTGGATAAGGATAATCCCGCCAGCCTGCAGATGGTGCTGGAGCCGTTGCTCCTGTTTGACGCAGTGTTTATTGAAAATCGTCCGATCGTGGAACTGCTTTCACCGTCATTCAATTACCGGAGCGATTTTCTCAAGACCTGGTATACATCTGACCTGAAGCCACCTACTGTGGATACCAGTGACATTGAGGAGAAGAACCGGGTCAACAACCAGCGCCGGAAGGAACTGGAGGAGGAGATCAAGGAATCCAAGGCTGATTTGTCTGCGTTGATCGATCCCTTGAGGGCGAGGTTGCTGGATGAGCGTAAGAATGATGTCCTGAAGGAAAAGCCGGTGGACCTGAAGCCTTATGCTGCCTGGGAGTTTGATGGTGACTTGAAGAGTTCCGTAAACCGATTTGAACTCAAGGCGCATGGAAAGGTGCAGTTCAAGGATGGCAGTGTCATCCTGAATCGATCCTACCTGCAGAGCGGCAACCTGCCCATTGACTTGAAGGCCAAGACCCTGGAGGCCTGGTGCCAGGTAAAGGATATCAATCAAAAAGGGGGGGGGGTCATGGGCATCCAGGGCCCGGGTGATTTCTTTGACACGATCGTGCTTGGGGAAAGAAAGCAACGACACTGGATTTCCGGCAGCAACGGGCACGCCCGGACACTTGACTTTCCCGGATCCACCCCGGAGGGCAAGTCCAATGAAATGCTTCACCTTGCCATGGTTTACAAGGCGGACGGGACAACCACGCTGTACCGGAATGGAAAACCCTACGGCAAGCCCTACCGAAAGGGTGCGGCCACCTTTCCCAAGGGCAAGACCTCGGTACTATTCGGTTTGCGGCATCTGCCGGCCGACGGCAACAAGTTTTTGTCCATTAGCCTGGACAAGGCCAGACTTTACAACCGTGCTCTGACGGCTGAGGAGGTCGCTTCCTCCAGCAGCGGCCAAAACCTTTACATTTCCGACCAGGATTTATTACAGGCCATGACGGATGCACAAAAGGCAAAACAGGAAGCCTTGAACAAGGCAATCAGGGACTCCGAGGTCGCCATCAAGAAGATTCCCAAGCCAGGGAATCCCAATAGCGTAAGGCAGCAGGCGAAGAAGAATTTTGATAATGAGATGCGCAACAAACTGCGTTCGCGCACCTTTGAGCGCGTGGCGGCATCGGACCCGCGCTATGGAGGCATCATCACCAGTGCCGCCATGTTGAGCATGACCGCCGGTCCCAAGCGCACCCATCCCATTGCCCGTGGGGCCTGGATTATCGAGGTCGTCCTCAATGATCCCCCGCCTCCGCCGCCAAATGATGTCCCGCCTCTCAACGAGGACGGCGATGACCGGAAACTGACCATACGCGAGAAATTTGCCAAGCACCGTGAAAACCCGGATTGTGCCGGTTGCCATTCCAGACTCGACCCCCTTGGCTTTGCCATGGAGAATTTTGACATTACGGGTCGGTGGCGGGACAAGTATGAAAACGGACGCGATGTCGATCCCAGCGGAAAACTGCTCAGGAAGTATGAATTTGACGGCATCGTCAGCTTCAAGGAATCACTGGTCAAAGAGAACAGGCGATTTGCCAAGGCCTTCGCGGGTCATTTGTTGCGGTGCGCCTTGACCAGGGAACTTAAGCCGGCAGATATCCTGACCATCGATCTGATTGTCAATAAGACGGAGAAAGATGATTTTAGGCTGAAGTCCCTGATACGTGAGGTGATATTGAGCGATCGTTTCCTCCAGTTGAAGGAGTCAATTTAACAGCCCAATCTTTTAATCCCGAATAATAAAATTCATGCGAAAATGTCTGGGTATAATTGTTCTGGATTTTATTCTTGTTGTTGCCGCTACAGCCTTTGAGAAGGATATTCGCCCAATCCTTGAAAATACCTGTCTCAAGTGCCATGGCGGGGAAAAGGTGAAGGGTAAGGTTGATTTTTCAGGAATTTTGAATTTAGAACAAGCTGAAGAGCAATTGGATTTATGGGAAAAGGTTGTCGATGTTCTGGAAACCGGGGACATGCCACCCGAGGATGAACGGCAACTCACCACAGGAGAGACGCGAACGATACTGGATTGGTGTCATAAAGAATTGGCAAAGCCGATTGAAGCACAACCGGGTATTTTTCAACCCCGCAGGCTGTCTGCTCCCGAATATCGCAACACATTGCGCTCTTTGTTTGGTTTTGATCTTAAGGTCAGTATTGCCACTGCAGAGCAAACTCTTTCCGGTGAGCAGTCACTGGTCTTGAAACTGCTCCCGATTGACCCACCGGGAGTCAGTGGTTTTGTCAATGATACCCATGGAACCAAGCTTTCACCGATATTAATGGATCAATATCTACACCTTTCTGATGCGGCTTTGGAGAAACTATTTTCCATCAAAGGAAGGAAGCAATTGAGTTTCCTGATGGGCGTTCAAAAAAGTGAAGCATGGAAGCCTTATGACATAACATTGGAGGAGGCGAATACCCTCATTAGTAACTTTATTTCCCGAGCCTTGCGTCGCCCAATTAAGGCTAAGATGGCAACCCAGGTTTCAAAATCTCTTGAGCGTAAGATCGGGGAGGAGCTTCTTAAGGCAATCAAGTTTGAGATGAAGGCAATACTGATGTCTCCGGCTTTTCTTTATCGTGGTCTGCTTATGGAAGGTAAACCGGGTATTCAGCAGTCTGTGGATTCCTTTGAGTTAGCCGAGAGATTATCTTATTTTCTTTGGGAGGATAGGCCCGATGATGAGTTAACCGAGCTGGCATCAAGTGGTGAAATCTCAAAGCCTGGCATTATTGCAGAACAGGTCTCACGTATGTTATTATCCCCCAATTCAAGAAGCTTGGCAGAAAGTTTTGCCGTGCAGTGGCTTGGCTTGGCTAACATAGACGATATGTTTAAAAATGACCCCGGTGACCGAGGCCATGGCATGCGTACCCAACCCAGAGATTTTCTTCACTACCTTTTTACCGAGGAACGACCGGTAATGGAACTCATCGATTCAAGAGTGACATTTGTAAACCAAAGCACCTCTGGTTTTTATGGAAAGGATCGTCAACGACTGGCTCGATTTCCCAAGCCTCAGGGCGTGGAGCGGCAACGTACGATGAACCAGCGGTTGGAATTACGGGAGGCAGAAGGGCGTGGCGGAATACTAACCATGCCAAGTATACTCATTATGAACCGCGGACCAATTCTTCGGGGGACTTGGATGTTAAGGCGAATCCTTGGGGTTGAACTTGGCGAGCCTCCTGCGGATGTACCTCCAATAAAGCCCAGTCCCCGAGGACAAAAACTCTCATTCAGGGAACGATTCGCAGTGCATAGGGAAAACGCATCTTGCTCCCGTTGTCATAACAAGATTGATCCCCTTGGCTTCGCATTGGATGGTTATGACAATAACGGGCGTTACCTCCTTGGTGAAGCGCAGAAAAAAAACCTGAAAACTCCAATTGATACTTCGGGGCAACTTCCCGGAGGAGAAACCTTCGAGGATTTTGAGGAACTCAAGGCGGTCTTTATGACCAGTCAACGAGAGAACATTGTTCGTAATATTGTGGAGCAAACCTTGACCTACGCCCTATGTCGGGAACTAAAGCGTTTTGATCAGTCGACCGTTAACACGATCACCAAAAACCTTTGTCGAGATAACGGTACATGGAAAAGCCTCTTTACCCAGATTGCGAATAGTCTTCCCTTTAGGGAAACTTTCATTCAAAATGCCAAACATGAAGAGTCGAAACTGGAGGATTGATCGTAGGACATTCTTGCGGGGGGCTGCCGGTGCACTTGTTCCTCTCCCTTTTATTAATTTGATGGAAGGAAGTGCGGACAACGGGATAAGGAACCTTGCTGGAGATACGCAACCACCTGTGCGTTTCATGACCTTGTTCAAGCCGAATGGTGTGCATCCTCCCTCATGGAATATTAACGGTGGGATGGAAAATGATTTTCGCATGTCACCACTGATGAAGCCCTTTGCCAAGCATAAGGAGGACCTGATCATACTCGATAATATGGGGGATTTCGGGTTCTCTTCGCATAGTAATTCGACTCGCAGGTTTCTTTCCGGGCATCACAATAATCGAAAATCCGCCTCAGTGGACCAGATTATTGCAGATAAGATTAGTGCCGGTACAACCCATCGTTCCCTTGAACTGACTACCGAGGGGCTCTTTACCAATCAAATCGACTGCAGTTATATTTCCTATGACAAGAAGGGAGGGCGGATTCCGAGGGAAAGCGATCCTCAACTTGTTTTTGATCGCTTGTTTAGAAATCCACTCCGGGACCCAAATCAACGGCGACACATTTCCAGCCTTTTGGACCGCGTTAGCAATGATGCGAAGGCCTTGCAAAGGATAGCAGGAGCTGAGGATCAGGCTACTTTGGATGAGTATTTTACTGCAGTCAGGGAAACTGAAAAACGCCTTGAGAAAATGGCTCCTGTTTCAGGTTCCAAGGGCGTTGATTTCTCCAGTTTGGTTCGTCCGGAGAGCGGAGTAAATCTCAATGAACAGGTGGAGGCGATGCTTGATGTCATTGCAATGGCTTTGTGGACGGATTCAACTCGATGTATCTCCTACATGCTTGGCAACAGTAACAGTCGAATGATCTTCGATTTTCTTGGGATTAAGAAACAGCATCACTATCTATCACATTTCTTTCGTAATTTCAGCCGCTCAAATATAGATTCATTGCTCAAGATCAGTCTCTGGCATATGGAGAAGTTCGACTACCTGTTGTCCAAACTCAAGTCCTACAAGGATCATCACGGACGACTTCTTGACCATTGCGTGGTTTTATACGGTTCTGGAATGGGACACAGTGATAACCACACGGCACAACGAATTCCCATTGTTTTGGCAGGAAAAGGTGGTGGTCAGCTCAAGACAGGACGCTACCTGAGGTATTCCCAAAATCAGGAACTAAGCCGCCTTCATCTTTCCCTTCTTAGAATGTTCGGTGTGGAATCCGATTCATTTGCTAATTCATCGAGTCCACTACCGGGGTTGGGCGGTGGGTCTTTTGACGAGTATCGGGAGCGTCCTTTTACGAGTTGGGTCAAGTCCGAGCAGGGTAAAATGACCGTTCAGGGTCGCCTTCGCATGTCAGACAACCTTGACGAGGCCAAAGTCTTTTATATGGACATTAAGGACAAGCCTCCCGTCAGGATTGAAATCGGGTTCGGTGACTTTCATGGCTTTAATGTTGCTTACCATGTTGGTACACCAATCACATTATCGGGTAACAGTAGTGAGCGAAATGGGCAGCTTGTCATCACCAGGATTACCGAGATAAAGTCGGTCTTTGGGAACAGTAAACCAGGCAAGGCTGGCGGTTGATGGCTGAACCTTTTTTTTAAGTGAATCGGCGAAAATTGCTTATTGGGTCCAGTGTAACTCTGGCTACTCCTTTCATTGCAGGCAAGTCCTCGCGTCCCCGGATTCGCATTGGCCAGATTGGTCTTTCCCACCCGCATGCCCTCGGCAAACTCGCCGCTATTCGTTCCCTTGAAGGCATATTCGAATTGGTGGGGGTGGTGGAACCAGATCCCAAGCTGCGTCAAAAAGTAAGAGGTGTTAAGTATATTTCAATCGATGAACTAATGAGCTCTCCGTCATTGGAAGTCGTGGCGATAGAAACTCGTGTGAGTGATCTTGTCAGAACAGCACAACCGATAGTGGATGCAGGGAAACATATTCACCTGGATAAACCAGCTGGTCCAACTCTGGCTCCTTTTAAGAAACTCCTCGAATCTGCAGAACGACAAAACCTGACGATTCAAATGGGGTACATGCTTCGTTACAACCCTTCCTTCACTTTTATGTTTCGGGCTGTGCGTGAGAACTGGTTTGGCGAAATTATGGAGATCGATGCCATGATGGGAAAAAAGGCGGGCGTTGGAATGCGTAGGGAGCTTGCTCAATTTGCTGGAGGTGGATTTTTTGAGCTTGCCGGTCATATTTTGGATGCCGTGGTACATCTTCTTGGCAAACCCAAAATGGTACAAGGGTTCAATCTTCGTACACGGCAAAACACAGGAGATTCTTTTGCGGACAATCAACTTGCTGTTCTTGAATATGAAAAGGCCACTGTTTGCCTTCGTTGTAATCACAATGATCCATTTGGCGGGCCAAGGCGAAGATTTATTATTTCCGGTACACGGGGTGGGATGGAGATTCAACCACTTGAATCTGGAAAGTTTACATTGAATCTATATGAGTCTCGCGAAGGTTACAGGAAAGGTTCACAGTTGGTTGATCTCAAGGGGGGACGAAGCTATGCGATGGAATTTGAAGACCTTGCCAGAACCATTCGTGGCGAAAAGAAACTGGATTGGAACTATGAACACGATCTTACCGTTCACCATACTCTTCTTCGCATCTGTGGAATGGCCTGATTTGAGGGAAGTCCTTGATTCTGAAATCATGAACCTTTAAATTTTAGGACTTCAGAATGTACAGAAAACCTATTAATTCTTAGGGGCTGAAGTAGCTAAGGGTTAGTGCTTTGACTTGGAATGCCAGTATTTAAGCTGTTTGTATAGGTTTTGATGGTTGCCTCCATTGAAGCGCCATTCGCACTCCTTGAGAAACCAATGAAAATTGTTCGGTTTGATGCCATTGAATCTTCGCAGATGTCGTTTGGCTTGGTTCCAAAAGTTTTCGATCCCGTTGATGTGATTTCCCCTGTCGGCGAAGAGCTTGGAATGATTGATGCGCATGTGATGAAATTCTGTGACGTCGAGTGCATTGTACGCCTTGAAAGTGTCGGTGTAAACAATGCTGTCCGGAGTGACTATCTCTTCAATGATCGGGAGCAAGGTTTCGGTTCTTGCGTTAGGCACGATAGCCGTAAAAACCTTCCCTCCCCGCTTAAGCAAGCCGAATACAGCCACTTTGCCAGCTGCTCCTCTGCCTCGTTTCCCTTTTCGGATTCCACCGAAATAACTCTCATCAGCCTCGACCTCCCCATTCAATTCGTAGCTGGGAAGTTGAGAGGCTATGAGAAATCTCAGCCTCATGTAGAAACGAATGGCCGTGTTGGGTTGGACACCAATAATCTCGGCAGCAGCTCTTGCCGTCGTCCCGGCTACAAAGTGCTCCAAAAGCCTGTTTTGTCTTCTCGGCGAAAGACGACTTTTTCTTATGTACATAATTCGAATTATAGACTGTTTTCATGGTCTTAGCTACTTCAGCCCCAAGAATAATTCGAACACTTGCCAGTTGAAGATTCACCACTCAACATCCGGTGCTTCAACGAATGAAAATCCAGCTCCATAACACCCTTACCGGGAAACGAGAAGATATTGATCCCGAAAATAAAGGGAAATCAGGTTTTTACTGCTGCGGCCCCACCGTATACGGACCGGCACATATTGGAAACTTTCGCACGTTTCTTCTTCAGGATGTTTTCCGAAGGGTCATGGAAATGGAGGGGATCAATGTTCACCACGTTCGCAACCTGACAGATGTCGATGACAAGACCATTCGCCAGTCGCTTGCAGAAAATATGTCCCTTGCCGATTTCACGGAAATGTGGACCGTAAAGTTCCATGCAGACTGCGAGCAACTGAACATGCGCGCACCCCACGATGAACCGACGGCCACCGGGCATATCAAGGAACAAGTCGACCTTATTGAGCGGTTGATTGATGCAAACCATGCCTATGTGGCACAGGATGGTTCCGTATATTTTCGTATCACATCCTTTTCCGAGTATGGGCGACTCAGCAATCTAGACCAACGCGAGACACAGACACAGGCAACCTCCAGTTCCGGCGATCGCAACGATGCTGATGAGTATGACCGAGAAACCGTTGCCGACTTTGCCCTCTGGAAAGCCCACAAGGAGGAGGATGGGGATAACGCATGGGACAGTCCCTGGGGACGAGGACGCCCAGGGTGGCATATCGAGTGCAGTGCCATGAGCATGAAATACCTGGGGGAAAGTTTCGACATCCATGGAGGAGGGATAGACTTGTGCTTCCCCCACCATGAAAATGAAATCGCCCAGAGCGAGGCTGCCACGAAAAAGCCCTTTGCACGCCACTGGTTCCATTGCGCACATCTGATGGTGGATGGCGGAAAGATGAGCAAAAGTCTGGGCAACCTGTACACTTTGGAGGATCTTGTCGCCAAAGGATACCCCGCGCAGGTAATTCGCTACCTTTTGATCTCCGGAAGCTACCGCCAGTCACTTAATTTCACATTCCAAGGTCTTCAGGCGGCCCAAAGCGGCATCCAGAAACTGGAAAAAACGGTGGCCAACCTTTGCCAGTCTGCAGAGATAAATAAGAATGAGTTTAGAGGCCTGTCAAAAAAAGCACCGAATGGCGAGATGGAGTTCTTTCAAAAATCAAGGGAGGACCTTTGCCATGACCTAAACACATCAGCCTGCCTTGGTAATATTTTCTCAACCTTAAAGAAACTTTCGATAGAAACGCCAGACAAAGCCCCGCTTCGAACTGCACTTGAGGAACTGGCAACGATCCTCGAGGCCCTTGGGATTCAGCTAATTTTCGAAAAAGAAGATGGGGACAAAGACGATATCCCGCCTGAGGTAAATGAACTTGCAGAAAAACGCTGGCAGGCCAAGCAGGATAAGGACTGGGAGGCCGCTGACCAATTGCGCGATGAACTACAACATAAGGGATGGAAGATCCTCGACCACAAGGATGGTTATGATCTTGAAAAGGCCTAAGGAGTCTTCCTCCTCCCCTTTTTACTTGTCTTCAGGCGTCACTTTCAAATAACCGCAGTTCCATGGTCAATATGACGCCGCTAGAAGAAATAAGGCATTCGTCCTCGCACGTGCTGGCAACAGCTGTCCTTCGATTGTTTCCAGATGCCCAGCTCGATATTGGTCCGCCAACAGACAGCGGGTTTTATTACGACTTTGACCTGGAGCATAAATTCACCGCCGAGGATCTCGAGGCAATTGAGGCAGAGATGAAAAAGGTGATAAAGGAAAATCAACGGTTTGAGCGAGTTGAAGTCCCCCGCGAGGAAGCTATTAAAATCATCAAGGATTTCGGGCAGGAACGCTACAAAATTGGACGCCTGGAAGACATTCCTGAAGGAGATACAATCAGCTTTTATCGCAACGGCGATTTTATTGACCTATGTGCCGGCACGCACGTCAATTACACCAAGAAGATCAAGGCATATAAATTACTTTCCGTGGCTGGGGCCTACCACCGTGGCGACGAAAAAAATGCGCAACTACAACGTATTTATGGGACCGCCTTCCCTTCCAAGGATGAACTAGCGGCCTACCTTGTACAACTGGAAGAGGCTCGCCAACGGGACCATCGTAAGATTGGCAAGGACATGGGCCTCTTTGAAATCAATGACAAGGTTGGCCAGGGGCTCGTACTTTGGAAGCCTGCCGGAGCAACCGTGCGCCAGGAGCTTCAGGATTTTATTGGTGAGGAACTGACCAAGCAAGGTTACGATCAGGTGTTTACGCCGCATATTGGGAAACTGGATCTATACCGAACATCCGGTCATTTTCCCTATTATAAAGACTCCCAGTTTGCCCCGATTCTGGAACCGGACGACCTTCAGTCGATGGCAAATGAAGGATGCGCCTGCTCCGAACTTGTCAACAAGCTGGACGATGCGTCACTCAATGGCTTTCTACTGAAGCCAATGAATTGCCCGATGCATATCCAGATTTACGATTCCGAACCCCGTTCCTACCGGGATCTCCCGATACGGCTTGCAGAATTCGGCACTGTTTACCGTTGGGAACAATCAGGAGAGCTAAACGGTATGACCCGTGTCAGGGGATTCACACAGGATGATGCTCACCTCTTTGTGACATCAGACCAGTTGGCTGCTGAAATCAAAGGCTGCCTTCACCTCGCAAAAGTCGTCCTTTCGACCCTTGGCATGAATGACTACCGTGTCCGTGTAAGCCTTCGCGGAAAGGACTCGAGTAAGTACATCGGTGACCCTGACGACTGGGAAAAGGCGGAAAACGACCTTCGGGACGCGGCAAAAGATTTAGGGGTGCCCTTTACGGAGGAACTGGGCGAAGCCGCCTTCTACGGCCCAAAAATTGACTTTGTTGTAAAAGATGTCATCGGTCGCGAATGGCAACTGGGAACGGTGCAGGTCGATTACAATCTACCGGAACGGTTTGGTCTACACTACACCGGGGCAGACAATCAACCACATCGTCCGGTAATGATACATCGTGCACCATTTGGTTCAATGGAGCGATTTGTTGGAGTCCTCATCGAGCATTTCGCAGGCAATTTTCCCCTCTGGCTCGCGCCGGAACAGGTCCGCATACTTCCAATAAGCGAAAAGTTTGAAGACTATGCACAAAAAATCCACGACCTCTGCAAGTCCTTGGGATTACGTGCCACCTCTGACCTCCAAAGCGACAAGCTGGGCGCAAAGATTCGACGTGCCGAGACCAGCAAGGTCCCCTACATGATCATCGCCGGGCAAAAAGAAGCTGAAAGTGAAACCCTTTCCCTTCGCTCAAGAATTCATAAATCAAGGGAAGGCACCTACACCCACGATGAATTTGCCAAGCTTGTCCGGGAACAGGTCGCCAATCGCGACCTGCCAGACCCGGAGGAAAAGCAGTAGGACTAGAATGCCATTCCTTAATATCACCAGCAACGCGGACATTTCGCCGGAGGATATTGATTCTCTCCTTCGAGAAGGTGCGGCCATTTGCTGTGAGGTTCTCGGCAAACCTGCTGATTACATGCAAACCGCATTTAATACGGCCACCGACATGAATATGGGTTCCCGTCAAGGCCAGTTTGCCTTTGGGGAAGTCCGATCAATTGGACTGCCCGGGGATTCAATCCAACTGCTTTCCGAGCAACTATCCACTCTTCTAGCGGAAAGGCTTCAAGTCCCGAAGGGAAACATCTATCTCGTCTTTCAGGACATACCTGCTGATAAATGGGCCTGGGACGGCAAAACCTTCGGGTAGTCTTGCCATCGACCCCACATTAATCGTAGGGTCTTCCTGAAACAACTGCACCAACATGGACTGGGAAATCATATTTGTGATACTCCTGCTGATTCTGGCTCTAACCAGTTTCATCATGGAGAAAATCCCGCCGGATCTCACGGCATTAAGTGTGTTTGCAATCCTAATCCTGGCACAAGGAGTCACACACTCAACGCTCCTGCCAAGTCTGCCAGACATGTTTCAAGTGTTTACAAATTCCGCCCCAATAACCATTGGTGCAATGTTTATACTTAGTGCCGCTGTACAAAACTGTGGTGTGGTGGATACCCTCTCCGCTCTTTTGGAAAAAGTGGCCAAGGTTGGCTACACCGGATTCCTCCTGATCATGATGCTTCTAATCGCAGGGATTTCAGGTTTTGTGAACAATACACCGGTCGTGGTCATCCTTCTTCCAGTAATCATTACGCTGGCCCGCAAGATTGACCAACCAGCCTCCAAACTACTGATTCCCCTTTCCTATGCATCCATTCTAGGTGGAACCTGCACCCTCATCGGAACCAGCACCAACATCCTTGCCAGTAGTATTATAACCGAGCAAGGACAGGAACCAATCCGTATGTTTGAACTGGCCAAAGTTGGCCTGCCGCTCCTCGGGGTCGGCATTGTCTACCTTGTGATTTTCGGAAAAAAACTACTCCCCGTTCGAGAAACCCTCACAACCATGCTATCAGAGGATCAACGCAAGGAATTCCTCACCGAGGTTTTCGTGAAACCTGACGGGGAAATTATCGGGCAAAAAATCAAGGAAGCCGGACTGGACGGGAAACGTGGCATTCGTGTCCTTGAGATTATTCGGCACGGGGTCTCCCTCTTTGGCGATATTCGAAGCACGCCACTGGAAGCGGGTGATCGGTTGATACTCAAATGTCGCCCATCCGGGGTGGCGGAGGCTCGGGGGATGAAGGGAGTGGACCTGGTAAGCGAAGCTGGTGGACTTGAGCAAATCACAACAGATGAAGGAACCATGGTGGAAGGGGTGGTGGCGCCCAATTCAGAGCTTGTTGGTAGATCCATCCGTGAAATAAATTTTCGGCAGCGCTTTCGCACTGTGGTCATGGCAGTTCATAGACAGGGACGAAACATCAGCCAGAAATTGCGATCAATCAACCTCCGCCCCGGCGACACCCTACTTATGCTGGGAACACAGGACGCCATAGAAAACCTACGTTCCAGTGCCGATATCCTGCTACTCGACAAACCTCAGACACCGGCAGTCAGTCTCCGCAGGAAATTACCCGTGGTACTCTGCGTTCTCGCAGGGATAATAATTTGTAGCTCCTTTAACCTCATGCCCATTGCTGGATCTACCATCATTGGAGTGGCGATCCTATTCCTCACCGGTTGCATGAAACCCAAGGAAGGCTATGCAGCAGTGGACTGGGGGTTGCTTATCCTTATTTACGGTATGCTCGTCCTCGGGACAGCTCTTCAAAAAAGCGGGGCAACCGACCTTGTTGCAAATAGTCTCTCCGGATTGGCCCGAGTGCTACCCTTTGAAGACGGATATATATCCGCAATCCTTATGCTCGCAGTATGCTATCTGGTGACTGCCATTCTGACTGAATTACTCTCCAACAATGCAACAGTTGTTGTCATGACGCCAATAGCGATTGGACTTGCAATGAGTCTCGAAGTCGACCCCAGGCCATTTATAATCGCCACATGCATAGCCGCATCTGCAAGCTTTTCAACACCGATCGGGTACCAGACCAATACTTATGTCTATAGTGTGGGCGGATACCGATTTGGAGACTTCATCAAGATTGGGCTCCCCCTAGCTCTCATTTACTTCATTGGAAGTATGTACCTGATCCCAAAGGTTTGGTCTTTTTAACCCTAAGGCCCATGATATTCCTCCTGTTGGAATCGTAGTTTTTCCTGCCAATCGACCTCTGGGTTTTCCTGCAAGGAAACCCATAAAAAGCAAGCTGACCTTATTGCCTTAATCAATTATTAAATTAATAAGAGAAAAAAATGATTGATTGCCCCATGCACCTTGACTTCCCCGTAGGGGAACCCTAAAAATCATCATCTAGCTACTTTAATCGAATAACATCAGAAAAATACTTCCGAGAATTTAAACCCAGATCAATTTTGAAGTAATCTCAATGAGCGACGAATCACTGCCTGAAAATCCCGAAAGCAACGCAACGGAAGAAGAAGTCTACGACTCCACCAAAATCCAAAAACTGGAAGGTCTAGAAGGTGTCCGAAAAAGGCCGGACATGTATATTGGAGACACGGCAGAAAGAGGGCTACACCACTGTGTCTTCGAAATTGTCGACAACTCCATTGATGAAAGCCTGGCAGGATACTGTTCGGAGATTCAAGTAATTATACATCGTGACGGTTCCTGCTCCGTGAACGACGATGGTCGTGGCATCCCAATTGATGTCCATGAAAAGTATGGTATTCCCGCACTGGAACTCGTCCTTACCAACCTACATGCTGGAGGCAAATTTGGGAAAGGTGCCTATGCTGTATCCGGGGGACTACACGGTGTCGGGGCCAAGTGCGCCAATGCAGTTTCAGAATGGTTTGAGGCTGAGGTGAGACGGGACGGCAAAATCCACCAGATGAAGTTCGCTCAAGGTATTACAACTCAAAAAATAAAGATAATCGGTGACACAAAAGAAACAGGCACGAAAATCACGTTCATGCCAGACCCTGAAATCTTTGAAGAAACCAGAGATTTCAAGTTCGATATCCTCTCCAAGCGCCTTCGAGAACTTGCGTTCCTCAATCCAGGCATTACAATCAATGTAGAGGATGAACGCGATGGGCATGCCCAAAAAACAACGTATCAGTTCAACGACGGAATCGCCGAATACGTCCAGTACCTCAATCGGAGCAAGGACGCCCTGCATGAAGGAGTGATCGCCTTCCATGGAGAGGCCCCCTCAGTGGAAGATGAGACCCGAATGATCCAGGCCGATGTTGCCATGCTTTACAATGATTCGTATAGCGACCAAATTTATGCCTATGCCAACTCGATTCACAACGTAGAAGGCGGCACGCACCTTTCCGGCTTCAGAACAGCCCTAACACGTGTCATAAACAACTATGCCAAGGCCAACAATATCCTGAAGGATAAGGACCTTTCCCTTAGTGGGGAGGATGTTCGCGAAGGACTCATCGCAGTCATATCAATCAAGGTTCCCGAGCCTCGGTTTGAAGGCCAGACAAAGACCAAGCTTTCCAACAGGGAAGTCGATGGCATCATGCAAAAAATTGTTGGCGAAAAGCTAAAGTACTACTTTGAAACGGAGCCCAAAACCGCCAAGGCCATCATTGAAAAATGCGTCAACGCATCACGCGCGAGGGAAGCGGCTCGCAAGGCCCGAGAGACTGTCCGCAAAAGTGCCCTTGGTGCAGGAGGAGGTCTCCCCGGAAAACTTGCAGACTGCGCATCAAAAGACCCGTCCAAGTGCGAGCTCTATATAGTTGAGGGTGACTCCGCAGGAGGCTCTGCCAAACAAGGTCGAAACAGAGCAACCCAAGCAATTTTACCCCTCCGAGGAAAACTAATTAACGTTGAGAAAGCACGCCTCGACAGAGTACTTCAAAACACGGAAATACAGGCCCTTATTACAGCAGTGGGAACAGGCATAGGAGATAGTGAAGACGAAGGAGGCTTTAATGCAGAAAAAGCGCGCTATCACAAGGTCATCATCATGACAGACGCGGATGTTGACGGTTCCCATATCCGTACTCTTCTGCTAACGTTCCTCTTCCGCCAAATGCGTGGCCTCATCGAAATGGGATATGTATATATAGCACAACCTCCGCTCTACAAAATAAAGAGGAAGAAGCGCGAGCAGTATATTGAAAACGATCAGGAAATGAATCGAATCCTACTTGAACTTGGAGCGGAAGACGTTACTCTGGTTCGCAGCAGCGATAATCAACCAACCACCGGCCAGCCTCTTCAAGAAATCATTAACGACTTAGCTCGTCTCGAACTACTGGCCGGAGGCGTCACCCGATATGGTTGTTCACTCGCAGAATATCTCGGGAACCATAAGTCAGACCCCCTTGAACTACCACAATTTATTGGCCGGGTCCGCACGGGGAACGAGGAGAAGTTTCATTTTTTCCCAGGAGAAGAAGAAAAACAAGCCTTCATAAATGAACTGAATGTTCTTCCAGAGGAAGATCATGGGGGCAGCATCGCACGTCAGATTGAAGTGGATGAACAAGTTGTCCAGCAACGCATCTCCATACATGAAGTCTTCGAGGCTCACGAGTTGATCAAATTGCTAAACAAGCTCAAGCAAAACGGCATTAAACTTGATCAGTACAAGAATTGCGAGGAACCGGCCTTTCAACTCATTGAAAACATGGGGGAAGCAAAGGAAACGCAAGTTCCGCTACATAGCATCCTGGAACTTGTGGACAAGATTCGCACAATGGGTCGTAAGGGACTTCAAATCCAGCGTTATAAAGGTCTTGGAGAAATGAACCCCAAACAACTCTTTGAGACGACCATGGATCCTGAAACTCGAAGTCTACTCAAGGTCGACATAGCTGATGCAGCACTCGCAGACGGCATCTTTAGCATGCTGATGGGCGAAGATGTCCCCTCCCGAAGAGCGTTCATTGAAGATAATGCCCTCAATGTCTCCTATCTTGATGTGTAGCATCAACCGAGCATCTGTCACCCTTGATACAATTTAAATAATATAAATCCAACGCGCAAAGCTGTTAAACAGCCTAGCCCACACCTCAAAAGCACAAATGGTCGACGACGACACTCCAAACACTCCCGAAGACGAAGAAACTCCAGAGTCACCTGAAGCATCAGAAGAAGGTGGTGAATCTCCAGAGGACGCTCCGCCGGACGAAGCAACAGCGGGCGGAGGGAATGAACCTCCATCAAATGAAGACCCACCTGCCAGCGACGAAAATGAGGATGGCGAAGAAGAGGACGATGAGACCGCTGATATTCTTGAGCGACTGATCCCCACGAACATTACAGAGGTGATGCAGACCGCCTACATTGACTACTCAATGTCTGTGATTATAAGCCGTGCACTGCCTGATGCACGTGATGGGTTCAAGCCAGTACAACGTCGTATACTCTACGCAATGCTCCGCGAGGGGCTCGTTCATAATCGTAATTTCGATAAATGCGCCGGCGTCGTTGGGGAAGTCCTGAAAAATTATCACCCTCACGGAGACGCTTCCGTATACGACACCCTTGTCCGCCTCGCCCAGCCATGGGTCATGCGCTACCCGCTTATCGAGGGGCAAGGAAACTTCGGATCAATCGATGGAGACCCCGCTGCCGCCTATCGGTATACCGAGTGTCGCCTCTTCCCGATCGCGGAGGAGATGTTACGCAATATTGACGAGGATACTGTTGACTATGTCCCCAACTATAAGGAAAGCACAACAGAACCCTCGGTGCTCCCGGCCTCCGTCCCCAACCTTTTAATAAACGGCTCGACAGGCATTGCCGTGGGAATGACCACCAATATTCCACCGCACAACCTTAGTGAGGTTATAGATGCAACCTGCGCCATAATTGACAATCCCAGTATCTCTCTCGATGAACTCATCGAGATTATTCCCGGCCCCGATTTCCCGACCGGCGGGACAGTTGGAGGAAAACAGGAAATTGAAAAATACCTAAAGACCGGGCGCGGAATCCTTCGGACCCGTGGAACCTGTGAAATAGAAGAGCTTCCCAACGACAAAGAGCAAATCATTATTACGGAGACTCCTTACAATGTGAACCGTGCGACTCTCGTGACTAAGATCGCATATCTCGTCAATCAAAAGGAAATTGAAGGAGTGTCAGATCTTCGCGATGAATCGGATGAAAATACCCGCATCGTCGTAGAGTTAAAACGCGGTGAAATACCACGAGTAATAATAAACCAGCTCTACAAAATGACCCAGCTTGAGAGCTCCTTTGGCGTGATACTGCTAGCGCTAGACAAGCGACGTCCGAAGCAGATGAACATAAAGGAAATTATCCAATGTTACATCGAGCATAGGCGCGAGGTCATCTTTAGGCGTACCCAATTCCAACTGAAAAAAGCGGAGGATCGTGCACACATTCTGGAAGGCTATCTGCTGGCGCTCGATAATCTTGATGAAATCGTAAAAATCATACGAGCATCGCAGAATAGGGATGATGCCCGCACACGGTTGATGGAAAGATTTCCTTTCTCAGAGCGCCAAACCAATGCAATTCTTGATCTTCGCCTCTACCAGTTGACGGGGCTTGAACGCGAAAAGATCGAGGGGGAATACGAAGAACTTCAGAAACTCATCGCCCGACTTCGTGAAATCCTTGAAAACGAAGGAGAGCTACTAGGCGTCATCAAGACCGAACTGAAAGCAATCCAAGACAAATATGGGACTGCACGACGATCGATCGTCTCTGAGCATGAAAACCTTAGCATGGAGGACCTCATACCGCGTGAGGCCTGCCTCATCACCGTCACTCACAATGGATTTATTAAACGCACATCAATTGATGAATTTCGCGCACAGAAACGTGGCGGTGTTGGAGTCAAGGGAGCCGGTCAGTATGAGGACGATTTCATTGAGCAAATTTTTAGTGCATCGACCCATGACTTCATTCTCTTTTTCATGAATAATGGTCGCCTCTATGTACAAAAAGTGTACGATATTCCAGAAGGCAGCCGGATCTCAAAGGGACGCGCGATTAATAATCTTCTGGAAATTCAGAAAGGTGAAAAAATCGCTGCCATGATCTGCGTGGAAGCCTTTGAGGAGGACGGTACTCGCTTGGTATTTTGTACCAAGAAAGGCATTGTAAAGAAAACCTCCCTTTTCGATTACAAGAACTTCCGCCGGATGGGGACCAAGGGAATCAATATTGATGAAGATGATGAACTCCTCACAGTAAGACGCACACGGGGAGACGACAGCCTCATCATTGTGACCCGAAGCGGCCAGTCAGTCCGCTTCCATGAAGACGATCTTCGGAAACAAGGTCGTGTTACTCGAGGAGTCATTGGAATCCGATTCAAGGGTAAAGATGAGGTAAAGGCCATGGAGGTCGTTGACCCCGAAAGCACTCTTCTCATGGCCGGCACAAACGGCATGGGAAAGCGAACTGTCTTCGATGAATATCGCATTCAGAAACGTGGGGGAACAGGAATCATTGCAATGAAAACCCGTATTGTGGCGGGGGCTCTGAATGTGACTGATGATGATGAAATCATGATGTTTACGAAGTCCGGGCAAGCCGTGCGCTCACCCGTCAAGGATGTTCGGGTAATTGGCCGGACGACTCAGGGAGTGCGGCTTATCAATCTTCGTGAAGGTGACCGCCTAATTGGAATCTCCAAGGTTCTCGACATAAAAGACGAGGATGAGGAACCCAATGAGGACGAAGATGGCACAGAACAGGTGGAAGACACGGATTCTGCAAGTAATGAAGAAAACATTGGAGAGCCCAAAGAATCTGAGGATACCGCGGAAGAAACTCAAGAACCGGAGGATACCGAAAAGTAATATCTCCCAGCAAAGGTTTGGGAGGCCTACTTCTCCCGACAATTCATTCACCTAAAAAATATTTAGGAGGCTATTCAGAACAACTTTGCTTGGCGAGCATCTTGCTTCTTCCTTGACCCTGCAATGCTCTGCGTTAGCAACCAAGGAAGTGTGAGATGGGACTCCAATTCTTGATAGCTTTGGAGATTTAACAGCAATACTGCAGAAGCGATGGCATCGAATAGCGCGGCATGAAACTGCCGGCGAGAAGGGGGACAAAAACGCTCTGCCAATTGTTCCACCTCCGGCAAAAGATTGAAGGTCGAAATTAACTTTCCCAAACCATAGCTTTCAAGTTTTGGAAACAGGTTTGAATAAAGTTCTTTGGTGTCCAACCATGGGCCCCATTCAGCAATCGACTGCCCAGGGTGAAGGAAATCTGGTGCCATCCGGGGATGGGACCAAGTTCTTTTCAACAAGTTCTCCTCAACGGATGCATGATGAGCGCAGAGGGGGCCAGACTGCCTGAGTCCGATAAAATAATCCCAATATGCTTTCAACGGCTCGGCATCGGCCACATCCTCATTTACGATCCCATGAAGTTCCATCTCCCTGCGAGGAATTCGCCCTTGGGGTTTACAGAATTCCGAACGCGCCTCGACGACCTCACCTCCCTTCACTGTAGCCAACCCGAATTCAACAACGCCAGAGTAGCCATTGCCTTCAAAATCCAGAATGTGAATGGGAACATCCATCCAGTTTTTATGAAAATCGGACATTAGGAGGCTTTCAGGCTGGATTTTTAAATTAATAAGGTTAACTGGTGACAATGCAAATGGGCATATTTGTCAACTTCCTCAATGAACTGCTTGATACAAGTCGAGAAATTATTTGCCCCTACTTCACTGATCCGAACCTTCAGGTGGAGACCAAGAAAGATGAAACCCCAGTCACTATCGCTGACCGGGAGACCGAACGTGCCCTACGTACAAAAATTAGCAAAAAATTCCCTGACCATGGCATCATCGGGGAGGAATTTGGAAATGAAAGGGAGGATGCCGAATACGTCTGGGTACTGGATCCCATTGATGGAACAAAATCTTTTATCTCAGGAGTGCCACTATTCGGCACTCTAATAGGTCTGCTGAAAGATGGGGTCCCGATACTTGGGGCAATCGATCAGCCAATACTGAGACAACGTATGACAGGAGACGGGGAGCAAACCTTGCTGAATGGCAATCCCGTAGATATCCGAAATACGGACACTCTTGCCGAGGCCACACTCCTCTCCACGGACCCACTGGAACCAGGCAGGACTTGGAATCAAGCTTCATGGATGAACTTGACCAATCGTGTTCGCTTATACAGAACATGGGGAGACTGTTACGGATACCTGCTCCTTGCCGCAGGGAAATGCGACATCATGATTGATCCCATAGTGTCAAAATGGGACTTCCTCCCTGTTATCCCGATCATTCGGGGTGCTGGAGGGATTATAACCGACTGGACTGGGGAAGATCCCATCCAGGGGAGCTCAATTGTTGCGTCTTCGCCACGTATCCACGCTGAAATTATTCAAATTCTCAATCAGGACATTCCAGAGAATTAATCACCTTATCATTATGTTCAGTCATAATTTCTAATGCTTGGCTTGCGATTTGTATTGAAACATTCGTCAATTTTCATCAAATAGATGTCCCCATGGAGCATAACTACACTGAGAGTAGCATAAAGTCCCTTGACTGGAAGGAACATATCCGCCTCAGGCCTGGGATGTATATTGGGAAACTGGGCGATGGTTCCTCCGACGACGATGGCATCTACGTCCTGGTAAAGGAGGTGATTGACAACTGCATTGACGAGTTCGCCATGGGCTTTGGTAAGCAGATCGATCTATCATTAACACCCGATGGGACCATGAGCGTTCGTGACTATGGGCGAGGAGTGCCATTGGGCAAGCTGATGGATTGTGCCGCCAAAATTAACACAGGCGCAAAGTATGATTCTGAAGTCTTCAAGAAATCTGTTGGCCTTAACGGAGTTGGCATCAAGGCCGTCAACGCACTTTCAAAAGAATTTCGTATAGAGGCATTCCGTGACGGAGAAACCCGCCGCATCGATTTTGCCAAAGGTGACGTGGTCGATGAGGATAAGAAGGCAAAAAAGACTACGGAGGATAATGGAACAAGCATTACCTTCACCCCTGACGTTGAAATGTTCCGGAAATTTCGATTCAGAGAACGCCATCTTGAAAAGATGCTGCGTTACTACTGCTACCTCAATCCTGGTCTGAATATTCGATTTAATGGGAAACGATTTCGCTCAAAAAATGGTCTATGTGACCTATTGGAAGAAGTCATTACCGAAGAAGTGCGCTACCCTATTGTTCATCTTTCAGGGCATGACATTGAGATTGCATTTACTCATGTTGAGCAAACTGGTGAAGAATATTACTCTTTTGCCAATGGGCAGCACACAACACAAGGAGGAACCCATCAGGCAGCATTCAGGGAAGCAATCGCCAAGACAATTCGTGAATTTTATAAAAAAAGCTTCGAGGCAGTAGATATCCGAAATGGAATTGTCGCAGCAATTAGTATAAAGATAGAGGAACCCGTCTTTGAGTCTCAAACAAAGACAAAGCTGGGTTCGCTAAATATGTCTCCTGAGGGAGCAACCGTTCGAAACTTCGTTCTTGGTTTTATCAAGGAGAAACTGGACAACTACCTTCATAAGCACCCAGAAGTCAGTGAACCTCTTCTTGCTCGCATCCAACAGGCGGAGCATGAGAGAAAAGAGCTAAAAGGGATCAAGAAAATAGCACGTGAACGCGCAAAAAAAGCAAAAATTCATAACCGAAAGCTCCGTGACTGCCGTTCACATTTAAATACAAAGGATAAACAAAGATTTGAATCCACCCTGTTTATTACTGAAGGAGACTCCGCCAGTGGTTCCATAACTAAGTCCAGAAATGTCACGACTCAAGCGGTCTTTAGCCTAAAAGGGAAGCCTTTGAATTGCTTTGGACTAACAAAGAAGGTCGTATACGAGAATGAGGAGTTCAACCTCATACAGCATGCATTAAATATCGAGGACGACTTGGAGAACCTGCGCTACAACAAAATAGTAATTGCCACTGATGCAGATGTTGATGGCATGCATATTCGCCTACTCCTCATAACATTCTTTCTCCAGTTTTTCCCAGAACTGATTCGGGAACAACATCTATATATACTTCAAACCCCGTTATTTCGAGTCAGAAACAAGAAAGATACACGCTACTGCTATACTGAGCTGGAGCGACAAGAAGCCATATCTTCACTTGGAGCAAAAGCTGAAATCACTCGTTTCAAGGGCCTAGGGGAAATCTCTCCGGACGAATTCAAGTATTTTATCGGCGATGAAATACGTCTGGACCCCGTCATGATCAAGACCAAGTCCTCTATTAAAGAGATGCTTAAATTCTATATGGGCAAGAATACACCGGATCGGCAGGAGTTCATAATTGAAAATTTGCGAGTTGAGCAAGATGTGGCAGATGAAGAGAAGGACGAGGAGCCCAACGCCAATGTTGAGCCCATCCAAAATGAAGCTGAGGAAAAGGCAATCGCCTGAGATGAGACAACCAACTAAGGAATGGACGAGAACAAGGATCAAGCCACCGACGACAAAGTAAAACCAGTACCAGGCAAGAATGACCCTGCATCCCAAAAGGAAGCAGCAAATGAAGGCAAAGAACCCGAAACCGAAGGCAACGGGGAGAAAGAGGCTGGTGCCCCGGAAGCAGAACCATTTACACCAGCCCCCTACATGGAGGCTGGTGAAGGGGTTGGAGATGAGGACGATGATTCCATGCATGTTGGGCGAATGTATGGGAATTGGTTTCTGGAATACGCATCCTATGTGATTCTAGAGAGAGCAGTCCCGCATATAAATGACGGCCTTAAACCCGTTCAGCGGCGTATTCTACACTCCATGAGGGAGATGGAAGATGGTCGCTATAACAAAGTTGCCAATATAATCGGCAATACAATGAAGTACCATCCTCATGGCGATGCGTCAATCGGAGATGCCATGGTCCAAGTCGGTCAAAAGGAGCTACTGATCGACATGCAGGGTAACTGGGGCAATATCTATACTGGCGATTCTGCCGCAGCTCCCAGATACATAGAGGCACGGCTCACTCCCTTTGCACTTGAGGTCATCTTTAACCCAAAGACCACAATATGGAATTTTTCCTACGATGGTCGCAACAAGGAACCAGAAACTCTACCAGTTAAGTTCCCGCTTCTGGTTTCGCAAGGAGCGGAGGGTATTGCAGTTGGCCTATCAACCAAAATCCTACCTCATAATTTCTGCGAGCTTCTTGAGGCATCGATTTCTGCACTTCGCAAAGAAGAGATCAAAATCTTACCAGATTTCCCAACTGCGGGACTCATGGACGCGACCGATTACAATGATGGGCAGCGCGGTGGAAAGGTTCGGGTAAGGGCCCGAATTGAGCAGGTCAAAAAACATCTCGTAAAAATCACCGAGATCCCCTTTTCCACAACGACGACGAGTCTGATTGATTCCATCCTTGCAGCAAACGACAAGGGCAAGATTAAAATTCAGCGTGTTGATGACAATACAGCTGAGTTCGTGGAGATACTTGTCCACCTGCCATCTACCATTGCCGCAGAGGATGCCATACCCGCCCTGTATAAGTTCACAAATTGTGAAGTATCCATTTCACCCAACGCGTGTATCATCGTCGATAAGCAACCCCAGTTCCTTTCCGTCAGTGAATTATTACGCCTCTCCGCGATACAGACCAAAGCACTACTACGACAAGAGCTGGAAATTCGCCTTCATGAACTTGAGGAGAAATGGCATTTTGCCTCCCTTGAGAAAATATTTATCGAGAAACGCATCTATCGCCGAATTGAAAAGGAAGAGACTTGGGAAGGAGTTCTCAAAACAGTAGACGAAGGGCTTGATCCTCATAAGGAGCTTTTCCACCGCAAAATCACTCAAGATGATATCCTTCGCCTTCTTGAAATTAGAATTAAAAGAATCTCAAAATATAACTCCTTCAAAGCGGATGAAATAATAACAGGATACGAGGAGGAGATGGAGGAGGTAAAACGCCACCTTAAACAGTTAACGAAGTACGCAATACGTTATTTCAAGGACATCCTCAAGAAATACGGAAAGGGACATGATCGAAAAACTGAAATCACCACCTTTGACAAAATTGTCGCCTCTCAGGTCGCAACTGCCAACGAGACACTTTACCTCAATCGTAAAGATGGATTCGCAGGATGGAGCCTTAAGCGGGACAGCGCTATCGAAAAATGTTCTCAGCTTGACGATGTAATTGTCTTTTCAAAGGACGGAACCGTCAAGGTATCGAGAGTCCAGGACAAATTTTTCATAGGAAAGAACCCTGTACATATCGCAATCTTTCGGAAAGATGAACCCAAGACCTATGCAATGGTCTATCGCGATGGGAAAAGCGGCAATACCTTTGCCAAACGCTTCCAGATGGGCGGGGTTACACGGGACAAGGAATATGAAATTATAAAGAATCGACGAGGGAGTCGAATCTGGTTTTTCGCAATATATGATAATGACCAACAGACAGAAAAGGTTCTTGTTCATCTTGATCCCACAGCCAAAGCAAGGAACAAGACTGTCCATATCGACTTCGCGGAGATGCCTGTTAAAAACCGTGGGGCTATTGGTGTCACGATAACAAAGCATAAAGTCGAACGCGTTGCACGCTCCCCCCGCCCCAATGGAGAGCCCGATATTCAAGAAAAACCATCGCCTCCAGAGGATGATGAAATTCCCGATGCAACTGAAGAAAAACCTTTGGTATCGAAGAAAAAAGAGACCCCAGAAAAAAAATCTGGTAAAAATAAGCCAAATATCAAATCGCTCCCTCCTCCAAAGAAAGCATCTACAACAAAACCGCACCCAAAGAAGGAGGTTCCTTCCGCCAATTCATCAAAAGCCAAAAAAGAATCGACCACGCCCAAGGCTCACACGGTCTCAAACCCATCAAAAAAGGCCACTTCTGATTTCCTTCAGGAACTCCTTGACTTCGGTTAACTATCCAACCCCGTCGACCGACGTAATCATTATAGAAACCCTCGTGGGTCAGTTGCCTACATTGGACTGGTCAGGACGTTGCATCAATCTAACTTCATGCCGGGCGGTCGCCATCATACCCTCAGCCAAATAACCGCCATAGGCAATCCCAGGGAAAACAGCAGCGTGCCGACCAAGGATAGTTCCCGGCTGAATGGTAGTGTTGCAACCCACTTCAGCCCCATCGCCAAGAATACCTCCTAGTTTCTTTAACCCGGTGCAAATTGAACCCTCCGGCGTCTTCACGATAACATACTGCTGGTCAAGCCTCAGATTTGAAAGGATGACCCCGGCACCAAGATGCGTCCGATTGCCGAGAATAGAATCACCAACATAATTGAAATGAGGAGTCTGTACATCATCCATCAATAAACAATTTTTATATTCACAGGAATTACCGAGGACGCAACCACGCCCAGCTATCACATTTCCCCGAATGAAAACACCAGGTCGCAATTCACACTCCGGACCGATATATGCGGGCCCCTCAATGACACCAAAGGGAGGAAGTTGTAAGCCTTCACTCAAAAAAACATCTCCTTTGATGATTAATCCCGGCGGAAGGTTTACCTGGTGACGATTAGGGAAAATAAATGCTGACAGCGCCTCACGCACTTTAGGCAACCATTCCCATGGTGCTGCCGTCTCCTCGAATAAATTGCCAAATGGCAATGATTCAGGAAATTCCCACAAGTCTCCAGCCTTCATATCCGGGCATAAAAATGGAGCGGGCGATGAGATTCGAACTCACGACCTCCACCTTGGCAAGGTGGCGCTCTACCAGCTAAGCTACGCCCGCCCAGCTATAAAAAAGAGCCCCACATGATCTAAGTCAGTAATCCGTTGTCAAATGGTTTCTTGCCAATTCAAAGAATTAAACATTCGTCAGTACATAAGTTATTCAAGCTAAGGCATTAATTATTACCAAACACAAATGGGGGTTAGAGACCGATCTCCTTCAATTTAGCTACGCGAAAACTATCGGGAACAGGCGCCATTCCCGCCTGAAATATAGCCTGTGCAACCTCAGCTGAATAGAGTACCCGGAGTGTGGGTGCCAAAGCCTGAATGCGAGACTCAGGAAATAAAATGAAAAAAGGCATCTGTAGCGAGTAGTCTCCAAAAAAAAGATTTTCTGGTGTCGCGCCAAAAGGTTCACCGCCCTTTGATACAATGGGGATAGATTTACCAAAGGCATCAGCATGCAGTGAAGCAAAAACCCCTATAGAACCAGGGTTTTTCTGAAATGCATTAGCAAGCGCCTGTTCGTCTGGAAAAACCTTTACGGACGATTGCAGGCGATCCGCAGGTAAAACATGGTGTTCAAATATTTCACGGGAAAAGGATGTATACCGCTGGACAACCATCGGCTCAATACCCCGTTGTTTCCAGTCCCCAGCCAAGCCCAAACCACCCCAACGCGCTAATCTCCGTTCTGCACGACTACCAAAGACAGCCCTAAGTTGATCAATTGAAATTTCGCTTATCGGATTATCCTTTGAGACGAAAACCCGGCTAATTCGGTAGGAAATGGGCAACTGCAACATACCCGACACCTTCGGAATATCATCTCTGGATTTGCTTGAGATAATTACCAAGTCGGCCTTGCCTGCCTCAATCAACTGACGAGCCTTTTGGGATCCAGACCATTTTGTATGAACCCCCAGCGGTTTACATAAACTGGTGATACGCTCGGCAATGTCTCCGCGAAAAAGGTCAGTTCCAACAATATTGATTGAGGAAGGCTCCTGAGCAGAAAGCTGGCAAAAAAATATGGCGAGAATCCACCAATAAGACTTACAGGCAACTCTTTTCATACAATCAATTATAGATGGATTCGCATATTATCATCTTGTATCCAGTTCCGGCCACTTAAGAACCTTGCGATGAAGTGTTCTACGGCTTATGCCTAGAAGTTGGGCTGCCTGAGTACGGTTCCCATGAGTCTGGACAAGTGCGTTACGAAGAAGTCGCTTTTCATTTTCCTCCTTGGAAAGAATGCCGCTCGGTGGCGTATACATGGGAGTATCGGTATCAGAATCGATACCTTCTGGCTTCTCCGGGTGCAAAAACCGGGGATCCATGTCGTATTCATTAACTTCACCGCCCTGTTTAAGGACAACAAGGTTTTCACAAAAATTGCGCAATTCACGAATGTTCCCTGGCCAACGATATGCCTGGAGAGCTGACATCGCCTTGGGAGTAAGAGTCACCTCAGGAAGCTCATTTTCTTCTGCAAATCGAGTCAGGAAATGTTCAATAAGCAAAGGAATATCATCCATGCGATGGCGAAGGGGCGGTAAGGAAATTTTGACAACATCAAGTCGATAATAGAGGTCTTCGCGGAACTCCCCTTTAAGTGACAATGCCTTAAGATCACGATTGGTGGCACAGACGAGTCGAACGTCAACTTGGACAGGCTTTATACTGCCTACTCGCTCAAAAGTTTTTGTTTCAAGAAAACGTAGAAGTTTGACCTGAGTAGATGCATCGATTTCCCCGATTTCATCGAGAAACAGTGTCCCACTATGAGCCGACTCAAAGCGGCCAATACGCTTCTCTGAGGCTCCCGTAAAGGCCCCTTTCTCATGGCCAAAAAGTTCACTTTCCAAAAGATTGGCAGGTAGTGCAGCACAATGAACCGCGACAAAAGGGTTACGTATCCGGTTACTATTCTGGTGGAGTGCTTGAGCGATCAATTCCTTACCGGTACCAGTCTCCCCCTCGAGTAAAACCGTGGTTGTTGCCGGAGCTACAAGTTTTACTCGCTCCAGCACAGAAGCAAGGGTTCCCGACTCCCCAATAATCCCATCGAAACTGTATTTTTTATCGAGACGTTGATGGAGAGCCACATTCTCTTCCTGCGTTTTTCGAGAATGCAAGGCACGGGAAATAAGAATCTCGAGCTTTTCCAAGTTGACAGGCTTGGTAAGAAAATCGTGAGCGCCTCGTTTCATGGCTTCAACGGCAAGATCAACTGTGCCATAAGCGGTCATCATAATACACACAGGATGGTACGGCATCTGGATAGCGCGATCAATTACGGTCATGCCGGACTTACCGGCCATCTTGAGATCAGTTAGAACTACATCAAACTTCTCGGCATCCAGTAGGTTAAATGCCTCAGTTGGGTTTTCCGCAAGATAGACATCATAGTCTTCCTCCAATGCAAGTTCCAGTCCCTCGCGGGTGTGTTTCTCGTCATCGACGATCAAAATGGTGGCAGGCATGGCTAGCTAAAATTAGTAGAGAAAAATGAAAGTAAATTAATGCTTAACCTTCCAGACCTTCATTTTCAAGTAGTCTTGTGCGTCGATACTTCCGCGGGAACTGAAGGGTAATAACAGTTCCCATACCGACCTTGCTGTCGATCCCGATTCGACCACCATGTTCCCGCATAATTCTCTGTACAATCATCATCCCCAAGCCATGTCCCTTGTCTTTCGTTGAGTAATATGGAAGAAAAACCTTCGAAATATCTGTTTCCGCGATTCCCATACCCGTGTCAGCAAACTGAAGAAAAATAAAGTCATCATCTCCTCGGGCGACAATTTTAAGGCGATTTCCCTTTTGCATCGCTTCCAGTGAATTCTTCAGTATATTAAAAAAAACCTGCTTGATCTGGTCGCCATCACCCTGAATTACAGGATTTTTCTCTATGATCTCAACCTCAATATGAAGATTACGATCCTGAAATTCAACTCCCTGAACATCAATTACTTCATGAAGAAGATTTAAAAGGCTTAATTCCTTCAGATCAGGAGGCGATGGGCGAACTGCCTCCAGGAAATGTTTAATAATACTATCCAACCGCTTGACCTCACTCATGCAAACCCCGACTGAAGTCCCTAGTTTCTCGAGTTCCCCTATGCCATCCAACTTCTTCAACTTCCTTTCCATGAGTTGGAGATGAATAATAAGAGAATTCAGTGGATTACCCAATTCGTGAGCAACTCCTGAGGCAAGCATGAGAACAGAGTTTACTTTTTCACTCTCAATCAATTGCTCTGTAGAAAGTCTCTCCTCAGTAATATCGGTGAGGATAATAGCAAGGTTACGTAGTCGCGGTCCTCCAGCACCATCCTGCAAGGGAACTATATAAAGACGGACCAACCGCTCTTCCGGGTATGAAAGTTCGATTTCACGAGAAACAAAGGATTCCTCATCGTCCGTCTGGAAAGTAGAACCCTCAAGGCTACGATGAAGGTCTGGCACCAACTTCCACAAGATCTCCTTGCCGATCTTGGTCTCTTTCATGCCAATGAGTTTACATCCCTGGGCGTTTGCATACTGGATAACACCGTTCTCATCGATAACAAGAATGCCATCCCGGATCGTATTAAATACAGTTTCCAGCAATCGACGTTCACGCATAAGTCTCTGAACGACTTGGGGAAGGTTCGCCGAATCCAAATCTTCCAGATTTCCCAGGATACGGTCGAGCGAACTTTTCTTTTTCGGCATTAGGGGATGTAGAATGCGGTGATACTTCGTCTAATTCAAGGATGGAGTCGCTCAAGTAGGAATCATGGAATTATCAGGCAATACCAATAAGGTCTAACAACTGACCTGCTAAGTCTATTTTAAGACCAGGACCGAGATCGTACCGTCGCCCATCACGATTGATCAGCATCAGCTCATTTTCATCACATTGAAATCCTCCATGATCCTGCCCCACCAAGTTTCCGGCGATCCAATCCAAATGCTTATCTGCAAGTTTCCTACGAGCATTTATCTCTAATTCCTCAGTTTCAGCACAAAAGCCAACAATCGTCTGGCGACTATGCTTTCGCAAAGACATCGTTCGCAGTATGTCTGAAGTCGGAATTAATTCCAGAGCCTGTACATACTTGGACTTCTTTATTTTATGCGATACCACATTTTTTGGGCTCCAATCACTTACTGCAGCAACCGAGATAAAATAATCACAAAATTCAAAAAGACGTGCGACAACCTCCAGCATCTCCTGTGCAGAAACTACAGGATGTAACGTCATGCCAGTAGGACACTCAAGAAAAGTGGGGCCACTAACCAAATCAACAGAACAACCTAGATTTCTGGCCGCTTCAGCAATGGCGTAACCCATCTTGCCTGAAGATGGGTTTGAAAGGAATCGAACGGGGTCCAGAAACTCCCGGGTAGGACCAGCGGTTATAAGAATTTGCTTATTTCTTGCTTTCACAGTTCGGTCAACAAGGCTTTACAACCTTTTTAAATGGTCAAAATTGGAATATGGAAACATCTAAAAAACGCTCTCAACAGGAAAATGCACTACTAAATATCGGCCTAAACTTTGCCTTGCCGGTGTTCATTATGTCAAAAGGGCCCAAGGCCGAATGGTTGCTGGCAATAGCAGACAAGCTAGATCTGAAACCAGGCATCGCGGCAATGATTCTAGCACTTGCTTTTCCGATTAGTTACGGGATTTATGACTTTGTAAATCGGAGGAAATATAATTTCTTTTCCATCCTAGGATTTGTCAGCGTACTCATGACAGGTCTGATGACAATTTTTGAAGTTCCCAAAGAATGGATTGCATGGAAAGAGGCCGCAATACCTACCTTACTGGGACTGGCAGTACTTGCCTCTCTCAAAACGAAGAATCCACTCGTGCGCCTTTTTATATATAACGATCAGGTGATGCAGGTGGAAAAGGTCAATGAAAGGCTTCAGGCAAATAATAACGAAGAGGGGTTCGAAAAACTCCTAAGGAATTGTACTCTTTGGCTCTCTCTGTCGTTCCTTATCAGCGCCATTTTAAACTTCATCTTGGCGAAGGTTTTTATCCAAAGTGAAACAGGGACTGAGATGTTCACTCAAGAGATGGGGAAAATGACTTTTTGGAGTTACATAATTATAATGGTCCCATCAATGGCCATCATGGCTTTCATCCTCTACCGCCTAATTCGTGGCATACGGCAAATGACCGGTCTGACGATGGAAGAATTCCTCGGGAATGAGGCAAATATTGAGGCTTCTAAATCAGAGTGATCCAGTAACGTGTGCAATGA
>Ga0209660_1000170_pt1 | contig 40823 bp, 30 predicted proteins | sample SaaInlV_100m_DNA_2_FD_184659 | JGI IMG/M metagenome (GOLD analysis project Ga0209660, IMG submission 184659) | Marine microbial communities from expanding oxygen minimum zones in the Saanich Inlet - SI072_LV_100m_DNA (SPAdes) (version 2) | ecosystem: Environmental > Aquatic > Marine > Intertidal... | reverse complement strand
ACCAATGACCAGTGAGAACGTCCAGTCTCTTATATGCGGGACAATACCCCCGCCGGTGGCACGCCGAAAAATAGTTTTCTCATTTCCGCCGGTGGTTTTCTGCACAAAATCAAATTTCTGGGAATAACCGCAGGTCCAGCATGGAAATTCCCATCCATAATGCCGGAAAATTACAGAATTCGGAAAAGGGTTGTTGTAAAGCAACAGCAGGTCCTCCTCCATATTACGAAATGGATGTTGCCGTCGGTCTGGCATTATAATAAGTCTGGATCGCATTTGAAAATTGTTGTGGGGTTCCATTGCCCGATGGCAAAGGATTCTTTTTTTGTATCTAGTCCATGAGTTTGGAAAACCTAGTAAATAAAAATGTATTAAGTCAGCCGGTATACGAACCGGGCAAGCCCATAGAGACTGTTGCTCGTGAACTTGGTCTTGACCCTGCTGGTATTGCCAAGCTGGCTTCTAATGAGAGTCCGTTCGGTTCTTCCCCAAAAGCTGTTGCCGCCGTTAAGGCCTGGGCGGATGATGCATGGTTGTATCCGGATGGTGGTTGCTACGAGCTTAAGAACAAGTTGGCTGCCATACGTGGGGTTGCTCCGGAGCAGCTCATCTTGGGAAATGGATCCAATGAAATAATTGAGCTTTTGGGGCACACCTTTCTTGGAAAAGGAGACGAGGTTATCTTCGGGTCTCAGGCTTTTATCGTTTATAAATTGGTGACATTGCTTTTTGGCGCCAAGCCGGTGGAAATCCCCATGCCTCAGTTTTGTCATGATCTTGATGCTATGGCCCGTGCGGTCACTGACCGAACGCGTCTTATTTTTATTGCCAGTCCCAACAATCCGACCGGGACTGCAAATACCGAGTCCGATCTTATGGAATTTGCGCGCTCCCTGCCTGAGCATGTCGTATTTTGCCTCGATGAGGCTTATGCCGAATATAGTGAGAATCCTCCTGATTTGCGGCCTCTAATTTCTGAAGGCCGTAATGTTATCTGTATGCGGACTTTCTCTAAGATATTTGGATTGGCCGGCTTTCGTATCGGTTACGGCTATGCCAGCCGGGATATGATTGCACTTCTTAATCGTATTCGCCAACCGTTCAATGTAAACACAGCTGCTCAGGTTGCGGCACTTGCCGCACTTGATGATGATCGTTTTATTCAAGACTGTCGTACTCTGAATCTTGCCAATGGTAAAGTGCTGGCAGACGGCTTGCGCGAACTAGGTCTTAACCCGGTTCCATCTGAAGCAAATTTTTTACTTGTGGAATTTGTAAACGCAATGGAAGCTTTCCACACCCTACAAGTAAATGGCGTTATTGTCCGACCACTCCAGCCATACAACCTTCCTAACCATCTTCGGCTAACTATTGGAACCCAGGAACAGAACCTGAAAATGCTGAATATTCTCAGCGATTACCTTCTACCATGAAGTCTTCGCCGATTTCACATCAGCCAATACAGGAGACCTTGTGAATACACCGGAAGTAACTTGGAGCGGGATTGGCTTTCTCTTTGTATTATTGTTGCGGGGCTTCCTTGTTCTTTCTGAGTTCAGTCTTGTAAACCTGCGCTACAGCGATGTTAGTGAAGCTGCCTTGGCGCAGCTTCGAAAGAGAGGTAACATTGCCTATTTGCTGGATAACCTCAAGCGTGCAGGTGAGATTATTCGTATCGGTCGTAAAATTTGTTCATTGGCAACGGGTGGCTTTCTTTTCCTCCTTATATACAGCCTCTTTCAGAATAAACATGTCTGGATTGCCATGGTGTTGGCTGTTGTCTTGGGTGTACTGGTGCAGGTTCTATTAAGTGATCTAATACCACGTTTCCTTGCCGGACTAAACCCTCAGAAGGCTCTTGGAACTGGCGCTTGGGCGATCTTCGTATTCTGGATTATTGGGTGGCCATTCCTTAAAATTCAGGACTACTTGCGAGGCCCGTTGAAAAAATGGACCAACCAAGAAAGTGGCGATGCCCTCAACCCTCTTGATGTTGAGGTTCAACTTCGCGCGATGGGCGAGGATTCCTCGGCATTGCCACCTATGGTTCGCCAAATTCTCAGTCAGACTCTCCAATTTGAGGACCTTGTCGTACAGGACATCCTGCTTCCTCGTAATCAAGTTGTTATCCTCGATAAGACCAAACCCCTTCAAGAAAATCTCGATGAAGCCCGACAAGTGGGACATACTCGTTACCCACTTTGTGAAGGAGACCTTGATCACTGTGAAGGCATCATTCATATAAAGGATATCTTTCGTTTTCGGGGAGACTGGGATCATATCCATCTTGAAAAGCTTAAGCGCCCTGCTATCAGCTTCTCCACCGATGAAACATTGGCCGAGGTCCTTCCCAAGATGATGCGATACAAGGTCCATATGGCACTGGGGACTGATGAGTTTGGTGGGGTGGTTGGTGTTGTTTCCCTTGAGAAGATTCTCGAGACCATGGTCGGTGAAATTCAGGATGAATTTGATGAGGAGGAGAAGTTAATAACGAAGTGCGGTAAAGATTTATACCGGATTTCCGGATTGGCTCCATTGTACGATGTTGAAGAGGAACTGGGAATTCCTGCTGGTGGCGATGAAGATGAGGTTTCCACATTTGGGGGTCTGCTCATCACTGAATTTGGGCGCATACCTAAAGGCGGTGAGGAAATAACCTTTCGCGGGATGCAGGTTCGGGTGGTGGAGGCAGATGCGAAACTTGTTCATATGGCCGAGGTGCAGAAATTGAAGAACCCGCTCCCGGAAAACGGAGCCAGGGCTTGATTTCACTTGTTTCCTCTCAAAAAATTTATTTTTCATGAGTTAAATGTCTTACATCTCAAAAAAGACTGTGAAAAAACACCTCTTCGGGATTCTGATAATATTTTCTCTTGGAGGTTGTGGGGGTGAGACTGCTGTTGACCAAGCTACCCGTGACGGAATCTTAATTATAGGAAACACTTCCGAGCCCAAGGGGCTGGATCCCCATATTGTTTCAGGAGTCCTTGAAAGTAACATTATAGGGTCTCTTTTCGAAGGTCTCGTTGTACAACACCCTTCACAAGAGGGTGTTGCGCTTCCGGGTGTTGCTGAAAAATGGTATCCTTCCAATCCAGATCGGCCCGATGAGTGGATATTCGAGCTCCGTAAAGATGCGAAGTGGTCTGATGGAGAGCCTCTCACGGCTGAGGATTTCCTTTTTGCGTTCAGGCGAATTCTCACGCCTGAACTTGCTTCAGACTATGCCTTCATGCTTTTCTATATTCGAGATGCTGAACCTTTCCATAAATCTCAGCGCGCATATCTAATTTTCCGAAATGACGAAAGTTTTCCAGTTAAGTGGGAGAGCCTGAAGAAGGTTGATTTTGGACCCAATGAAAAAGCAGATAAAAAGACGTTTAACCGAAAGGGTCTGGATCATCTTACTGCCAAAGAACTAGAGACTTTGCAGGCAACACCTTCACACTTCAATTGGCCCGAAAGTGTAGCCGTTGAGATTCGTGAACTTATCGTTTCCAAGAGCTTGGAATTTGCAAAATCCGGCAGGGACCTCTGGGAATTAATAAATTTTGGTGCCACGGCGCCGAATGCCCACACACTCAAGGTGAAACTGAATGCCCCACTTCCTTTTTTGGCAGAAATTACCAAGCATTACACCTGGTTCCCGGTGCCCAAACATGTTGTCCTTGAGCATGGCACCATCGGTGAACGTTTCACTGATTGGACCAAACCGGCGAACCTCGTGGGTAACGGTGCGTTCAAGCTCAAGTCATGGCGTTTCAACGACCATATTGAGGTTGAGCGTAACCCGAACTACTGGGATGCCGATAATGTTGGCATCAACGGGATTCGTTATTTGCCCATATCCAACCTTTTCACTGAGGACCGCATGTTCTACGATGGGCTTCTCCACATTACTTATACGCTTGCGCCTGAACTCATCGAGTATTCACGGACTCATTATCCTGAATTTGTCAGAAATGAACTTTACCTTGGCACTTATTTTATCCGTACCAACGTTACACGAGAACCGTTTACTGACCCTCGTGTGCGTTTGGCCTTTTCAATGGCTCTGGATCAAGAGGCTATCATCGACAATGTTCTCCAAGGAGGCCAGAAGCCTGCTGGCGGACTGGTGCCACCGTTCGGCGGGTATCCGACTTCCAGCGCTGTGAAGTTTGATCCTGTAGCCGCCCAAAAGCTTTTAGCTGAGGCTGGTTATCCCGGAGGCAAGGGCCTGCCTGACATTGAGTTCCTGACCACGGACAAGGAGTCTTCAAAGGCTACAGCTGAAGCGATGCAGGCCATTTGGAAGAAACATCTGGGAGCCAATATCAAGATCAAGCAGATGGAATGGACATCCTACATCACCAATATGTTTGATAAAAACTACGACCTTGCCGCAGGTGGATGGATTGGTGACTACATGGATCCACTTACATTTCTTGACATGTGGATGAAGGATGCCGGCAATAACCGAACTGGATGGTCTAGTGAGACCTTCGAAAAGCTTCTTGCCGAGGCTGGACAAACAAGTGACCCTCAAGCTCGATATGCTTTACTAGCTAAAGCGGAGAGTTTATTTCTTAATGAACGGCCCATTTTGCCCCTCTACTGGTACACTCGGAACTATCTTATCCACCCCGATGTCAAGGGTTGGGATCCACTTTTACTAGACAACCATCCCTATAAATTCCTTAAACTTCAACGCGATACTGGAGCTATGGAAAACTAGACAATGTTCCGTTTCATTTTAGGTCGTTTACTCCAAGGATTGCTCGTTCTTTTTGCGCTCTATACAATCACTTTCTTTTTGGCCAAGGCGATGCCGGGCGAGCCTTTCACCACGGAAAAGAATGTTTCCGAGACGACCAAGCAATACCTTCGGAAACTCTATGGTTTGGATAAACCGCTACCGGCGCAGTATATCATTTATCCCTCTAAAATTATTACTGACCGCGATTTCGGTGTTTCCACCAGCAAAGGTCGCCCTGTTCGAGATATCATTGCGCAATCCTTCCCGGTATCGTTGATTCTTGGACTTGGTGCCATGAGCTTCGCCATCGGTATAGGTATTCCAATCGGGATCATCTCTGCCGTGCGCAAGAACAGTTGGGTGGACTGGAGTCTCATGGCTGTTGCAATGGTGGGGATATGCGTGCCTGCCTTCACTATCGGTCCACTTCTACAAATCCTGATTGCCGCCAACGTACCCGGCTTGAAGGTCGCAGGGTGGGGGAACCCACTCGATTTCCTTTTGCCGGCATTTACACTGGGTCTGGTTTCCGCGGCCTACCTGGCCCGTCTTACTCGTGGAGGTGTCCTGGAAATTCTCTCGCAGGATTTCATTCGCACGGCACACGCCAAGGGGCTGTCTCCAACCCGGGTCATCCTAAAGCATGGGCTGCGCGGAGGGTTATTACCTTCTGTTGCCTACCTCGGGCCGGCCTTTGCCGCCATGATTAGCGGCTCTTTCATCGTGGAGACCATTTTCCAGGTTCCTGGCATGGGCCAGCATTTCGTCAATGCCGCCATCTCAAGGGATGAGTTCCTGCTAATGGGCGTGGCCCTGTTTTTTGGATTCCTCATTATTATGATGAATCTCATCTCAGACATCTTGACCGGTATCCTTGACCCCCGGGTCCGCATCGGAAAGGCGGCACAATAGAACCAATGTCTGAAAAAACTCCAGAAGCAGGTTCCTCCCTCTGGCGGGATGCATGGCTGCGTATGGGCAAGAACAAGGCCGCAATGGCCAGCCTTGGTGTGTTCACCCTCATCGTGTTCATGTGTTTCGGTGTGGCTTGGTTTTGTAAGGATCCCAATGCGGTTACCCTGACCAATAAGTTTGCCAGTCCCTCCGGTGAACACTGGATGGGGACAGATGCTCTCGGTCGGGACCTATTCTCACGAATTTTATATGGCGGGCAGATTTCTATCCTTGTCGGCCTCATTGCCACTGCCGTATCCGTTTGTATTGGGGTCACCTATGGCGCGGTTTCCGGCTTTGCCGGGGGGCGTCCAGATGCGTTGATGATGCGCATTGTCGATACCCTGCTTTCCATACCATTTCTTGTTGTGGTAATTGTGCTGCAGGCTGTCCTTAGCGTATGGTCTTCTGATACTTCCTCATGGATTGTCCAGCACTGGAATTGGGACAAAACATTCACAGACCGGCTGACTAACATTGTTCCTCTTTTCTTTGCCTTGGGCCTTTTTGGCTGGCTGACCCTGGCCCGAATCGTTCGCGCACAGGTCATGAGCTTGAAAGAGCGGGAATTCGTCGAGGCGGCCCGTGCGCTCGGCTACGACAGGTTCCGTATTCTTTTTCGACATATTATCCCGAACACCCTCGGACCGACCGTTGTCTATGCCACACTCACGGTTCCCGGCTTCATCATGTATGAAGCCACGCTATCCTTTCTCGGCCTCGGCGTGGAGGCACCCAACAGCTCCTGGGGCATCCTTATCAAGGAAGGGGCAAATTTCATGGAGACTCACCCGGCTTTGCTCATCATACCTGGCATCTTCTTCTCCCTGACTCTCTTTTCCCTCAACTTCCTCGGCGACGGACTCCGTGATGCCTTCGACGTCAAAGCCTCCAAGGATTAATTGCGCCAATGTCATTTCTTGAAGTCAAGAACCTGAAAACCTATTTTCACACACGTGCGGGCACCACACGTGCGGTTGATGACATCTCCTTTTCCCTGGACAAGGGAGAAATTGTCGGAGTCGTTGGTGAGTCTGGCTCAGGGAAGTCTGTGACCTGTCATTCCATCTTGGGACTGCTTCCACAGCCTCCGGCCAAGATCGAGGGGGGTAATGTCTCATTTGATGGCGGTGAAATCCTTGGCTTGGATCCTCCGCTCTTGCGGGCTATCCGCGGTAAGCGTATCTCAATGATCTTTCAGGATCCAATGAGTTGCCTTAACCCCTACCTGAGGATTCTTGACCAGGTTGCTGAGCCTATCCTTGTGCATGAAGATGTGACTCGTGAGGAAGCGGAATCCAGGGCGATGGAGATGCTGAAAAAGGTGGGAATTCGTGATGCGGAAGGTCGTGCCAACTCCTATCCGCACGAATTTTCCGGCGGCATGCGTCAGCGCGCAATGATTGCAATGGCACTCGTAACAAAGCCAGATATCCTTTTTGCAGACGAACCAACCACCGCCTTAGATGTTACCGTACAAGCCAGAATATTAGGCCTCCTGCGAGATATGCGTGACGAACTGGGAGTAGCAGTATTGTTTATATCGCACGACCTTGGTGTTGTCGCTGATGTCGCCGATCGCGTTGTTGTGATGTATAATGGTAAGATTGTGGAACAAACTGATGTTCTTAGCCTCTTTGAAAATCCTTCTCATCCCTATGTTAAAGGCCTATTGGCCTGCCGGCCAACCTTTGAAACCAAATATCATACACTTCCCACTGTGGAGGATTTTCTGGAAACAGAGACATCCTCTGATGGTTCCCTTATCCTTAGGGAAAGACCAGATTCCCAGGAGCGCCTGGCTGCCTTGGAGAGGGAAGTGGAGCCGTCAGCTTGTTCAGATATAACACTGCTTCAGGTAGACGCCTTAAAGGTACACTTTCAATCGGGAGGTGGATTCCTTGGTAAGCCTCTTGAAGTCGTCAAGGCGGTTGACGGGGTGAACCTGCAGATTCAAAAAGGCCAGACCCTTGGGCTCGTTGGTGAGTCGGGATGCGGCAAGACAACAATGGGCCGGGCCATTCTTCGCTTGGTCCATGCAACGGGAGGAGATGTAACCTATGATGGTAGTTCCCTCACATCTCTTTCCGGAATGGAATTGCTCCCATTCCGAAAGCGGATGCAAATAATTTTTCAAGATCCCTATGCCTCCCTGAATCCCCGGATGACCATTGAACAGGCACTCATTGAGCCGATGATTGTCCACGGGTTGGGTGCGGACCTGGAAGATCGCCGTAGTCGTGTTGTGGACCTTCTGGAAGAGGTTGGATTATCTTCTGCCCATCTGCGTCGTTATCCGCACGAGTTCTCGGGCGGACAAAGACAAAGATTGTGCGTGGCACGCGCCTTGGCGGTGGAACCTGAGTTCATCGTTTGTGACGAATGTGTTAGCGCGATGGATGTGTCTGTCCAGGCGCAGGTGCTCAATCTTTTGCGTGAATTACAGGATCGCCGGGGATTAACCTATCTCTTTATTTCGCATGATTTAAGTGTCGTGAAGTTTGTATCGGACGAGGTTGCTGTCATGCAAGCCGGACGAATAGTTGAGCTTAACTCTTCGGAAGCACTTTACCAAAATCCTAGGGAGGAATACACCAAGGAACTGCTTCACGCTGTACCCAGAGGTGATCTGGAGACCCTTCGCCAGCGTTTACATTAGCGGGCTATTGATTAAAAAACAATTGCTTTCCAGCATCATTTTCCAATTCTCACGCCGCTTTTAACGACACAAAGCCTGTCTTAAATACTACCAACATCAGATATTAAATTTTTACCATGAACAAATCACACTTACCTTTACTTACCCTCGCCCTTCTATCAGGTGCATTCATCACCAGTCACATTGCCAGTGCTAAGGACGAGAAGGTTGATGTTACCGTCGAGTTCAACGGAACGGATACCATGATGTATTCGAAAACTGCATTCGAGGTTAAGACCGGACAGAAGGTTAAGCTTGTTTTCAAGAATGCCGGCAAGTTGCCCAAGGTTGCCATGGGGCATAATGTGGTCATCCTGAAGAAAGGGGTTAGTGTCGCCACCTTTTGCACAGAGGCGATAAAGTTTGCCCCTGACTACTTCCCTAAATCCAAGAAGAACGACGTCATTGCGGCAACAAAACTTCTCGGTCCTGATGAGACCGACACCGTCATTTTCACCGCTCCTGCTGCAGGAGTTTACGACTATGTTTGTACATTCCCCGGTCACTTTGCTCTCATGAAGGGTAAGATGACGGTCAAGTAAGCGATATTTTTGAGGACGTGAATTTTTCACCCAAATGAAACCAAGTGAAACCCGGCTTCCACCGGGTTTCACTGTATTTAATTAACAACCCATGAGCGAATCATCCCCGACGAATGAACACATCCAGCAACAGGCTCAAGAACTTGAAGCCGCTGAAGCTCAAGGCTTGGGTGCAGCACTGAAAACCTACACCAAGTACTCCGGTCCTGGATGGGTGCAAAGTGCGATTACACTCGGTGGCGGTTCTCTCTCTGGTGCCTTATTTCTGGGAATCCTTGGAGGCACAAGTTTGCTCTGGCTCCAATTGGTGGCCATTATCATGGGGGTCATCATGCTTTCGGCGATCAGCTACATTACGCTCTCAACTGGCAAGAAACCTTTTCAGGCAATCAACGAGCACATTAATCCAGCCTTGGGTTGGGGTTGGCTCATTGCCACGATTGCCGCCAATATGCTCTGGTGCATGCCGCAGTTCAGCCTTTGCTTTGCCGCATTGCAGAAGAATTTGATCGGCGATGCCATCGGTGATAGTACCGAAATCAAGGTCATCGTCTCCCTTGTTATTTTGGGCGTGGCATTTTTCTTTCTCAAGATGAATGAGTCAGGAAGCCAGGCAGGTAAGATATTTGATATTTTCCTGAAGCTTCTTGTTGGCGTTATTGTCCTCTGCTTTTTTGCCGTGGTAGTCATCCTCGCTTTCTCTGGGCAGGTTGATTGGGGCGCGATTGCGAAGGGGTTCATCCCAAATCCGGGTCACTGGTCCAAGCCTGGCGGGGAAATTGCGGGATTACTGGAAACCTTGCCAGAAGCCGCTCAGGCATTCTGGACTGAGGCTGTCGTCAAACAGCAGCGTGCCATCATGATCGGTGCGGCTGCTACAGCGGTGGGAATTAATATGACTTTTCTTTTGCCCTACAATTTACTGAGTAAAGGGTGGAACAAGTCCTTTAGAGGCATCTCTCGTTTCGACCTCTGCACTGCAATGGCGATTCCCTATATTCTCGCCACCAGCTGCGTGGTGATTGCCGCGGCCTCCATGTTTCATGCCAAGGTTGATGAGAAGCTTGTCAGCTCAGATACAGCAATCATCGTTGAAAGCATTAATTATAGTGGTGTGAAGGATCAAATTCTTTCTCGTGCAGCTGTAGTTGATAATTTGGACACAACTAGCATCACTGATGAAGATGCACTTTCTTTGGTTGCGAAATCCAGCATCGAGGAGCGAAAGATTGCATCTTCACTGGTTAAGAGAAATGCGTTTCAGCTCTCTGCCGCACTTTCCCCTGTCCTTGGTCAGAAGAAAGCGAGTCTTGTATTTGGGCTCGGTATTTTTGGAATGGGCTTTTCCACGATCATCATTCTTATGCTTATTAACGGCTATGCTTTCTGCGAACTTTTCGGCAAGCCTCAAGGGGGTTCTTTGCATCTTATTGGTTGCCTGGCTGCAGGTCTATGTGGTGCTATCTGGCCATTAATCTGGGATGGTCCAGCCAAGCTCTGGTTGGCAATCCTAGTCTCAGCGTTTGGAATGATGCTTCTACCTATCGCCTACAGCACTTTCTTCTTGATGATGAATAGCAAGAAGGTGATGGGGGATGAGAAACCGGAAGGCCACAAGATGACTATCTGGAACATCCTCATGGGCATATCTGTTCTCGGCGCCCTTATAGCGGCCATCACCGCTATTATAGACAAAGCCTCTAATCCCACTGCTGGTTTTGTAGTCACTGTGTCTGGAGCAATACTATTGCTTTGTCTTGCCGCCTACGCAAGTTCACCGAAGATCAAGAGTTTAGAGAAGCGATTGGCTAAACTGGAAAAATGATACTCAAGCGATTATTTCTTCTCATTTGGATAGGTTTTTTTGTCGAGTCCTCATTAGGGGCGACAAAAGACATTCCGTTATTTGATGGGAAGACCCTGGCGGGATGGACAAAAGAAAATGGTTCAACTCCTGATACTGGCTGGATTGTGGAGGATGGTTGCATGGTTTTAGTGAAACATTCAGGCAGCGTTTACTCAAAGGCATCCTTCAAGGACTTTGATTTTTCCTTCGAGTGGAAGATCGAAGCAGGTTGTAATAGTGGTGTGAAATACCGCTTTGCTGACTATAGCGGTGCTTCCATTGGCCCTGAATATCAGCTACTCGACGATGCCAAGCGGAATTATTCCCCCGGAGCCAAGGGATCTGCCGCATCAATCTATGCCATTAAAGGTCCATCTGCCACGAAAAAGCTGGCTCCAATCGGGAAATTCAACAAATCCCGGATTATTGCAAAGGGCAATGATCTCGAGCATTGGCTCAATGGTGAAAAGGTCGTGAAAATCAAGATTGGGTCAAGGGAGTGGATGCAATTGCACGCCGCGAGCAAATTTAAGAAAAGCCCTGAATTTGGGACCAGAAAGGGTCGTATTATGCTTCAGGACCATGGCGGCAAGGTATGGTTCCGCAATTTGATAATTCGAGCATTGTGAAGCCTTGGATTTGCTTGTTGGCACTGAGCCTGGCCTGTCCATCGGTTCATGCGCTGGACGTTCAGATGGGTGTGAAGCCCGGCCTGAAGTTTGATGTTGCCGGTTTTCATGCCAAACCAGGTGAGAAGATTAAGCTAACATTCAGCAACAATGATGAGATGATGCACAACATCGTCTTCACAAAGCCCGGAATGCGACTCCATGTAGTTGAGGCGGCCATTGCCCTCGGTGCCGAGGGACTGGAGAAACACTTTGTGCCTGCCATACCAGCTGTGATGGCTTCAACACTCATTATCCAGCCGGGACAGAAGTTCATTTTGGAATTCAATGCGTCCCTAGTCCCGGGAAAGTACCCTTATGTCTGCACTTTTCCGGGTCATGGGTTCGTGATGCATGGCATCCTGTTTGTTGCCAATAACCGCCCTGCAGAACTCGATAAATTACTCGAGAAAGCAGTAGAGGAACCCGTAGGCAAACAGACTAAGCTTCCACTTTCCAAGGCAAAACTTGTGCGAACCTTCATGCCGGGTTCAAGCCCGGCAGCCATTGCCGTAGCACTACCCGGCGGTCATGCCTATTGCTGGGACGCTGGTAACAGTCGTTTGCGCTACATCTGGCGGGATGGTTTCATTCAGAGAAATGGTAGCTACGGTCGCTGGCGCACGTTGCCAACCCTTTTGGGGTCGGTCTATTATCGGGAACCGCAGTTTCCTTTTCGTTTTGCTGACAAGCCAGGGGAGGTTCCGGAGACCAAGTTTCTCGGTTATCGCTTCATCGATGGCATTCCTGAGTTCCGCTACCGAGTCGGTGATTGTGAGTTTCGTGAGTTTCTCGCTAAACTTCCGGGGAAGAGTGGTTTACTCCGCAGGTTTTCCATTTCCAACCTGAAAGTTGGCCTTCAGTTTCATCGGGATGTTCTGTCCGGGGTCAAATTTTTCTCGAAGAAGGGTACGTGGAAAGGTGATGTCCTTCATTTGAATGTAAAGGAAGTATCGAGTTTTACATTGGAAATGCTGGAGGTTCCGGGGAAGGCACCGACTGAATACTGGAGCATGGACGATTTGACGCGTCAATATAGCCGCAAAGGTAGTCTTGTGGAGGGGTATTTGGGCCGCGCTTGGGAGTTTAATGGATCCCCAGTAATATCGACCAACCATGATCTCGCGAATGTCGATCAAGGCGTGGCAGTCTCCCTTTGGATTCGTGTGAAGAACCCTGCCGACAATCTACCGGCAATCTGTGGGTGGGGTGAAATTGGCCAGGGCCCCATTATTTCCTATGGGGGTGATAGTGGAGGATTTATATTGGGCATGCCGAAAGATGCTCCTGTCTTTTCGGGTAAATATATGGAGGCGGAACGCGCCAGCGTTCAAGGCGCATCCAAGACAAGCAAAATCAGGGGATTCACCGGGAATGGGTACGTCGATTTCCAAGGAAAATCTGGAGAGAGTATCGAATGGATGATGAAGGTTGAGGAAGCAGGGGAGTACCTGCTCCGTTTTCGCTATGCATTGCAGCCTGGGCCTGGTGGTAGTCGCCCACTCAAGGTTGAGCTTGATGGACAGATTCTTGCCGCAAAGGCTGATTTCAAGCCGACAGGAAGCTGGTCAAGTTGGAAAAATATGGACTTTCCTGCAAAGCTCTCAGTAGGACAGCATCAGGTGCGATTGTCGTCCATTGGATCGAGTGGACCGAATGTCGATCATCTATCCCTCGTTCGGTTTGACCAAAAAAATAAATCTGTAGAGGTGACCAAACCTGCTGTGCCACTCCAGCAAAACGAACCTATTTTAACGAAGGACTGGCATCATTTTGTCATGAATTGGTCCAACGGTAATGCTACTTTCTATCTTGATGGCAAAATATTGAACACCATGCCTTTTTCATCCAATGAATTTACCAAGGAAGCAAAATTTTACCTCGGGCCAAAGCTTAAGGGCGGATCCTTTCATTTGGATGAGGCGCGCTTATTCTCGCGCGCATTGACTGAAGCTGAAGTAAAGGAGTTGGCTAAACGATGAAGCTCTTGGTCCAAATTTCCCTTCTTGGAATTTCCACCATTGGCTATGCTAGCATTGAGGAGTATTATGAACTTGAGACAGTTCAGCTACCTGTAGAACTGGCCAAGGTTGTCAATTCAACCCAGGTTGACGGTCTGGACTTTTTTCCGGATGGCCGACTCGCCACCTGTTTTGTAGACGGACAGGTCTACACCCTTAATCCCAAGACCAGGGAATGGAAACTGTTTGCAGATGGCTTACATTCCCCGCTGGGCATTGTGGTGCTAAATAACAAGGAGATGGTTGTCTGCCAGCGTCCGGAGGTAAGCAAGCTTCGTGATAACGATGGTGATGGCGTGGCTGATGAGTTCGAGGTGCTCAGTGATGACTTTGGTATATCCGGCAATTACCATGAATTTAATTTTGGCCCGGTCCGAGACGGTGCAGGTAATTTTTATTTCTCTCTTGGGACTGCCTCAAGCGGTGCAGGTGTCCGTTATGAGAAACGTGGACTCTTCAATCCACTGAGCTACATGGATAGAATGTATGCATGTGTTCCATACCGTGGATGGGTCCTAAAGATTACTCCTGACGGGAAAACCATTCCTTGGGCATCAGGATTCCGCACCCCGAATGGACTTGGTTTTGATCTGGAGGGCAACCTGTTTGTCACTGACAATCAAGGCGATTGGGTGGGGACCAGCAAGATGCACCATGTCCAGCAGGGCAAATTCTACGGACATGCCGGCAGCCTTCTCTGGCGCGAAGGTTGGGAAGGTCGCCCCTTGGATCGACCTATACCTGAATTGGATGCCATTCGTACCAAGGCAGCTGTCCTTTTCCCGCATGGAGCGATGGCAAACTCACCAACACAGCCTCTTGTCGATTCAACAGATGGAAAGTTTGGTCCTTTTGCCGGACAATTATTTGTCGGTGAAATGAACAAGGGCAGAATCATGCGAGTGGCATTGGAACGTGTTCGTGGTGGGCTTCAGGGAATGTGCATCCCTTTTTTTGATGGTTCAGGATTGAAAAGGGGTAATAACCGTATGGTTTTTGGTCCGGACCATTCAATGTGGATTGGGCATAGCAATCATGGTTGGGCTGGGGAAAAAGGGCTTCAGAAAATCCGATGGAAAGGGAAGGTTCCCTTTGAATTGAAATCAATGAAGCTGAATAAGAAGGGTTTTGATCTCGATTTCACCCATACTCTTGACCCCAAAATAGCCTCTAATTCATCGAATTATTTATTGAGGCGCTACTATTACAGTTACCATCGTGGATATGGTTCTCCTCAGAGGGAAGTTGAAACTGTAAGAGTTGTTGCCGCAAGGCAGATTAACGATACGACAATCTCCATTGAACTTGAGAGTTTAAAGCCCGATCGGTTGTATGAACTAAAACTAAGTCCCGGACTTTGTAGCATTAAAGGGTTAAAGCCTGTTAACACTACTGCCTTCTATAACGCGTTACAATTACGATGAAATTAGGAGTCTTGTTCAGAATCATCAACCGATGGTTGCTTTGCTTTTTTCTTTTTCAACCGCCTATATATCGTTACTGCAGGCAAAAGCAGTAAACCACTGACCATTACATACGTTGACGGTTCAGGCACCGCTGAATATGTGAGAGACAACGTTTTATTATCACCACTAAGGGACAGATTCCAGTTGTGAAATGGATCGTCCCATTGCTCGTAGAAATGCATGTAATCAATTTCAAAATGATCTGCATTGAATCCAGTTATTCCTCCATCTGCATAGACAATCGGAAATTCATAGCCTGGTTTGATCGAGCGGTTTACGGCTGGACGCTGGGTGTTGCCTACTCCTGACTGCCCAAGTTGGTTAAAAGGTGAATTATTACCATCAATCGCCGCAATATCTATAAGAATTTTATTGGAAGCGCTACTATTAATGGTCAGCGCTCCCGTAAATGTAAGATAATCCCAACCCAGCCCATTGGCATCAGCATCTCCTGCATCTCCTGTAAGGTCATTTATTTCCCAGTGGTATGTCGTACCTGCGTTCCAAGTACCAGCCCCAGTAACTTCTATTTTGCCAACTCCATAATTGTTGGCGTCTCCGCCTGGAGAAACACTTGAACCATCCTGTAAATTGGCGCCTGAAGAGAGAGTGGATGCTAACGCAATATCCCCGGTGACACTTCCTGTGCCTTTAAGAGTTTGTCCATCATCCAGCGTGAATGTACTGTTAAGACCAGCAACATTTAGTGTTGTTCCACTACTTAAATATATGTTACTTGAGTTTGCAATTGTTGATACACCTGAAAGTGTAAGTGTCCCAGCAGTGATTGTTGTATCACCAGAATATGTCTGTGCACTGCCACTGATTGTTAGTCCACCAGCACCTGTTTTGGTAAGGGCTACTTTGCCGTTGTTAACAGTGTCTTCAAATAGACCATCGGCAATTGCTCCTGAGAATGATTCCGTTCCCGAAGTGATATTTGCTGTTAATGTACCTCCACTGGCATTGCCGGTAGTATATAGAGATCCTTGGGTTGATGTAATAGTCATGGCGGTGTCAATATCCGTTACTGCGGTCTTTAGGTCTTGGCTGAGACTGTTTGCATCTGTTTGAAAAAGGATACCAGCCAGAGTTGAGTCTGCACTTAGCGTTGGAGTATTAGGGTCTATATCACTGGTCGGCCATGCATTCCAGCCTGTTGCGGTAGTCGGAGCGGCAACGGTATTAAACAGAGTTCCTGAGGTATTTACTGTTCCGTCATAAAAGCGGATGGCAAGTCTTTGACCTGATTGAGGGAGATAACTTGCTGTACCTGCACCACTTGAACCAGCTCCTGCTGATAGATCTACTGTTGGTAATGAAGTATATCCTGTTCCGGGATTCCGTATGACAATTTTGGAGATACCACCAGATCCATCAACGATTGCTTCACCCGTTGCACCTGATCCGCCCCCACCAGAAAAAGTCACCGCAAAATTTGAAGTATATCCTGTACCGGTATTATCTACAGATACACTGCGAAGACCAGTGTTTGCATCAGTATAATCGTATCGATCTGTCGTTCCTGAAGCGCCTGACCCACCCCCACCAGAAAATGATATAGTGGGGTCTACGGTATAATCATTACCTGCATTAACAAGAGTTAAGCTTCCAACCGCAGCTCCGGAAAGGGTCGCAGTTGCAGTTGCACCACTACCACTACTATCTCCAGTTCCACGACTTATTATGACTGTAGGAGCACTTGAATAACCGGATCCTCCACTGCCTGTTACAGATTTAACAGCTGATGAAAAGAATGTGGTGGCATCTCCATCGGCTTCTGTAAATTTGGTCGAAAATGTGAATGCCCCATCTCCTGCATCAGTACCATCGCTAGTATCTCCAAACCGAGTCCCAGCAGTCAGCGGTATCCAGTTTCCACGAAATAGATTGCTATCATCAGACTCCGTAAAAAAACCTAATTCAACCAAGCTTCCATTTTGATTGTTGGCTCCCCCTGATGTTAGGCTAGTTCCACTAAAGTCTGTAAAAGTCTCGTATCCATCATCCCAACTGATTGTTATATCAGCATTTACTGAAACAATTACCCCGGTTAAAATGACAACAATAAGTTGCCGAGGTAGTTTATACCTAGGTGTCATTTTGGGGAGGGGAGGGATTTTGGGTTGAGTCGGAAATTGTTAAAATTTCAGAATATTTTATTTAGATCAGAGAAAATTAATTTATGGATGTAGGGGTAAAATGAAGATTTTGTGTAGTTAAAAGTTTAGTATGGTGAGCTTGCTTGAACGTATTCATTTCCGCCAGCACCACCACTTTGCCGAACCACCATAACTGAGGCACCAGATGGAATTTGCGTCCCGGCTATAGTTATGGTCGGTGCGGAAGTGTAGCCACTGCCACCATTTGTGATCGTTATACTTGCCACGGTGTCTCCACTCAAGGTAGCGGCAGCTGTTGCGCCTGAACCTCCGCCACCTGTTATCGATACGGCAGGAGTAAGGCTGAAGTTCGTAGATCCAAATTGATAGCCAGTGCCACCACTTGTAATTGTTATATCACTCGTTTGTAATGCATTACCACCAGCTGAACCTGCTGTTGCTGTTGCTGTAGCAACATTGCTATAATTAATTGCATCACTAACGTTTGACCAGTTTGCGGAGGCGTTTTTGTAAAAGGTGGACCAGCTGGAACCGGTCCAGACTAGCACTTGGTCTGCAGAGGCCGCAGTATTACTATTTGTCCAGTTTCCTGAAGCATGAAGGCCAAGATCAGTAAGTCCAATTGCGACTGGATATGGATTGCTCAGCAGGAACTTATTATCACCTGCAGGATGAAAGGCTTGTGATGAGATTGCCGGTACGGTTCCTGAAAGGGTTAGTGCATAAGAATCAGTATCCCGTCGAACCAAAACTAATCCTTCATCCGGGTAAACAACTGTGAAATCTTGACTGGAACGGGTTCCATAAGTCTGCCATTTGTTGTTGTAGTAGAAATATGTCTTCCACCCATAGGTTGTCCAAACGATAACATTATCTGCAGAAGTTGGTTTCCCAGAAAGTATTTCGTTGTTATCCGATCCATCTCCGCTTGTCGTATTACTGCCGATGTCGGGCCAACTCGCTTGATACCAAGTTCCCCCTGAGTATGAACCGCCTGTTGCATCAACACCATCAATTGTAAATGTAGTCGCTCCTGTCCTCGTTATTGTTTGATCCGCATTAAGTGACGGAGATCCGGTTATGCTGGCAAGTGTGACTTGGTCTCCAGTGTTCAATCCGTGATTAGATGATGTGGTAACTGTAGCTACATCGCTCGATACGCTGATACTTGATATTGATCCTGCGGCTTTACCGAAAAGGGATGCGAGAGTATGGGCAGGAATAATTGTTACCTCGTCATCGGCAGAAAGACTGGCAGGGCTGGTATCGACAGTAACAGTATCATCAGATCCTGTAGTCGAGTGGGCAATAATTAGAAATACAGCGCCTTGATTACTTCCGTCTGCCTTGACGCGCAGGAAATAAGGATATGTGGTTAGGTCAGTATCAGAAAAATCCGCAGAATCTAGGGTAAGAGTATATTCAGATATGCTACTGATGGAGCCGGTGTAGGTGGCATCTGCATTCAGGGCTATGCTCAGGAGTTCATAACGGTCACTTGCTCCTGCCGATATGCTTATGGATTGAGTGCCATTAGATTCTGTCTCTATTGCAAATGAGACGATAGGCAGGAAGGGTAGTAGGATTAGGACTAGGCTTTTTTTCATGTCTATTTTTTAATTTGGTTCAGGACATGGGGAGGGATTACATTCACAAGTCTATACTTATGCCACAGGTGCAGATTTTCGCAAGTACTATTTTGCCAAATGTCACTTTATTGCATGAATTTGACCCTCTTGATGATTTCAAAAGAGGGGATTTGGGGATTCAATTTATTAAACTAAGTTGGGGATCAGTTTTGTATAATCATTTTGAAACTTTTCATTTGCAACCCTGAAATTGAATTATTTTGAATGCACCAATAGCAGATTTTATTGTCATCTGGAGATTTTACCAAGAATTACATTTTGAAAAAGACGATAATTAATAATGATTCCCATCTTGGAGCAGTGGGTCTGGCGGTTGATCCCCTATGCAGGGAACACGATACTGGCAAGGGCCATCCTGAGCAACCGGCTCGTTTTGTTGCAGTTCAGAAAGGAATCGATGCTGTCGGTTTAAAGAATCATTGGGATCGTTTAAAACCCTTGATGGCCACCAAAGAATCTCTACTACATTGCCATACTCGAACCTATCTGGAAACTGTTGAGAGGGATTTTGCTGAAGGAGCAACAGAGCTGAGTACCGGTGACACAGTAATATGTAAAAAATCGAGGGATGTCGCCTTGCTAGCTGCTGGCGCAGGTATTCAGGCAGTAAATGCCGTTTTTAGCAGGGATGGCCCAAGGCGTGTATTTTGTGGAATGAGACCGCCGGGGCATCATGCAACGCCAAATGTGGGTATGGGGTTCTGCATTTTTAACAATGTTGCTATTGCTGCCCGCTATGCGCAATCCAAGTATGGTGCGGAAAAGGTTCTTATTGTAGACTGGGACGTGCATCATGGTAATGGCACTCAGGATATATTTTATGAGGATGGCTCTGTGTATTTTTTTTCAACACATCAGGCCCCTTGGTATCCTGGAACTGGGGCACGAGAGGAGAACGGATCAGGCAAGGGCCACGGAACGGTTTTGAATCGCCCTTTCCCGGCGGGTTCCGGACGCAAGGAGATTGTTGGTGCCTTTGAATCGGAGCTCGTTGCGGCCGCCAATCGATTTAAACCTGATCTTGTGCTGATTTCAGCCGGCTTTGACTCAAGGGTCGAAGACCCGTTGGGCCACTTTAGACTCACGGATGAGGATTTTTCGGACTTAACGCGAGTTATGCTGGATGTTGCCAATGAGCATGCAGAAGGGCGGTTGGTCTCTGTATTGGAGGGAGGCTATAATCTTCAGGGCCTATCCAAGGCAGTGGAGTCTCATTTGCGTGCACTGGCAAATGTGATATAAATTTTCATGAAGTTGCCATCTCTTAGTTGATCTCAACCATGGCTTTAATTACATTAGTCTCAGGCAGAATCCAGGCTTCAAACTGATCTACTATTTTATCAAATCCACATCTATGGGTGATGAAATTTTCGGTATCCACTAGTCCATCCCGGATAGCGTCTATGACTTGTTGTAAATCTTCGGATGTACCATTGCGACTGCTTTTTAGGGTCAGCTCGTGTTTATGAAAATGCGGGTCATCGAAGGTAAGCCTACCTTTGATTAATCCCACCATTACAAGCTGGCCACCGGGCGCACAGTACTCAAAAGCGGCTTCCATGGAACTTTTGTTCCCCGTGACATCAAAGACAGTGGTTGGCTTGTCTCCACCTGTTAGGTCTTGAAGATCCTGGATAGGACATTTTGTGGCATTTATTGTTGCGTCGGCCCCAAGGATTTCTTTGCAGAAACGCAGTCGCTGATCGTTGAGATCCACTACAATAACCCTTGCACCGGTAATTTTGGCAAATTGAATGACTCCGATCCCAATCGGTCCGGCTCCGACCACGGCTACGGTATCCTTATTTGATAGCCTAGCCCTTCGTACCGCATGTGCACCAATAGCAAAGCATTCCACGGTTGCCATTTGTTCGAGTTCCAGTCCCTCGGCAGGAATCGCATTCTCTGTTGGCACCGTTATTAATTCTCGCATTCCACCGTCGCAGTGAACTCCCATTACCTGCATGTACTGGCAACAGTTATCTTTCCCGCGTCGACAAGCGATGCATTCACCGCATTTAAGGTAAGGGTTGATGACTACATAATCGCCCTTTTTTAGGCGAGGGTCGGCACCAGCATCAATCACTTCAGCCGATAGTTCGTGTCCAAGAATCCGTGGATATTCAAAGAAAGGCTGCTGTCCCTGGTAGGCGTGGAGATCCGTACCGCATATTCCAATATTTCGGATGCGGACAAGTGCCTCCTCCGGACCAGGTCTGGGTTCTGGGGCTTCCGTCTGGAGAAATTCTTTGGGTTTACTGCAAATAATTGATTTCATGGGAGTGAAATACGTGGTGATTGCCCCCTTTACCTTACTTTGCGAAGAAACAAAAGACCGCAACTGAGAAAGAGCAGGTTGGGTAACCAAGCCAACAGGTCTGGTCTAAGACTTGGGTGGTCCTTAAGTAATCCTAGTAGTATTGATAGAACATAGTACCCCAGAGCAAGCCCAAGGGCTAAAGCCGCATTGGCCATTGTTTCCCGTCGAGCAGTTCGGATTGCCAACGGGATACCGATGGCGGCAAATGCAATTACCGAGCACGCCATTGAGGCATTGGAATGGAGCTGCATTTGAGTCTCAAGTAGTTGTTTCTTCTCTGCTTCGGTAATATTCTTCACATTAGCGAGACGGTCTCGACGTTTAATTAGTTCTTCAAGGGACAACATCGAGGGCTTGCGGTTAATTTTTAGATCCTTACCTCGTTTATCGAGAGAAAAACGAAGAATCGTATTTCCTGCCATACCTGGACGGTAATTTCCCTGGAAATTTTCTGGATCATCCTCATCATTAATTTCAATCTGAAGATTTTGGGGTTCCAGAATGAGTGTGTTCGTGTCGAGATCGGGGGTAATTGTTCCTTTCTCAAAGCGCATAGCTTGAAGAATTCGCCCTTGTGCATCAGGCTCTTCATCTTTTCCGATGGTACTCCAGACCCAGAAGTCATGTAGGTTTTTCCCATCGAAATTACCAACGTATAAAATATAGCCGGGGAAGTCTGTCACAAAGGTACCTGGTTGGAAAAAAAAGAGAGGGTTTTCCATGGCAGTCCGGGCAAGTTTTTCCTTATAATCTGTCCTTGCCTTTGGCGCAGCCCAGGAATTGATGTAAAAACAAATACCAGCAAGTATCAGGGAAAGCCCGAAGATAGGCATAGCGATTTTGAGGAGCCCAAATCCACTCGCCCGCATGGCTGTGATCTCTGAATCGGCTGACAGTCGACCCAAGCCCAACAGGATGCCAGTCAGGAGTGCTGGCGGGAGTGCGAATTTGACAGCGTAGGGGAGGAGTAGGCTGAATAATTCAACTATGAATTGGAGCGAGAATTGTCCCTCCATAAATTGGAGAAGCTTATCGCGCATTGCATTTCCAGCAGTCAGGATAAATACAAGAATCAAAAGCGTCAGGAATGTTCCTGCAAAGACTTCTCGGAAAACATATCTCTGGATTTGGTTCAAGGCTCAGTTTTTTTATAAAATTTACCTTAGAACGGATTCGTTGCCACCGAAAAAAGGCTTGGTTGCGAAAAGAACCTTGGCAAATCGATTAAACGGGCTTCAGGATCGTGATATGTACAATTTAAAAGAAGAAGTTTTGAAAATTTTTGCGGATACCTCTGCACTCCAAGAAGGACATTTCATACTGCGCTCTGGTTTGCATAGTCGCCATTTTTTCCAGTGCGCACAAGTGTGTCAGGATATGCCAAGTGTGACTCGTCTGGCTGAGTTGACATTAAAAAAAGTGTCAGATCTTGAATTTGAGACTGTTGTTGCCCCTGCAATGGGCGGGTTGGTTATTGGCCAGGAGATCGCACGTCAGTCAGGTCGACGTTATATATTTTTGGAAAAACAGAATGATGCCCTTGCGATGCGGCGAGGGTTTAAACTCCGTCCGGGTGAAAAAGTTCTAATCACAGAGGATGTCGTGACACGCGGTGGCCGTGTTGCTGAAGCCCTTACCATTGTTCGCGCTTCAGGCGCTGTCCCGGTGGCAATCACTTCGATTGTTGATCGTAGTGGCGGTCAAGTTAGTTTTGATGTTCCTTTCCATGGCTTGGCAGAACTCACATTCCCCACTTATGCCCCGGATAAAATACCGACTGATCTTTTGGCGGTTCCAGTGACCAAGCCAGGTAGTTGATTCAGCCAACCTCGTTATCTTCAGTCGAGCTTTTTTCTTCCTCAGATTTCTCCGATGCTAGGGCATCCTCCTGCTTGGCTTCCCGAGTCTCTTTACTGCTTATGCTGACAATCGCTTCCCCCAGAGAAGGGAAAACACTTAGCTTGGCACCCTCGTCACTTTCCTTGTTTAATTCCTGATCCTGTTCATTGGTTCCTACAATGGCATAATCCAGTTTGGCATCATTTACCGCTTTGATTAATTTCTTGATTGGCTTGAGGAAACTTTCATCAAATTCGTTGACCTGATGGATATCAATGACAGCTGTTCGGATACCGGAATCAATTGCACCTCCGATACCGCTTGGTGCACTTGAAACAATTTCTGACTTATCAAAATCAGAGCAATCTTCGGGAAAGCTGATATGTAGTACATCCTCTGTAATGGTACAATAGAGGCTGGTAGTGTCCAGTCGCAAGGCCTGTGTTATCATGGATTCAACTTTTCTCGGTTCGGCTGGTTTTTCGAGGAAATGCTCGATCCCGATGTTGCGTCCGCGCTGTTTCATTTCGGTGTCGGTACTGATCACCGTGCCGAGAACAGGTGTGTTTTTTGTTCGAGGGTTTTTGCGAAGTGCTCGATAAAAATCCATTGCATCCTCTGTATTGGGTAAGTTCAGGCTAAGGATGATGAGTGCATAATTGCCTCGTTTGGCCATTTCCATACCTTTCCCTGCAGTTTCTGAACCAGAAACTTTCCATGGTCTATTCGCTAGATTTTGCTCAATTTGTTCAACCATGGCGACTCTGTCATCCACTACGAGAATCTCTAGTTCATGGTCCTCGGATAAAGTGTCTGTGTCCGGGAGAAGGTTTTGTAGCATCCCGGTGGTCTGCTCAAGGCGTTTGGCCAGTGTAAATATCAGTTTTTTTGCAATAGTCGGATCTTCCACGACAAGATCATCGATACTTTTCTCGATATGTATAACCAAAGCCTCGTTCTTGGCCTTAACATCGCTTACTCGAGGCTGACCAAGTATATCGCTCATTTCACCGAATATTGTACCGGGAACCCCCAACTCGGTTATGACTTTTCCTCCTTTGATGACTTCTAGCGTACCGGACTTGAGAATGCAGAAGCCACAACTGGCTTCGCCTTCATTTAAAATTATGTCACCGGGTTCATATGCTTTGGTTTGCTGCATGATGGAAAATCAGGGAGGTTGCTTGAGAGTATTTTTATAAGTCGGCCAACTTCTAGGTTGATTAAGTCTGGATGACTTTTTCGTTTCAAATATAAAATTTATTCATGCGCATCAATTTTTTTTGATGCAGGCATCAGAACCCCATTATCCAAACTCCTGATTTTAGGAGATTGCTGCTAAATTAGAAGCTGGCTAAGCAATAATTTTCTTGATCGGATCTGCGCCCTCTACTCCAACCAACTTACGATCAAGTCCACCATAGAAGTAGGAGAGATGGTTGGGATCCAAACCCATCAGGTGTAACACGGTGGCATGGAGGTTCCTCACATGAAAACGGTCCTCGACTGCGGCGCTGCCCAGTTCATCTGTCTGGCCGACACTCACACCGCCCTTGATGCCTCCACCAGCCATCCACATGGTGAATCCATATGAGTTGTGGTCGCGGCCTGTACCTTTTGCGTATTCAGCTGTGGGTTGGCGGCCAAACTCTCCTCCCCAGACAACGAGGGTTTCGTCGAGCAGGCCTTGTTGCTTGAGATCTTTTAGAAGACCAGCGATAGGTTTATCAGTGTTGCCGGCATGGTAGTTATGGTTCTTCTCAAGATCGCCGTGGGCATCCCAGTTGGCATCGTTGTGGTTGCCGCCTGAATAAATTTGTGTAAAGCGAACACCGCGCTGGACGAGGCGGCGGGCCAAGAGACACTTGCGGCCAAAATCATCGGTACGGGAACCGTCGATACCGTAGAGCTTCTTGATGTGCTCGGGTTCCTTGTCCACATCGATGGCTTCGGGTGCCGCAGTCTGCATCCGGTATGCCAATTCGTAGTTGGCAATGCGAGCGGCGAGGTTGGTGTTGTCGTAGCGCTCGGAAAGATGCCCCTCGTTGAATTTACGTAAATGACTCAGAAGAGTTTGCTGTTCAGTCTGTGGCATTCCGCGGGCATTTTTCAGGTCAAGAATAGGGGTTCCTTTTGAACGGAATACGGTACCCTGATAGCTGGCGGGCATGTACCCGCTTGACCAATTTTTAGCACCGCTGATGGGACCGCCTGTTGGATCAAGCATAACGACAAAACCGGGGAGGTTCTGGTTCACGGACCCAAGACCATAATTTAGCCACGACCCCAGCGCTGGGCTACCGCTTCGGATGGAGCCAGAGTTCATCATGAGCATGGCAGACCCGTGAATGGGGGAGTCTGCCGTCATGGAATGAATAAATGAAATGTCATCCACGCACGTTGCCACATTTGGAAAAAGTTCAGAGACATGTTTGCCACACTCACCATACTGGTTAAACTTCCATTTTGGTCCAACAACGCGGCCCTTGCTTTTTTTGCCCCCTCGCCCGAATGTTTTAACGTCTATGGTCTTGCCATCTAAAGGGTATAGCTTTGGCTTATAGTCAAATGTATCCATGTGGCTTGGTCCACCATACATGAAAAGAAAAATAACGTTTTTTGCCTTGGCTTTGTAGTGGCTTTTTTTTGGGGCAAGTGGCCCCTGAAGTTTGTCTATTTCGCTGGCTGCATTGACTTCAGGTGCAAAGAAACCGTCTTTTGCAAGCATTCCAGTGAGTGCAAGGGCTGGAAAGCCCCCGCCGATATTGCGGAGCAATTCCCGTCTGGAGGTTTGTCCGCAGAAAGTATTTTGAGGTTTGGATTGTTTGGCCATAATGGTTTTTCCTGAATTAAAATTGTAAGAGAAGTTTCAGTCGAGGTAGACGAATTCGTTAAGGTTTAGTGTCAATAACGCAAATCGTTCCAGGGCCTCGTGATTATTAAGGCCGCCCTTCTCCATGATGTCCTGTATCATCCTGATCCCATCTTCAATTTCCGCCTTTTTAGGATCACGACAAAAGGCAATGCGAAAGGCTTCACGAACACGGTCTTCGTTATTGTCTCCACTTTGGAGAAGACGCGTGGCAAACGTGGTCGCTGCCTTGTTGATTATTTCGCTGTTAAGCATTGTCAGCGCCTGTGTGGGAACGGTTGTGTTAAATCGCACAGCGCACGGTGAGTCTGTATCAGCCATGTCATGGCTTAATAATAGAGGCATTTTCATGGATCGCTTTACTTTTACATAGACGCTGCGGCGAACCGAGTCTTCAGGAGAAGACAGCCCTCGCCACGCCGCTCCTGGGCGAGAAGCAGAGGCTAGCACTTCCTTGGGTAATGGCGGTGTAATACTGGGTCCACCCATCTTGAGATTCAGCTCACCGGTTAGATTCAGGATGGAATCGCGAATCTCCTCTGCGCTGAGACGCCTCATATCATATCTCCAGAAGAGATTGTTGAGAGGGTCCTTTTTCAGGGCTGTTTCGTTTGGCGTGGAGGCCATCTGCCAAGTTTGACTCATAAGAATCAGCTTATGCATCGACTTGAGTGACCAGCTTTTTTCCACAAAAGTTGTGGCCAGCCAGTCGAGAAGCAGTGGGTGGGTGGGCTTATCTCCCTGGGTCCCAAAGTCGCTGCTGGTTCGGACAATACCGCGGCCAAAGTGGAACTGCCAAAGGCGATTTGCCATGACACGGCTCGTCATCGGATTTTTTGGGTTCGCTATCCATTCAGCGAGATAACGGCGTTTCCCGGAGGAATTATTGATGGCATATTCTGCTGGAACCTGGGCGTCGAACTCACCAAGAACCAATGGGAAAGAGGGCTTAACCTGATCTCCCTTTAACCGGGGGTTGCCTCGGGCAAGGACATGGACTGGCGCACGTCCTCGCTCGGCAACTGCCATTGCCTTTATGCTCTTGTTTTCGAGCTTTTGGGTAAGGCTGGCGTCAAGTTCGCGTTTACTGCGTTTGTAGGTTTTAAGATCGTTGGCCGGAAGGAGGCTCTTGGCATACTTTTTAAAGAGTTGTTCCAAGTCCGGGCCCCCACTGGTGTCAGTGGAAAGACCAATATCGATATACTGTCCCCCGTTCGTTTGTCGGCAATGAACGGCAACAGTGTTCTTGCCAGTTTGAAGTGAGAACTCAGCCTTGGCCATCGCATTGATTTTGATATAATTTGTGGAGTGGCCTTTGGCTCGGTGGATTAGGTTTCCGTTGAGGTATATTTCTGCGTCTTCATCATGGTGGATATGCAGGGTCAGGTTCTCCGGGATTGCTGTCAGTCGGAAGTCCTTGCGCATCCATATGTCCTTGGTGTTCCAATTGGTTCGTACGTGAGATCCCGGTGTTCCTTTTGAACCAAAACCACCTGGTCCTTTCTTCCATTTGCTGTCATCAAACCCGATCTCGAACCAGTTGTCGCCTGGGGCCTGCATGACATACTCCCAAATTTGTCCACCGGTGCGAGAGTCTGGAAGAAGGTATAGGTCTTTCCCCCGCTGCTGTGAGTCGGGTGAAGATACCACTTTTAGTGCGATTTCAGGATGTTTATCCTTCAGGTTCTTCTGGAATTGCGTTTCTGTTTCTGCGATGATCCTTCGATATCCCTCCTCCCGCTTTTGTTTTTCCTGCACTTTTTTCTGGAAGATGGAGGCGTCCTCTGCCGCCGGTACATTGACAAGATTTGTTCCACCTTTCCCATGTGGACTGATGTCGTGGAGAAAAGCAAGGAACCCGTAGTAATCCCGGGTGGGAATGGGGTCGATTTTATGGTCATGGCAGCGCGCGCAACCCACTGTTAATCCCAGAAAGGTTTCGGTTGATGCCCTGAGTATATCATCCAAGTAGTCATATTTTGCGAGATCGCGATCAGCAGGCTCATCATCCCATGTCCCAAGGCGATGGAAGCCTGTGGCGATCACAGCGTCCGCATTGCGGTCGGGAAGCTCATCTCCCGCAAGTTGTTCGATGATGAATCTATCATAGGGTTTGTCCTCGTTCAGCGCTCGAATTACGTAGTCCCTGTAACGCCAAGCCTCGGGCTTTTCGCTGTCGCGCTCATATCCATTTGTCTCTGCGTAGCGGACAAGATCCAGCCAGTGTCGCCCCCACTTTTCGCCATATTGTGGCATTCGCAGAAGTTCATCGACCAACTGCTCAAAAGCCTTGGGGTCATTATCTTCGAGGAAGGCTTGAACCTGCTCAGGGTTTGGTGGCAATCCTATGAGATCATAATAAGCGCGTCGTATCAAAGTCTCCTTGGAGGCCTGCGGATTGGGCTTCAGGCCCTCTTTCTCCAAGCGCGCCAGAACGAAAGCGTCGATGCCATTTTTTATCCAACTGGAATTCTTCACTTTTGGAGTTGGCTGATTCTTTACGGACCGGAAGGCCCAGTGCTGGCGATCTGCATCCGTCACAACCATTCCTTGTTGGCCAGCTTCTCCTCTAATTTCGTGTTCAGCAGGAAATGGCAGTCCCATCATTACCCATTTTGACAGAGTTTCAATATTGGCTTTTGGCAACTTTTCCTTCGGCGGCATCTCATGGTCCCCGTCCTTGTAGCTGATCATTTCCAGCAGGATGCTTTTTTCCGGACTCTTCTCGTTAAAGGCAGTTCCTTGATCCCCTCCTTTTATTATTCCATCCCGACTGGTGATCCTAAAATGCCCTTTAATTTTTCCTTCTTGGCCGTGGCATCTAAAGCAACTTTTTTGCAGAATGCCTAACACCTCATTTTCAAAGAAAGCGACTTGTTCTGGTGTGGGTTTATTTTCTTCGGCGCGAACTTGTCCGGTAAGACATAGTAGAATTGCCAAGTTTAATGTGAGCGAGAGAAAGTGTTTCATGTTGAGTAGTTTTGTGACACTTAAATTAATAGGATATTAATATCAATTTCTGACGATTCATCAACAGAAGCGACAATCCTTCATGTATTTTTTATATATTCATAGTTGCTCTTTACTATCTTACATCCAAGAAAAAAACCATGTCAAAAAGCGACATAATCCTATCGGAAACCGACATTCGTACTGTCGGCTCTGAACAAACAATCCTAAGGTCTTCGATCAAGGATAAACGTGAATGGATTATGGGTTCTCCCGTTTGCACATCACTATCTCGACACCAAATATTGCATCTAGGAGTTGCCAGGATGCTACCTCCTTTTGAAATTGTTCGAAGCAAACTGGGCGGGAGTTATTTTCTCGCGGGTTTGTCCGGGGAGGGGAGAGTACTTGTGGATGGGCGCTGGAAGAAGTGCCTTTCTGGGCAGGCGTTTTTATTGCATCCAGGTACCATGCATGCTTTTTGTGCTGAAAAAGGAAAGCCTTGGTCGTTTTGTTGGGTTCGCTTTCAGGATGATACACTATCCCCGCCTGTTGCTGAAGCGAATTCACCAGTCCTTGCCTCCTTTGATGGGGAGACTTTCCGCCATGCAATTTTGGGCCTTCATAAAGAAGCTACCACTCGGACTCGGCCTGAAATGGAGACGCTTTGGTTGGGATTGGTTAATCGTTATATCAATGACTTTGCCAAGCCACAGTTACTGGACTCCCGCTTATTGTGGCTTTTTGAAAAAGTTGAAGATTCACTTGGTGAGGCATGGAACAACCGGAAGATGGCAAGGGTTGCCTGCCTTGGGGAGCGACAACTTGAGCGTTTGTGTCTTAGGCAACTAGGCCGGACACCACGCCAGCATTTAATATGGCTTCGTATGCATCGGGCTGCGATCCTTCTCTCATCAACTAACCAGAAAATTGAACCCATTGCATTTGAGGTTGGTTATGCGAATCCATTTGCATTTTCTTCCACCTTCAGGCGATGCATGGGATGGTCCCCATCGAATTATCCGGGACGTCTGGCGGGGTGATTGCCTTGTGGCTTTACCTGGTGACTATCTCAGGGCTTCATCCGTCATCTTCATGAAGTCGGGCGTCGCCTTTTCAACTGTTTTCTTTGGCCCTGTCATTTTGATGAAAATGGCCCCACTTTTAGCTCCAATAATTGCTCCACGCAAAGAATAGCCTGCCTTTGGCACCTTCTGACCAAATGGAGGACCCGCCATGAAGGTGCCGGAGGCCTGTACGAATGTCACCGGAGTTCCACCGATTTTTTTGCTTTCAATTTTTTTCCCATCAAGGTTTTGGAATTGGCCGATCCATCTATCAACATTGGCTTGTACGCCGCCAGCTCCACCTGGCCCGAAGTAGAAGAATACGACATCTGCCGTTCCGTCCTGTCCAGGTGCGGAAAGTTGAGCCTTGCGCATTGATGATGATGGTTGCTCCCAAGACCATTCAGCGGGTCGTTCAAATGTTAGCTCATTGATTTTGAAGGTTTTTGGTGCTTTTTCTGCGTATGTGAAACTAATTCCAAGGAATGTAAGAAAATATATATAGAGAGGAAAGTGAAAGGTACTTTTTTTCATATTGGAATTGAACATGATTTTCCTCACTCCTTTGTCAACAGGTGAGGTTTACCTTGATTGGTTGATGTGCTTCCTTTTTTAATAATTTATTCATTTTTCCTAAATCCATGGCAGAAAGTTCCTCCAGCACTTCCGATTCATTATTGGCGCGCCATATTCTTCATCGACGAACCATTGCTCCCAAGAACTTTAAGCATGAGGTGCCTGACCATGGCTTTGTTGCAAAGGCCATAGATATTGCCAGGAACGCACCTAACCATCGACGGACTGAGCCTTGTCGTTTTTATCTGCTGGATACTGCCCGTATCCGTGAGATAGGCCAACTATTTGGTGAATTGGTTTGCGGAGCAGAGCCAACCAATGAATCCCGTGCACGTGGCAGTAAAAAGAAGATCGAGTGGGCAAGTTCACCGGGGTTGCTTGTTGTAACGCAGTTTACTGATCGCAGTTCCGTCTTGGTGCAGCACAATCCTGAGGTCGTACGAGAGGACTATGCAACCTGTTGCTGTATCGTGCAGAACATATTACTTCTATTGGAGGAGGCCAATATTTCCTCCAAATGGAGCACGGGACCGGTATGGAAGCATCCACGGTTTCGAGAAGTTGTGGGCATTTCCCATGCGCCGCCCAACGAGGAGGTTGTTGCGTTGGTTTTTTATGGGAAGAGCGAATTTCCCAAGGAAGTTCGTCAACTCTCAAGTCTATCCCGATCATTGGTCAATTATCTGGAGGATTGAAATTGGCTGGTCGGATCATTGTTGTAATGGGTGTATCGGGTTGCGGTAAAACCACCGTTGGAAAGCTGGTTGCAGATGGCCTGAATTGCGAGTTTATTGAGGGCGATGAATTTCATTCCCCCAAGAACATTGCCAAAATGGCCACTGGACAATCACTCGATGATGACGACCGAAGAGGTTGGTTGGTATCGCTCAACCAGAAACTTCGAGAGATTCTTGTTGCTGATAGTTTGGCGGTTCTGTCTTGTTCTGCTCTAAAAGAGATATATCGAAAATGGTTAACGGATGGATTTTCAACTCGGATTCTCTTCATATTCATTAAGGGTGACTTCAATGAGATAAATCAACGGATGGAGGAGCGTGAGGGGCATTATATGAAGGCCAATATGCTTGCCGGTCAGTTTGATGCACTGGAGCAACCCGCGGGTGTCCCAACGTTTGATTTAGCAATTGGATCAACTGAGATTGCTCGTCAGGTGTTGGCATTGCCAGAAGTCTGCGAGCGATAAGTTTTCTCCTCGGACGATGCATTCATTTCTATGATTGTTCAGGTTCGAAAACTTGGGCTGTGTGGATTTCTGGACTTTTTTATCCTCGCCCAGCCCAATTATTATGCAGGCTTTAGAAAAAAACCAAAAAAAAATTAAAAATTTCCTAAAGAGGTCCCTGTGCCGACCGATATACATGGTGTATCTATCTTCTAGCCATATCTATCTATCTTCTTCGATTGACTTGAAGTAAGGCCGTCCGAAAGGGCGGCCTTTTTTTCTTTTAGGTCTTTCATGTAATGTTCCAATAGGATAGGATTACACCTTCTGTGCTATTCTAAATTGAATTCGTAAAAAGTGATAAATTCGTATTGGAATAAGATTAGGTTCGGAGCTGTTATAATCGTTGGGCTTTGCCCCCACTTGACTGTTGCCCAAGATTATAAGGCGCATATACTTCCGCTATTGGAACAGTATTGCTATGATTGTCATGGGGACGGGGCCAGCAAGGGTGATGTTAGCCTTGAGATTTTTGAGAACGATAAAGTTCGCCTTACCACGCATTCTGAATGGGAAAGGGTGTGGTCAGTCGTTGAGGCTCAGCAGATGCCTCCTCAAAACAAAAAGCAACCATCTCGGGCTGATCGGTTAAAGTTAATGGATTGGATTGAGAAGGCGGTTTTTAAGCATGATTGTGCGAGCCCAGATCCAGGCCGTGTCACTATTCGTAGACTCAACCGAGTGGAGTATGGTAATACTGTTCGGGATCTTTTTGGCCTTCGGAAAGGGTTCCGACCTGAGGAAAATTTCGCCGTTGATGATTCTGGTTACGGGTTTGATAACATCGGAGATGTTCTGACGGTTCCTCCTGTTCTCATGGAAAAATACCTGAAGGCGGCAGATCAAATTCTTGAGGAGGCATTGGTGTTGGGACCCCCGATTCCCCCTCAACAGCGTTTTATTGCCAATCAATTTGATGGCTATGGTTCAACTCGCGACGATATCAGGGTACTTGTTTCCCAAGGCGAAACCTTTTTTCATGCTGAGGTTCCACAAGACGGAGAATACTTGCTTTATCTCCATTCCTTTGGAGATCAGGTCGGCAGGGAACCAGTACGTGCCGGTTTTTTCATTGACGGGAAACCTATTGGTGAGGTCAAGGTATCAGAAAAGCGCAATGCCCCTGGAACAAGCCAGATTAAACTTCGACTGAACAAGGGCCGTCATAAATTTGGCGTCAGCCTGCTCAATGATTATTACAACCCTAAGCATCCAGACCCCAAGCAACGTGATCGCAATTTATATGTTCATTGGATTCGGGTTGAGGGACCACTCAACAAGCCACTTCCTCCTCCTCCGGAATCTCACGCCAAGATTTTCTTTCTTTCTTCTAATACTCTTGGCGACAATGATAAAGTTGCCCGAGAAATTTTAAGCCCCTTTGCCTCTCGAGCCTTTCGTCGACCGGCCAGCAAGAATGAGCTTGATCGACTCATGTTGCTTTTTCGCATGGGGCAAAAAGATAAACTTGGTTTTGAAAAATCTGTTGCGCTAGCCATCAAGGCAATACTCGTTTCTCCGTCATTTCTATTTCGCGGTGAGGTTCAACCAAGTCCTGACAACCCCCATTCGGTTCATCCTGTTGACGAGTTTGCATTAGCTTCTCGTCTCTCGTATTTCCTCTGGAGCACGATGCCTGACCGAGAATTGCTTGGCCTGGCGTGGAAAGGGCAGTTGAGAGAAAATATTGAACTACAAGTTCAGAGAATGTTGGCAGACAATCGTTCTACTGCATTGGCTCGAAACTTTGCCGGTCAGTGGTTGGAACTTCGAAATCTTGATAATGTGATGCCTGATAAGGACCAATTCTCTCGCTACAATATTCAACTTTCCGGGGATATGCGTCAGGAAACCGAACGTTTCTTTGAGCATATTCAGCGCGAAAACCGCTCAGTTCTTGAATTCCTTGAGGCGGACTATACCTTTATTAACGAGAGGCTTGCCAGACATTACGATATACCCAATGTGCGGGGAGAACACTTCCGTAGAATCTCCCTTAATGGGACTCGTAGGGGAGGGCTACTAACGCATGCTAGTGTTCTCACTATCACCTCCAATCCTACTCGCACATCCCCGGTGAAAAGAGGTAAATGGATCCTTGAAAATTTGCTTGGATTGCCACCACCACCGCCTGATCCCAGTGCCCCGCCATTGACTGATGATGGCAAACCTCTTGATTCCAATTCTCTTCGCGAACTGATGGAAAAGCATCGAGCCGACTCTGCCTGTGCGTCCTGTCACGCCAATATGGACCCCATGGGGCTTGCACTTGAGAACTTTGATGCTATTGGTGCTTGGCGGGACAAGGACGGCCAACTCCCTATTGACGCCTCGGGAAATCTCGCCTCCGGTCGCTTCATCAACGGCCCGGATCAACTCCGCGCCTTGCTTTCGCGTGATTATCGGAAGGAATACCTGTCCTGCCTCACCGAAATGCTTTTGACCTATGCTCTTGGCCGTGGACTTGAATACTACGACCGTTGCACGGTAAACCGCATTGTCGAGGGCTTGGAAAAGAGTGAATACCGCTTCTCCTCGCTGGTTATGGCTCTAGTGAAAAGCGATCCGTTTCAATTACGCAGAGGCGATGGCGATCGGCTGGCAAGTACTGACACTCGGCCTTGAAAATCCGTCTCACCACTATTTCTTTCGCCGCATTCATACTCATTGTGGTGGTTTTGGCCAACACCGGTTTGGTCTACAAGGTATTTCCTTTTATTACGGTTATTCCCGGCCAAGATAAAACCGGTCACTTTGCCCTCATGGGCAGCATGGCCTTTCTCGCAAACCTTTCACTACATGGTCGTTGGTTTGAGTGTTGCACGGTTCGACTTTATCTCGGAAGCCTTATAGTCCTGACCTGCGTGGTTGTGGAGGAATCCTCCCAGGTTTTCATGGCCACTCGCGCGTTCGATCCTGGCGACCTAGCTGCAGATTTATTGGGCATTTTGATCCTTGGAAATATTGGTGGCCGAATGGGCCAGAAGCAGTCCCGCTAGTGGAGGTTGTACTACTACTTCGCCTCCGTCATTAAAATAAGGTTGTTTTCTCACGCTTAATGTAATACTTTCATTAACCTAATTATCCCAAGATGCTATTTTTATCTAAACCATCATTACGTTTCCAATTTTGTACGTTAACGCTATTCGCCGCGTTATTTGCCAACCTGCAGGCTCGGACATTTACTCCGATTAGAGGCGTCGCATTTGAGGCTGAGTTGTTGCGGGTTAACACCGGTTACGTGGAGCTTAAGGCCCCAAATGGGGCAACCAAGTGGTTTGATGTTAAAATCCTTTCCGAGGCCGACCAGCGTTATATTCGCGAGCATGGCAGTAACCTTTTGAGCATGCAGAAAATGCCGATGAGTGAGGTTGTTTTCAACGCCAACCAAATTGATCGATTCATTCAGGGAGAGTTTCGCCAGCACAGGATTCAGCAAAATCCGCCTGCTACAGATGAGCAGTTCATTCGCCGTGTATATCTGGATATAATTGGGCGGATTCCAAGCTACGGAGAGGTTACTTCATTCCTCAGCTCCAAGGATACTGGCAAACGTCGAAAGGTTATAGATGAATTGCTCAAGCACCCTGGTTACGTCAGCCACAATTACAATTTTTGGGCAGACATTCTTCGGCTCAAGTCAAACCATCGAATTGGTGGAGTTAATGCTGAAGGTGGTGCCTACATTGAATGGGTCAAGCAAGCACTTCGAGAAAACAGACCTTACGATTTATTTGTACAACAATTACTTACCGCAAACGGATACCCTTGGGATAATCCTGCGGTAGGTTATTATATTCGTGATTCGGGAACCCCGCTCGATAACATGTCGAACACAATACAGGTTTTCCTTGGGACTCAGCTAGTTTGTGCCCAATGCCACAATCACCCTTTCGAAGACTGGACCCAAAAGGAATATTATCAGATGGCCGCATACACTTATGGAGTCGAAACCCGTCTTCGACCAGACAATCTGGAAATGGCCAGAAAGCTCGTCAGGAAAGCATCCAGTGGTAATCGCGAGCGCGAGCGTTCAATGTCCCGTGCTATCCGAGATTTGTTTGAGGTTATTACTGTAGGTGCCAATGAAACAAAAAAGCCACTCAAGTTGCCACATGATTACAAATATGAGGATGCCAAGCCTAAAGCTACGATTACCCCTGGCCCTCTATTCAGGCAAGAGGTGGAGTTTAGTAAGGATGAGACGGCTCGTGAAACATATGTCCGCTGGATGACCAACCCAGAGAACGATTTGTTTGTTAAGGTTATCGCCAATCGCATTTGGAAAAAGGTAATGGGGCATGGAATATTCGAGCCAGTTGACGACCTGAAAAAGGATTCCGTGATTTCACACCCTCAATTGATGGCCTTTCTTATGAAATTAATGAGGGATGTGGACTTTGACCTGAAGCAATTCGAGCGAATTCTTTACAACACCCCCACATATCATCGCCAAGTGAGTACAGTTGACCACGTCAAAGGGGAACCTTATTACTTTGCCGGCCCTCTATTACGTCGCATGACCGCCGAGCAACTTTGGGACTCCATGCTTTCGATGACCATTGAAGATAGCGACCAAAGGATTCTTCGGGATCGCGAAGAAATTCGAATCGACAAGAAGAAACAGCAAGCGGACTATATGCTGGCGCTTAAACCCGAACAAATCGTTAGTCTTGCGAGCCAAATTGCTGACATCGAGAGTGAATTTGCTGACAAAAGGATGGATTTGCGCAAGCAATTAGCAAAAGCTTCTTCAGCGGAGGATGATAAGGCAATCGACCGGATAGAGAAGGAACGGCGACAACTTGAAGGACAGGCACGGCGGAAGGTCCGGGCGGCACAGTCCTCTGTTCAGAAAGGAATGATGGAGGATGTGGCAATGTCGATGAGTATGGAAGAGCGTGAACTTGCCAATCGCAAAACTGAAGTTGAGCTTGACCCCCGATGGAAGGGGTTCCCCAAGACTCTTGTTCGTGCTGCAGAACTTCCTTCACCCGCGCCCAACGGTCACTTCCTCCGGATGTTTGGTCAATCGGACCGGGATACTATACAGAATGCCAGTGTTCAGCCGACTGTTCCACAGGCCCTTGCTCTTCTGAACGGTCCAATGTTTAAAGAATTGGTCAAGCCCAACTCCGTCCTGATAAAGCACCTTTTAACCAAGGAGACTACTGAAGAAAAGCTCGATGTAATTTTTCTGACTCTTTTGAGCCGATTACCAAGTATCGCAGAGAAAAATCTCATGCTTCAGGAAATTAATCGTTATGACAACGACCCCAAAGGCCTCAGTAATGGATACAAAAATGTTATTGTTGCCTTAATGAATACCCGCCAATACGCTTTTGTCCGATAACCTACCTACCCACCACCCATGAAGGAATTACTTCTTAAAGCTGATGATGTTTCGCGTCGCCAATTCATAAATAGTGCCGCGCAGACCTTGCTCGGCGTTACTGTTTGGGGGCATGCTCAAGGCCTGCAAGGTCAGGAGGCTCCTGCTTCCAGTGGCCCTAGTGCCAAGAGTTGTATCTACCTTTATATGAGTGGTGGCATGACCCACTTGGATACTTTTGACCCGAAACCAGGAACAGACCAAGGTGGCCCAATTGGCGCAATACGTACCAAGGCAGATGATGTATTTCTCTCAGAATTCTTTCCTCGTCTTGCCTATCGGATGGACAATGTTGCGCTTGTAAGATCCCTTAAAACAAATCAGGGAGCCCATGAACAGGGCAATTACTATATGCATACCAGCTATGCGCCACGCAACACTATAAGGCATCCTGCTCTTGGCCCATGGATGACAATGCTTAGTGGTCGCTATAACCGTACACTTCCTGGTAGCGTGATTATAGGAGGAGGTCGCAGTTCCGGAGCTGGTTTCTTTCCACCTCAGCATATGCCCCTTCTTCTTGGCAATGCCCGCGAGGGCCTCAAGAACAGTAAGCGTCCCGGAGATGTAACCGAGAAAGAATTTGATCGGCGACTTCGGCTAGCTGAGGCTGTAGACAAGGAATTTGTAACAAGCTATAATCAAAAGAAGGTGAACGCATATTCCGATATGTATCGCGATGCTGTCAAACTGATGACGAGTGAGGACCTCAAGGCATTTGATATCAATCAAGAGCCAACGGATGTCCGAGAGGCTTATGGAGACAATGGCTTCGGTCAGGGTGTTCTTCTGGCCCGTCGTCTTGTTGAAAATAACGTCCGTTTTGTCGAAGTCCAACTTGGGGGCTGGGATAACCATACCAACATCTTTACATCTGTTGCCGACCGAGGTGCAACTGTTGACCGTGCTCTCTCTGCACTTATTGGAGATTTACAGCAGCGCGGCTTATTGGATGAGACCCTTATTGTTCTTGCAACCGAGTTCGGACGTACCCCACGCATCAACCAGAATGAGGGCCGTGATCATTATCCTCGAGCCTTTAGTGGACTAATTGCCGGTGGAGGAATTAAAGGTGGTCAGGCTTATGGAAAGACGGATGAGTCTGGGTCTCGTGTGACAGAAAACCCAGTTCTGGTCCCTGACTTTAATGCGACCATTGCCACAGCGCTGGGCCTTCCTGTTGGGCATACTCTATACTCCCCGTCCGGTCGCCCTTTCAAGGTTGCAAATAACGGTGAACCCGTGATGGATATTCTTGCATAGTAGCAACTTTTCCTGCCTTTTAATTGTAAAGCTTCCTTTCACTTTTCCGGGTAGGAATTTTATCTAGGAAGTTACCGCTTTAGAACAAAGGTTCTTGTTCTAAATACCCTTAGCACTTTTCCATTCTTTTATGTACTGCTGATCTGCTGCGGAAAGGCTGTTCACGGGAACTTTGTAATTAACCCCACCAACATTGATGACAGCAGTGGTACCATTTACCGCAAATAATTTTCCTTGTAGGCTACGGCCAGTTGTATTCGTCCATGTTCGAGGCCCGAGGTTCATCTTGCTAGAAGCCATCACGATCCCAGGCTTGGTCCCTGACTCTGAATTTTTCTTAGCATGATTAAAGATGGACTGAATCAATTCCGTAAACTTTTTGGCTTCTGCTGGTGATGGTTGTGGCCGATTAGAAGGTGGCATTTCTTTTTCTTTGATAAGTGCGATTACTTGGTTCCACGTCTTACGATCCCTTAGGACATCAGTTGAATTTTCATAGCGACCTAAGGCTACGCCTCCCTTGGAGCTTCCTCCCATATGGCAGTTGCCACAGTATTCCTTCATAAAGGCCTTAGGTTCTCTTCCAAAATCTGGTGTTCCTGGAGGTGCTTTTATCTGGGCAGTTGGTATTCTTCCTCCATCGGGTTGTCGGGTAATTACCAGTTTATTTATATATTGGGATGGGTTGTCATTGAATTTGGCCAGTGCCTGACCGTTGCCAAAAGCTATGGTCATTTTATTGTATACTGTCGATCTTACGGGGTCGACAGGTAGACCGGAGACTGGGCATTTAGAATTAACAGGCCGAGGATCAACTTGTGCGTTGTTGTTACTAGCTGCTCCCACGATAGAGCCAATACCTCCGGGGGTAGTTTCCGCTGGGATATCTATGAATCCTGCATTGATTTCAAGCCCAGGGCGAGCTGCCATGGCCTGTGTCACACCACCTTGCGTTATCTGGGTTTTTCCAGCAAATATTTTCTGGATCGTTGGAATCGCGACAAGCTTTTGCAATCCGGCATCCGTGATATTTGTATTATATAGGTTTAGGTATTCTAGCTTTCCTAATTTGGCAACTTGCGAAAGTCCGACATCTGTGATTTGAGTGCGGTCCAGATGCAACCGGCGCAATTCCGGAAACTTTGTGAGTATATCAAGTCCTTTGTTGGTGACTTTAGTTTTGGCAAGATTTAGCCATAACACTTGTTCCCCAATGAGTGAAATGGTTCTAAGACCTTCGTCGTTTATTTCTGAAGCCATATCATCGCAATGAACTGCAAGGGCGTTTGAGCCTTTGGTCACCTCAACGACATTGACCCCAAAGTCTTTAACCATCTGTAGGGCATCACCCGACGCGGCCCTTACCGTAGGACCTTTTATTCCGGGTTGAGGCGCATTTTTCCTGGCATCGGCCGCAGCGATGATTTCCTTCATTGCAGGAACGAGCCCACCTGGAGCTGAACCCAGGGGTTGATCAAATTTTGCACCGGATTGAATCCACCAATTTAGGATATTTTTGTCATTGGCTGTTAGTTGACGATTTTCCTCCGTGGGGGGCATTCGATCGTCATCACCGGAGGAAAGATGTATCCGTTGCATCATCAAGCTTCCTTTTGGATTGCCGCTGACTAGGACGGCTCCGTTCTTGCCTCCAGCCTGAATTCCTTCGGGATTATGGAGTCGAAGCTTTGCACTAGCTCTGCCATCCCCGTGGCATTTACCACAATTATGCTCCAGAATAGGATCAATGACTTCCTCGTATATTGAACCCCATTTCCGCGGGCCTGATTGAGCAGTTGCTACCTCGCTCGGAGATTTTTGGGTTGGTGTGGCCTCCTCGTGTTCTTTTTCAATTTTAAGAGAACTAGTGCCGGGAGGGAAGATGGCATAGTGCCGAAGTGTACGAAGTAGAGGTTGTCGGGCATCATCAGTATTTTGAACCTCTGAGAGTTTAAGGTCGTAGGAGGCACCGTTCACAATCCACCACTTAATCAGCCAGATTTCATCAAGGCTGAGCTGGTTGGCTTCATCCGATGGAGGCATTTTTTCATCGTCTGGATCATTTAGGGGAAGGGTAATGCGGTATACCAAATCGCTTTCCTCGAGATTCCCTGCAATGGCCAGACCATCAACCGCTCTCACGTGTTCCATCGTGTGGAGTCGTAGTTTCCCTTTTGCCTTCGTCGGCCCGTGGCATTTCATACATTTTTCCTGGAGAACTGGAAGAATGACCTTATTGAATACAGTGCCGTCAGAAATTCGAATGGCTTGACTGTAGATAGTTGGTATTCCAATTGCTCTTAACAGGCAAAGGATTCCTAAAATAATGCAGAAACGAGAATTTAGTTCCATGATACCTATTCGCATGACAATGCGATTTTTGTATTTTCATCAAGATGACAGGAAATTTGGGTGAAGTCAACGGCAAGGGCGTTTTCCCTTGCGCGAAAAGAGAGTGCGAGCTAGGGTGCTGGCAATGTTCCGTATCATATTTGTACCGCTCTTTTGCTATGCTGTACTGAGCCAACTTGCCACCGCGGAGGGATTTCGTCGACTTCATGGCGTAGATGGTGGCATCGTTGTGGCCCGCATAT
>Ga0209660_1000168_pt1 | contig 41071 bp, 36 predicted proteins | sample SaaInlV_100m_DNA_2_FD_184659 | JGI IMG/M metagenome (GOLD analysis project Ga0209660, IMG submission 184659) | Marine microbial communities from expanding oxygen minimum zones in the Saanich Inlet - SI072_LV_100m_DNA (SPAdes) (version 2) | ecosystem: Environmental > Aquatic > Marine > Intertidal... | reverse complement strand
GTGCAGGAATACACCCAAGGTATACTCCAAAAAATCCTGCCCCCTCCCCCCGAGTGGAGCAAGTGCAGCAGAATCCCCAATAGAAGTGGTCCGCTACAGCGATCTGTTCGATTTCTTTGATAAACATGAACAACGAAAATCTAACCAAAACTCACATTGAACTCTATAAGAATGGATCAAAATGGTTGGAAACCCCCTACCTAAATGGTCAGGAGCATGGTACGCAGACCGGATTCTACCCGAACGGATCAATAATGTCAAAAGTTGCCTACGTAAACGGCAGGCGCCATGGCACAGAGATTCAATTCCGTATGGACGGAACCAAGCGCTGGGAAGCACCCTACGTGAAGGGCAAGGAGCATGGCACGTGGATTCATTACCACGAGGACGGATCAAAGGAGGAAAAAGTAGTCTGGAAAAATGGTGAGTTCGTCACCTCTAAGCGTTTCTAACCCGCCGCGGTGTCGTACGTCACGGTGAAATCCAATTGTTTAATTTGGCTTTGCTTGTTGCGATGATTTGCGTTCACGGCAACGGCGGCGGATCAGGAGACATGGGACAAGGACTACGAGATAGACACAGAAAAACCGCTCTGGTAGGGTAAATCTGAGATTGCAATTCATGGCAATGGCTGAATAATAAATTTCTTATTTCCATAGGTGAAAACCCTATGGGTTACATTTTCCCTGTACCGCCTGTGTGGCAGGCAAATCTTGATGCTCGCCGCTGAAATACCCAGAACCAAAAAAAATTCCGCTATTGAACCGGATGCCCAAAAGGACACCCAGATTGATCGCTATGAATTGAAGTATGTGGTTGACCCAAATATTGTCCCAGCAATCCGGGACTTTATTCAGCCTTTCGTCAATCGGGACTCCAACGGGATCGGCGAAATTCCGGAATATATCGTGACCACCCTGCAACTGGACTCGACAAATGCCGCCCTGCACTACGCCAAGGAACGTAAGGCCTACAGCCGGTTTAAATTGCGGATACGGACATACGGGACGGATGGGAAGTGTCCATATTTTCTGGAGATCAAACGCAAGGTGAACACCATGATTCTAAAGAGTCGTGCAATCCTGCAGCCATCTGGCTACTCCCGTGAAAATATTGTTCGACCGACAACACTCATCCCATTCAAGACTGAATCCGAGAGTCTGAACTATCTGGAATTCGTACGGTTGGTAAACGAGATCGGGGCCCGGCCGACCATTTTTATCCGCTACATACGGGAATCCTATAAAGGCACGAGTGAAAGTTACTCCCGGGTGACTCTGGACCGATCAATTACTTATCGCCCCGCAAAGGGAAGCTGGGATTTTCCACATCAGGAAAAGCGCTGGTATGCGCTGGATACCCAGGCAAGCCTGCGGAGGGAGTTTCCTGGATATATCCTGGAACTGAAATCCGGCGCGGAATTGCCCTGCTGGATGGCTGAACTGATAGAGCGGTTCAACCTGGTCCGCACAGGATTTTGTAAATATTCTGCAGCAATGAGGCTTGAATCTATTTTTACGGGACGGCAATATTCCGTCTCTTCCGAAAACTGCACCTACGAAGATGGCTCCGATTATTAACGCAATTGGCCCGGCACGGGCTTACAATGTACTGGAAATCCTGTTGTCACTGAACATCAGTTTCGTCATGGCAATGGTACTGGCATGGACCTACCGGCATACGCATGGCGGGTTCTCCTACTCCCGGTCGTTCGTCCAGTCTCTGGTATTGGCAGCGATCGTCAGCTGTATCATGATCATTGCAATTGGGAATAACCTGGCGCGTGGACTGGGTATCCTGGGGGCATTGGCATTGATTCGTTTTCGAACACCAATCAGGGATCCACGGGATATCATCTTCCTGTTTGCCTCACTGGCGTCGGGAATTGGAGCCGGAGCCCAAGTTTTTGGCGTGGCGGTTATTGGGCCGATTTATTTCTGTCTGGTTGCAGAGTTTTTATATTTTGCCCCATTTGCCTCAAGACGCAACTTTGAGGGACTGGTGCGATTTATCCTGGTGGAGGAACATCGGGACAACATTGCCCAGGTGCAGGATTTATTCAGTCAATACACCTCGTCCACCAGCATGGTGGCAATGAGGGAAGCAATCCAGGGTGGAGCCATGGAGTATTCGTACCAAGTGCGGTTGCTGGATCCTTCAGGCCGGACAGAACTGGTAGCCGGTCTTGAATCACTCAATGGCGTTGAAGAGGTCAGTATGGTGATGCAACGTTCAACAGTGGAAATATAAAGGGCATGTCACACGAAACTCCCAATATCCCACATGTAAAACATAGCGGCAGTTCCCCTATGGTTCGCGCCTGGCCGTTTCTGGTCTGGGTTGCGGTCTGTGGATTGATTGTATGGCTCTTCACCACCGGTGGTAGTTATGACCAGCTGAATGGTGTCGTCGACTACAAGATGGAGTCTGTGGCCAGCATGGATAACGGAAAGGTGGCTCATGTTTTCACGGTTGTGGACACAAGGGTAAAGAAGGGCGATCCACTGGTTCAAATGGACACGAGCCTGCTCGATGAAGAGATTGAGGCCTTGCGCCAAACGATCATCATTGAACAACTTGAACGAGAACGCCGCTTCACCTCCATGGTGCAAGGGATACGGGCCGACATACAGGAGACAATGCTTGTGCAATCCCAGGATCAGGCGGAACTGGAAGTACTCAAGGTCGAGCTGGAACGTCTTGAGGCACTACTGTCACAAAAGCTGATTGATCGAGAGACCGTGATCCGACAAAAGGCCCGGGTGGCCATACTGAACAGGAACCTTACCGAATATCCCAAGGTACTCAGTGGATACCGCAAGGACTTGGCCAAGGCGGAGTCCCTGAGTAAAAAGGCACAAGAAGTTGAGTCTTCAAAGAATGGTAAGAACTCTCTCGATTCAACCAGTGAGAGACTTGACTACCTGTTTAAACGGAAGGCACAATACACCCTGCGGGCAGCAAACGATGGGACTGTTAACCAAATTTTCCATCAGCGCGGTGAAGTCGTAGCCGGTGGCACGGCAATCCTTAAACTCATCATCGAAGAGCAGGATGCAGAAGGCAACTCAACCAAGACGGTTCAAGGACTTCTGCCTGAAAAATTTGCCCATTATGCAAAAGCTGGATCAGAGGCCACAGTGTATCCCATCATTGCACCGGATGCAGTGGTCAGGATGGAGGTGGTTTCGGTGACCCCGCACATGGTGACTGTACCCGATCAGGCAAGCGCCCTGCCAAATGGCATCATTCGTGGACGGGTTATACTCCTGCGCCCAAAGGCAGGCCAACCACAGGATCGTATCGACCAACTGTTACATGGTGAAAGCGTGGTAATTCGAGTGAAACCAAAATCCCTACTGGATCTTCTCAAGCAAATCTGAGCCATGTGCAGATATTTCCGGTTTTTTTCGCTGTGCCTACTAGCCACTCTGCTGATCATAAAAGCAAGGGCACAAAAAGATGGCGAACCAACGGAGGTTGGCCCTCAAGTTCTGACAATGGACAATGCGCTTTCCCTTGCATTGGAAAATCAAGTCAACACTGCAGCCGGACGGGCTGGGTTGCGGGCCGCAGAAGCTCGGCTTGAAGCGACCGGATTATTCCCGAGTCCAGAGTTGCGATTGACCCATGACGAGCGCTGGACCGGAGAAACCGGAAAGGAATATGCAATTCGAATCAGTCCGCCAAACCCCGGGGTGATCAAGGCACTAAAAACAGAGGGTGAACTTGGTATAAATCTGGCGAAGGTTCAACTGGATGGACAGCGATGGACCACAGTCATTGACACGCGAATTTTTTTCTATGAGGCACTTCATGCACAAAAGCTTGTCCAGCATACCGAGAAAAAAAGTGAAGTCGTGGCGAAAAAGAAGGCTCTCTACGAAATGTTACTGGCCAATGGACAGGCGACCCTACCCACCGTGCTGGAAGTGCGGTTAGAATTCCTGGAGATTGCGAGACAACTGGAATCTGTCATGCAGACCAAAAAAAATGGAATGAATCGTTTGCTGGCCCGCACCGGATTGCCCACGAACTCAAAACCAACGCTTGGTGGCGGGTTTGAAAGCCCCCTTCCAATGATCAGTGAACTGCAAGCAGAAACACTGTTAAAAAAATACTCAGACCGGAACCCGATGGTCTCCTCCATGAAACTTCAGGCGGAAATGGCGGAAACCCGTACGGATCAGGTTGTAGCAAGAAACCGATTGTGGATCAATTTCATACAGGCAGGATATAGCGAGACCTCCAATTGGTGGGAGGAAGAAGACTGGAGATTCCGTGCGGGAATTCACATACCATTATTTGACCTCAAGGGAAAGGCTGTTGACGCAGCAAAAGCAGAGCAGGAGGCCCTTGCCGCACAGGTTGAGGTAGCACGTCAATTAGTCCGCGTAGAACTGGTGGAGGCATTGGGAAACCTTCAAGATACAGCCCAGACCCTTAAAGAAGCAAAAGATCTCTCGGATGGAATAGAAAAAGAAGTGGAAAGGACATTGAAGGAAGATGCCAGCGCCCCAGAACCAACTCTGCCTCCACAGACTCGTTTCCGCTTAATGGAAGGACTGTTGCGAATTTCAGAAGCCAAACTTTCAAATGAATATCGCTATCAGGATGCCGTTCTTCAATTGGAGGCAGTGCTTGGTGAAAGACTGGGGGAATTGCTTTCCAACTAGGTTTGTTCGAGTCAATAATGCCTCAGTCGATATTCTTGCCTTCTACCCTTGTGTGCAGTATATTGAATATATCATATATTGCCTACAAACTTCTGCATTCCAGAAGGATGGCGCACCCAATTATGTAGCTACAAAAAAAGCTGCCCATGTCAAAAGACCAACCTGATCAAAGCTTATTCATGAATGGTTTCCTTAAGAAAACCATATTGTTGTTTTTTACCATACTGGCAGGACAAGTCCTGGGGCATACAGACCTTGTGCTCACCGAGATCATGTATAATCCAAAGGGTTCTGATGACTACGAGTTCGTTGAGTTCTACAATGCTGGGACAGAGTCCTTAAACCTATCCGGGTACTCTCTTGTAAAGGATGCAAATGATGACGGACTGGCCTTTTCCTTTCCCTCAGTTACATTGGCTGCCGGGGCCTTCATGACTGTCGTTGAAAAGTCCAGTTATTTTCAGCAACGCTATCAATCGGCATCCTCCCCCTATTATCAGGATAATCTGATCGTGGCCGGAGCCTGGTCGGGAGGACTTGGAAACAAGGGGGAAATAATCATTCTCAAGGATGCCTTGGGGCAGGAGATCTTTAGCTTTAAATATGATGACAAGGGTGATTGGCCTGTTGAGGCTAGCGGGTTGGGCAGTTCCTTGGAATTGAAAAACCCGACAAAATACAAAACGCTAACCTCGGTGGAAGAACGCAACAAATATCTTGGAGATGGAGACAACTGGCGGGCAAGCGCCGACTACCACGGGAATCCGGGAAGAGACGGCGGCAAGGCATCCCAGAGTGTTGTAATCAACGAGATTCTCGCTAATACAGACGGGGAGATTACGGATACCATCGAAATCTATAATCCCACCTCAGACACAATTGATATTGGCGGTTGGTATTTGAGTGACTCGACCACTTTTGAAAAATACAGGATTCCCGATGAGACATTGCTGGCGCCAGAGGCATATGCCACTTTTGATGAGACCCAGTTCAATCCGAATGGGGAATGGAATCCCAACCGGGGTGCCCAAGGGGCAACTGAATTCAGTTTCAGCGGCTCAAAGGGTGATCAAGTCTACCTGATCCAGGTGGATGAGACGGGGAATCTAATCCGCATGGTGGATCATGTGGAGTTCGGCCCTACAAAAAGTGGGGAATCCTTCGGTCTTTGGCCGGATGGAGATGGTGTTTTCACTCCCATGACAAGCTTTACCTCGGGGTCTGTAAACAGTGGACCACGTATTGGACCTTTGGTTATCACGGAAATAATGTACAATCCAGGAGACCAAGCCAATGCCAACGAACTGGAGTTTATTGAAATTCACAACTCCGGATCCAACAACGAGGACCTGAGTGACTGGACATTGGAAACAGCGATTGGATTCTCATTTCCACAAGGCGCAATATTGACAACTGGAAGCTATCTACTCGTGTGCGGTTTCAATCCTGCAGACCCGGCAAAGCTATCCGGTTTCCAATCCAAATATGGAATAGATGACTCGATTACAATCTTGGGACCATGGACGGGATCCCTTAGTAACAACAGCGAAAAAATCCAGCTAAAGAGACGCGATCTGACCGGGGATCTTCAGACCAATATTACAACTGGATCAAGCTTCTATCCACTTATAATCGAAGATGAAGTTATCTACTCGGACGATGGCGACTGGCCAACCCGTGCAGATGGTATCGGTTCCTCCCTATCAAAGAAAACGAATGGCACATGGGGAATGGATGCGGAAAACTGGCGCTCCAGTAATGAATTCGCGGGAAATCCAGGCACTGCAGGAAAACCCGAAGGGGAAATTGCCATCACAGAGGTCCTTTCCCACACAGATTATCCACAACAGGATACGATTGAACTTTTTAATCCCGGAGGTTCCAATGTCGAAATTGGGGGATGGTACTTGAGTGACACATCTGAAAATGCAACCGATTCCGAGAATTTCAGAAAGTATCAGATTCCCGCAGGAACCATCATCCCAGCAGGTGGCTACCTGACATTCGGTGAATCCCATTTTAATCCTAATGTGAACCAGCAAACCGGCCTCGGCACACCGGCGGCAAACCACTTTGCATTATCAAGTGCCTATAATGATGATGTCGCCCTGGTGGAGGCAAATGATGATGGAACCCTTGTTCGGATCGTGGACCACGTGGAATTTGGTCCATCAGAGAACGGTGTGTCTTTTGGTATTTGGCCAGATACAGAGGGACGATTTTACCCAATGAAGGAGCAGACCCTTGGTGAAACCAACACTGGTCCATTGATTAACCCTGTGGTAATTTCTGAAATTCACTATAATCCTGGTGATATGGCAAACGCTTCAGAGCTGGAGTTTGTTGAATTATACAACACAGGTTCGAGTCAGTTGAATCTGGCAAACTGGAAGTTGAGCAAGGCAGTAGAATTTAATTTTAATGCCGCACATAATATCGCGGCTGAAAGCGCACTTGTGATCGTTGGTTTTGACGTTACTGATTCCACAAAGATTTCCGCCTTCCGGACCCGATACGGAATAAATGAATCAGTGACGGTTATTGGCCCATGGACCGGAACTCTTTCAAATGCAGGGGAGGCACTGGAATTGCAAAAAAACGATATCTTGGAAGTCCCCATTGACGGTGCAATCCCATTCTACCCAATGGTTTTTGTTGAACGTGTACGTTATGATGACAAAGCCCCATGGCCAGTTTCTCCGGACGGGTTGGGGAACTCACTGGAACGTGTGGATCCATATGTATGGAGCGATACAGAAAATAATTGGGGGGCCTCAATCGGCAACCCAACCCCCGGCTCACTGAATATTCCAAATTTTGCCCCCGTTTTCACCAGCGAGGCTGTTATAAATGCAACGGAAGACGAAAATTATACCTATACCATCACAGCATTAGACAGTAATCCTGACGATGCACTTGTTATCACTTCTACAATTGTAGACAGTTGGCTGAGCCTTATTGTAACCGGGGTGAACACATGGACATTATCGGGAACACCCTCGAACGAGAATGTAGGGGCTCACCTCATAACACTCTCACTTACTGATGGATCAGAAATAGTGCAGCAAACATTTACCATTCAAGTTGTAAATACAAATGATGCACCGATCTTCACATCTACTCCTGTGACAACTGCCATGTCTGGACGAAACTATAGTTATTCTATTTTAACGGATGATCCAGACACAACAGACCTACTGACTATCTCCGGTACAAACTTACCCCAGTGGATAAATTTAACTGAAAATGGAGACGGGACCGCCACCCTTGAAGGGACTCCATCTGATGGAGATATTGGCACCCATTCAATCTCTATCTCCTTAAGCGATGGGGAGCTATCCATCGAACAGAATTTCACAATAAACGTTGCGGCGGAGAACCTTCCGCCTTCTGCAATTAGCATGAATAATAATAATGTTTCCGAGAATACAATTGCCCCTTATTCTGTTGGGATGCTCTCCGTTTCCGACCCGGAAACGGAGGACACACACGTATTCTCGATGGTTGAAGGAATCGGGAGTGATGATAATGAATCCTTTTCAATCAGCGGGAAAAGCCTGTTGACGAATATCGCTTTTGATTTCGAGACCCAATCCTCTCATGTAATCCGTATACGAGTAACTGACAGTACAGGTAATATCTTCGAACAATCGTTCACCATACAGATAACAGACGATAATACCGAAGACCGTGATGAGGATGGATTAACTGAACAAATAGAAGAGGCCATTGGGACCAGTGATCTAACTACAGATTCAGACATGGATGGCATCAGTGATGCCAACGAATATGGAATTGGCAGCAATCCCGCAAAAAGTGAATCAATTCCATCCACACTGAGCCTGTCTGCAATACATCTCTCAGATAACTGGAAATATCTGGGTTGGTTTGGGGTTTTTCGGGATAACTATAATGGATGGATATACCATCTGCGACTCGGGTGGGTATATGTCAGAGGAACTGAAACGGACAATATTTGGATGTGGGATTCAAAATGGGCGTGGATGTGGACAAGCTCAAACACTTATCCATGGTTATTCAGCAAGAAAACCAACAACTGGATTTACTATTTTCAAGGCCCAGACCAATTGGGATCCAGTGATCCTAGATGGTTTCTGGACTCAGTCACCAGCGAGTGGCAACAGGGAACAGAAAATTAGTCGACCAACATCCCTGCAACAAGTTGCTGTCGCTCCTCATTTGGACGTTGATAGCTATTGACTAGGAATCTCCAGTCTTCAAGACGGGAAAGTAGTCCTATTTTTTCAAGATAATCCGGATCGAGTTCGGCATGAAGGAATAAATGGTCCTTCGGTTTGTCTGCATTATCTTCTTCTCCAACCTCAAATAGAAGCGCGGAAGAAACGTGCACAGCAGTAAGCGGTTGGAAATCAACAGGTATGCTATTGGATGGATTATGATACCAGTGTACAGCCTCCACTATTGGGCCAGCGAGACCCCATAAACCCAGTAAATAAGCACCAACCTGCCCATGATGAGCGCCAAAGATTTTCACCTCAGCATCCAACTGGGAAATGCCTTCCTCCAAGACCATCTGGTTGACTTCAACATATTTGGCGGGAAAGTTGGCACTCAGTATCAATTTGCCGCAAGCATGTAGTAGGCCCCCCACATAGGCTTCCTCAGCCATATTCCGTGAAGATGTCTGGCTTATAGACACAGCCTTGGCAGCCTCGGCAACCTTTAAACTGTTATCCCAAAAGTTATCGATTGTAAGTCCGTCGATACGGAATTGTTTAAGCCGACCAAAGGCTCCTATGGTTAGAATAATCGAGCGAATATAATCCATTCCCAAATAGGAGACCGCATCGACCATGCTTGAAATTTTACGCTTTAGACCGACATATCCTGAATTCGAAAACTTCAGGATTTTGGCAGTCATTCCAATGTCCTTTTTGATCGCATCACTCAGACGATCAGATGAAACGTCAGGAGAACGCAACAAACTCAGGATTTCCTGATAAAGGGAAGGTAGGCTGGGCAATTCACCCAATTGAGAGATGAGATTTTTTAAGGCATCATTTGAAATGGACTCCTGAAGGCTTGTTGCCCTTAAAATCCGAGTTTTGAGAGTCTCGGGATCACAGGGTTTTGCCAAATATTGATGCGTGGAATCTAGAGACTTGAGAATCAAGTCTTTGTCTGAATATCCGGAAAGAATGAAACGAATTGTGTTGGGATACCGATCCTTGATCTCATTTAGGAGTTCTGCTCCATTCATATTTGGCATACGCATATCTGAAACGACGACATCAAATTCCTTCTGCGCCATCAGTTCCAAGGATGCTTCGCCACTTTCAACGAAATCCATATCCCATTGCGTTCGCATCCTTCGGAGCATGCGCTTTAGTCCGTCCAAGACGAACACCTCATCATCAACAAACAGAATTCGTTTCATTCAAAGCTCCTTGTTTTGTGGAGGACTCACCGGTAACAAAATTATAAATGTAGTTCCTTCATTAACTGTTGAATCAACGTGGAGTTGACCAGAATGTTTGTCAATCACTACATTGTGAACAACAGCTAGGCCCTGCCCCGTCCCCTTACCTACTGGCTTTGTAGTAAAAAATGGTTCAAATATTCTATTCTTAACATCCTCTGGTATCCCGGATCCTGAATCACGGATACGTAGCTCAACAAAACAGGAATCTCGATCAACCAGAGATGTCGAAATATGAATGACACCCTTCTCCTCGGTCTTCATGCCTTTTTCTTCAATGGCATGACAGGCATTTATGATCAAATTCAACAACATCTGCCTGATCTCATCCGGAAGACAAGAGACCCGAGGAAGAACAGAAGCCAAATCAAGCTCGATATTGGCAATGTATTTCCATTCATTACGAGCAATCGTCAAGGTGTTTTCAATCATCTGGTTGAAGTCCACAGGAATCTTGTCTTCAGTACCAGGATGTGAGAACTCTTTCATCGCTCCAACAATATGAGCCAGATTATCCACACCATGAAGAGACTGCTCAATTGCCTTGGGGATCTCATCAAATAAAAAGTCGGCATCAGCATCAGTCCAGACAGTCTTGAGCGTATTAAGTTTGTTGGAGTCATAGCCCTCACTTTCAGGATGAAGATAATGGGAATGAAAGGCTCGAAGAACCAAAACCAGATCACTAAAAGAATCTCGAATAAAACGAAGATTGTCCCCAAAGTACTGAATTGGCGTGTTCATCTCATGTGCAACTCCAGCAGCAAGTTGGCCAATCGACTCCATTTTTTGAGCATGTAAATGGTGGAGTTCCATCAGTTTCCGCTCCTCTCGCTGTCGCAACTGCGAGGTGATGTCCCTGGAAACAAAGATAAGGCGTTCGAATTGGCCCTTAGAATTGCGAATGCCTCCCGTTGTCGCCTCGAGATGTAAAATTGCACCACTCTTGTTCATCATCTGATACTGAAGAACCACTTCCCGTCCAGCGCGGAGGGTGCTCATCACAATCTCACGAACACGATCCCGATCTTCATGATGAATACATTCATAAATACCCTCATCGGCTAGTTCCCATGAAGCAAACCCAAGGAGTTTTTCATAGCTCGGGCTGGAGTAAACGTTTTTACCATTGCTATCAAAAAGGCTTATGAGATCAGTTGTATTCTCTGTGATCAGGCGGTAAAACGCCTCCTGTTGCTCAAGTGTGTATTGCGTTCTTTTGAGCTCAGTGATATCACGAATTACAAGCGATACAAAACGGAAACCCCTGCGGGAATCATCATGTAAGTGTACCTGCTGCGAAACTGGTATGATCGAACCGCTTTCACCCGAAACCTGAGTCTCGCCTGTCCAGACTCGGCCTTCCTTGAGAGACTCTTTAATAGATGTCTGCAGTGATTCGTAAACATCATGTGGGTATAAGTCCTTCATCCACCCAGGGTCTGCTTGAGCGGATACATCCCCCTCCCGCCCAAATGATCCGGGTAAAAACCCCAGTCCCTTTTGTGCCCGCTCGTTCATATAGAAAACCTGCTCGAGATATTCATCTGTCAAAATGACGAAATCACGAGTCTCTTCCAGGACAGTAATCAAAGACTTGTCTGAAAGTTCACCGGAATGAAAATACGAATCCGGTTGAAGAAGGCTCAATAGTTCTGCCTGTAAAACTTCAGATGCTATGGGATAAGCTAAAACCAAATCAACATGGGCTTTGACGTGTGCATCAAGAATTACTGTATTCATATCCCCTGCATTCAGGAGGACCATTATACCGCTGTAACTATCTTCCTTAAAGGACTTTAAATCATGAAAAGCACTGTCACCGCTGACCCCTATGACAATCAACTGCGGTTGAATTTCAGGGATAACATTTAGCCCGTCTTGAATCCCGGATGCAAAGAATACGGACACCCCACGAGACTCCAATTCCCCCTCCATCCCTTTAAGGCAGTATCCACCAGCCTCGATAAAAAGCACTTTCTGCATATATATTTCTCCAGTTGGAATACTAACCCAATTAGGACGTTGGCAAAATGTGGTGTCTTGGCAAGACCGACAAGCGACCTAGAAAACCTGAAAAACTTTTAGGCTTTCCCACGCAAGCCAGCAAAACCCGAGCAAAAAACTCGTTCCACTTGCAAGGATTAGAAATCGAAAAATACGCTTCTGCAAATCCTTCTTTCTCCCAGACAATAAATTACGTCCCGGAAGAATTGCGCCAATGGATCGCTTGAATAAACGTGAGTGAAGTGGCTGGAACTTCAACCGCGACAACCTTTTCTTCCTCATGGAAAAAATCCACTTATAATATGTATTCACTCGCTATGTTCCATTTACCAAGGCAAACATCTTGAAATTAACGCCTTGGAGTCTATCAAGTCCTTACTAAATTTATAACAATCCTCCCATAAATAGACTCCTCGTGAAGAAAACCGTTCAAACCATACGGAAAGCCAAAGGGAAAAATCAGATCACTGCCATCACGGCCTATGATACACTGATGGCAGACTTTGCATCCCGGGCAAATATGGACATTCTTCTGGTTGGAGACTCCGTGGGAACCACGGCCTTAGGGTTCCAAACCACGGTCGAAGTCACGATGGAAATGATGATCCACCACTGCGCCGCTGTTCGCAGAGCAAATCCCAGTTGTCTTCTGGTCGTCGATGTTCCTTTTGCACAAGCTCACCTAAGTCCAGAAGAATCCCTCAAGCAATGCGTGCGCCTGATTCAGGAAGGGGGAGCTGAAGCCGTGAAGATCGAAGGTGATTCAGCTTTAGAAGGAACCATTGCTCATATCGTCACTTCCGGCATCCCTGTGATGGGGCACATTGGCCTGCTACCCCAGCGCATAAACGATCTTGGCGGTTATCGTAAATTTGGCAGGACCGAGAAGGAAAGGGATTCCCTGCTTAGGGATGCAAAAGCCATGGAAGACGCTGGTTGCTTCGCTCTAGTTGGGGAAATGATTGAGCCTCAGACTACAGCAAAAATCACCTCAAGCACCTCCATTCCCATAATTGGTATTGGCAGTGGGAATGACTGCGATGGACAAATCCTAGTCTGTACTGACATGCTGGGTTACCAGTCCGAATTCAATCCTTCATTCGTCAAGACCTACGCAAACCTCGAAGAGACGATTCTCAGCGCCTTTAAACAATACGGAAAAGAAGTGCGAGAGGGCACTTTTCCAAAATGAACTTCAGTATCTTCGGAGCCGGCGCATGGGGTACTGCCATGGGTATTCACCTCTGCCGAAACGGGCAAAATGTAACACTTATTCCAAGGTGCTACAAACAGGCACTTGCCCTAACCTCCCTTCGGGAAAATCAGCTTTATCTACCTGGCGTTCCATTGGGAAACCAAATCCAGATCGCCAGCGAACCAAAGCCAGCTCTAATGGAATCCGAAGTTATTCTGGTAGCTTGTCCTGTAGCTGGCCTGAAAGAGCTTGGGCAGACCCTTTCAAAGAGTCTAGATTCCGCCTGGCGCGCTCACACTTTTCTTACTCTTTGTAAAGGCTGGGAAGCAGAAAATTCGCTTCCTCCTCCTAATTATCTTAAGACTCAACTGCAAGAACACCATGTAGGGGTTCTCTCTGGACCAAACAACGCCTTGGAAATTGCAAATGGGAAACCTGCAGCAATTGTCCTTGCAACTCAGGAGAATCCAAATGCGAAAGCCATTCAACTGGCCCTAAGCAATGAGAGTCTTCGTGTCTATACCTCCAATGACGTGGAAGGTGTTAGCCTCGGTGGAGCCCTTAAAAATATATATGCTATTGGCGCAGGAATCTGCTCAGGCCTTGATCTCGGAGATAATGCCATCGCGGCATTCCTGACTCGTGCCCTAAATGAAATGGTTCGTCTGGGCACCGCACTCGGAGGGCAACCAGAAACATTCTATGGACTAAGTGGTTTCGGCGATCTCATTGCAACCAGTACTGGCCCGTGGAGTCGGAACCGTACATTTGGCAATGAGATTGGAAAGGGCATTGCTGTTGAAACCCTCCTGAAAGACCGCCGGACTGTTGTCGAGGGATACAAGGCAACTCACACCTTCCATGGAATCTGTCAAGCACAGGGAATTGATGCACCCATTCTCAAGGAAACCCACGGGATTCTCTTTGACGGCAGACCTCCGGCGACAGCATTGCAAAAGCTGATGAACCGTGACCTCAAGGCTGAATCTTGAAAATTCCTGATACACCCAAAGCCGAGGCACGGCACTCTGCAATTCATGGAACTGGGCTATTCGCACTCCAAGACATCGCGAAAGATGAACCATTCCTTGAATATATCGGCCAACATATGACTGATGATGAACTCTGGCAGCAGTTTCAGGACAATTATGGCAATGAATACAAACCCGGAGATCTCCATGTATGGGCATTTGAAGTTCGTGACGGGCTATATATTGATGGAGACCACCCTGATAATATAGCCAAGTTTGCCAACCACTCCTGCGATGAAAATTGCGAGGCAATAATGGACGAGGACAGGATTTGGATCAGTGCCAAATGCGATATTGCCAATGGGGAGGAACTCACATTCGACTACCGCTTTCCCCTGAAGGACTTCCTTTATCACCCCTGCCACTGCGGAACCCCTGATTGCTGCGGTTTTATCGTGGCCAAGGAAGAGCGGACCAAGCTAAAAAAAATCCTACGGAAACAAGCTCCTCGCCGCCTGAGTAAAAAAACAGCCAAGTGAAAATTCTTGTTCTCACATCGGCCACTGGTGGTGGTCACAATATGCGGGCAAACTCACTGAAGGCTTGGTCAGAGACCCCGGTTGGTCGAGCTGCCAACCTCGATGTTTCAATTCATTTGACCCTCGAGAACACACACAACCTTTATCGGTTTGGCGTGGGTCTCTACAACTTCATCCAGATGCGATGTCCATCGCTACATCATCTGTATTTTAACTATCTGGAAAAAATACCCCACTTTGACCACGGACGCATGATTCAGAATAAGCAACGCTTCCAGGAAGTCGTCTGTGGAGAAGAACCTGACATCGTCCTCAGTACCCACGCCCACCTCAACCATGGTTTTTTTGAATTGGCCCAAGAATCCATGCCGGGACGACCACCAAAAACGGTCACCTGCTGTGGAGAGCTTCATTGGAGTTACGGCTTCAGTAAACGCTGGGTTAACCCCAAAGCAGACCTTTTTGTAGGGGCAGTTCCAGAAACCTGCCATGCAGCACAACGGCTGGGCATGCCCATCAACCGTATTTACGAAGGGGGCTTTCTACTGCGCCCCACCTTCTTTGGACCCGACCTCACCCCCCAGGAAAGCGCTGACTACGTCAGCCATGAACTGGGACTGGACCCCGGTCGTTTTCTTCTCGTCCTTGGCACTGGAGCGAATGGTGCAAATCATCATATACCTCTACTGGAAGCCATGCATAATGCAGACCTCCGCAATCTTCAGGTCCTTGCACTTTGTTCTCAAAACAAGGAACTCTCTTCTAAAATTACAAGGTGGGCGGATGCTCACACCAATATTACAGTTCGCACCTTACCCTACATCAAGAATATGAAGCCGCTACTCCAAGCTGCATCTGCATTGGTGTGTCGATCTGGGACGGGGCTGACAAGTGAGGCAATCCTCTGCCAATGCCCAATCATCTTCGATAAAATAGGAGGCGTCATGCCACAAGAAAATATTACCCTTGCCTACTGTCGCCGCCATCGCCTCGGGCAATCCTTCCGTAAAGCTACTGATCTTCCCGAAGTGGTTTCACGCATCCTCAGAAATCCTGAACAGCTTACTGCAGCTCGCCAACGGAAAGAGCGATTGCGACCCCAGAAAAATCCACAGGACTTAATTCGTAAACTCAGTGCCCTCCTTGATAGTTGACCCATGAGCGCGCAATTGAAAAGCCATTCCGAGATTCTCTGTCGACTCCATCTATACGCAGTCCTCCCGGCCCTTGATGACCTCCTTAAAAACACCACGGAGGCAAAAAAAATACTGGGGGGACGTACCTTTAGCATCAGTATCTCTATCCATAATGGGGCCAAGGTAATATTGTCTTTTAAGGATGGACGCTGTCTCATAGATGAAACTCGCCCACTGGATGATGGAATTCATTTTTTCTTTCGTTCTCCAGACCATCTCAATCGACTTATGCAAGGTAGCCTGGTACTCCCGGGGGTTGAATTCACAACCTTTCGACCTGGAAACCTCATCGTATTCCTCCGGCTACTAAACCTTCTTCGAAAGTATCTTCGCCCCCGTGACCTCACGACCAGAGATGCACAATTTCGTGCCAACCATGTACGTCTACTCCTCGGTATAGCCTTTTTTGGTCTTAGGCAGTTAGCTGAGCACGAGGAAGCGTCCAGACGTAGGATTCAGGAAACTCCACATGGACTTGCACTCTTCTCCATTGAAAATGAAAACCTAGCTGCTTGGGCGAGTTGGGATGGTGTCAATATCCTCGCCGGGAAGGGTGAACCCGAGCATAAATCGCCAGATGTAATTGTAACCTTTAAAGATGCGGCCATTGCCTATCAAGCACTGAACGAAAAGCTCGATCCAATGGCCTCCATCGGTCTTCACCTCATTCAGACACGCGGTCTCCTACCCCTCGCAGACGGCCTCTCGTTTATCATTGAAAGGATACCCCGCTTTCTCACCCTTTGATCTCCTCCAAATTTCTTTTTGAATAAATATATAACCGGATAATGCCAAAGCGTGTCTGATCTACCTCAATCCATGGAACTCTTCCGCAGGGCCTCAAAGGTGATTCCCGGCGGAATTTACGGACACGCAAGTCCCGCAGCAGGGCTTCCAAATGCTTTCCCTTACTATGCAGAGCGGGCCAAAGGCTGCAAGTACTGGGATGTAGATGGTCGAGAGTATCTGGATTTCATGTGTGGATATGGAACGATCAGCCTTGGCTACGGTCACCCCGCAGTAGAGGAAGCTGCAGCCAAACAAAGGGAAAAAGGTAGCATCTTTAATCACCCCTCGGCACTTATGCCTGAATTGGCAGAGACCCTCACTGAACTCATTGAGTTTGCAGACTGGGCAGTCTTCGGCAAGAATGGCTCTGACATGACGACATGGGCAGTTCAAGTCGCCCGTGAATTCACCGGGCGCAAAAAAATCCTCAAGATTCAAGGGGCTTATCATGGTGTCGACCCTTGGTGTACCCCCGGGAGCGGTGGAATAATAGAGGAAGACGTAGCTCATATTCACCCCTTCCCATGGAACGACCTCGAAGCATTCCAGACACTCGTTGCCCGGTATCGGGGAGAAGTTGCAGCCCTTATAATAACCCCCTTCCATCACCCTTCATTTGGGGATTCTGAAATGCCTGAAGAAGACTTTTTTCAGCAAATAGAAAAAGTATGCAGAAAAGAAGAAATCCTTCTCATTCTCGATGATATTCGGGCGGGGTTTCGTTTGGCCCTGGAGGGTTCTCACACCTATTTTGGGTTCGAGCCTGATATCGCCTGCTACTGCAAGGCTCTTGGAAATGGCTATAACATCTCAGCTACACTGGGACGGGAATATCTCCGTGTTTCTGCGACCAAAGTTTTCCTTACTGGCAGTTACTGGAATGATGCCGTTTCGATGGCTGCCAGCCTAATCTGTTTACGAGAAATGCAATCGGCAAAGCTCCCGTCACATCTGGAAAAGCTTGGCCGAAAGCTGATCAAAGGTATAGGGAATGAAGCTCTTGGGCATGGCTTTAAAATGAGATTTTCAGGACCACCGGCAATGCCATTCATGCGTTTTGCAGATGAAAAAAACTTCTTTCAACTTCAGAGATTCTGTGCCCTTGCAGCAACAGAAGGGGTATTTCTTCATCCTCACCACAACTGGTTTCTCTCCGCGGCCCACACTGCGATCGATATAGACCATGCAATCGAAGCAGCATCCAGAGCCTTCGCTCTCTTGGCCAAAGAGCAATAATTAGGGCTATGGAGAAATAGGTGACGATTGAAATTGTAATTATTCCATGAACAGGGACGGATCTATTTGGACGTCTTAAAGAAACCTGAACCACGCCACATCAGATCGCACCCAGGCCACCTTGTGTAACGACCGCTGGCGGAGCCTTTTCATGGGCATCATTGAAGCTGGATATAATTCCCTGGCACTTCTTGTCGCAATCCGTTTTTTTGATGCCTCTGACAGCGCAAAATCACTCATAGCCTGCGGGGCATCAATCGGTTTTCTTTTGGCACCAGTCTTCCTCCTTGTTGCCTCCAAGTCACATCTCAAGGTAAGTGGAATTTGCGCCCTCTGTATGATTGGTAGTGCAATAGGAACACTTTGTGCCGCATCTACCAACCAAGTATGGGTCTATACTATCGCACTGATGGCTGCCTTGGTCATTGTTGCACAGGTACCTTCACTAATGGTTCATATATATTCCCGAAATTACCTTCATGGAGAACGGGGCAGGCGGATATCGGGAAACCTGATGATCTCCGCAGGGATCGGTGCATTGACTTCCTTGATCATTGGACAATTGCTTGATCAAAATATACAGTTCTATCACCAAATCCTACTTGGCATTACAATAGCCTGCTTCTGCGCTGCGCTTCTACACCTTCGCATTCCCTCCGAACCCCTTCGTGAGAAAAACCAACCAAGCTTAACGCAAGACCTCAGACTCGCATTTAGAGATCGGTTCTTCGCAGGCATGCTTTTTGCCTGGATGCTGATGGGGGTGGGAAATCTAGTCACAATACCGCTCCGTGTAGAATACGCTGCAAACCCTTCATACGGCATCAATGCGACGAATACGATGGTGTTGCTCATAACCGTTATTATTCCGGCGATTACACGGGTCATCAGTGCTCCAGTATGGGCCTTTTTCTTTGACCGGGTTAATCTCGCCTTCGTTCGAATCTCCATAAATCTTTTTTTCTTTGGGGGTATTTTCCTGTATTTTTACAGCCAGACACTAATCTGGCTGGCAATATCTTCTGCCCTGATTGGTTGGGCCACTGGTGGAGGAACACTAGCATGGAGTCTATGGGTCACCAAGGTTGCTCCACCGGGGCGCGAATCCGCCTATATGAGCGTACACAGCTTCTTCACTGGGGTCCGAGGAGTCCCCGCACCCTTTGTCGGGTACTGGATTCTTTCCACACTGGGTCCAAAGGATGTAGCCCATATTTCTGTTTCATTTATTGCGGCCAGCTCAATAATCTTTTACACACTCGCCTCCAATAAGCGACTCAGGGCCACCTAATCAAAATGTCTCCCTGAATGTTAAATTCTTAGACCTCAAATATGAGTCCAAGATAGAGCTTTAGAATGGATCCGATGCGAACCCCAGCATCATTGATGAGAAGAGTGGACCTACATTTCTTCAATGTAAGAAGCGTCTTATTCAGTTTAAGGACCTGTATCTTTGGACCGGTATCATTCTGCGATAAACGTTGAGGAGTAATAGAAGTGGGAAGGCCATACCAAGAGTAAGTAATATCCCATCCAGTTACATCTGGGGGAATCTTACTGGTTAAGAGTCCAGGATAACGACGCATCAGGTTGGGAGTCTTGGAGGATCGTACTCGGAGGCGAAAAGCTTCAGGGATAGTACGAAAGTAGTCCTCAATACTACTGACCCTACCATCCGCAACCTTACGGAAAAAATCTAGGGTATCCAGGCCAACCATGTTCATTCCGTTCCAGATTCCGTGCTCATTTTTGGTTTTAAATTTCTGTTGATTATACCAATTCTGAAAGTTGTCAGTCAGACGAAGACCTATTTCAAAATGAAGATGTGCACGAGATACAGGTATTCCTGTGCTGGCAGTGTGACCCATAAGTCCGATAACATGGCCGATGGCTAAATTTTGGCCGATTGAGATACCTGACTCGACACTGCGCAAATGTGCATAGAGAGAATAAACCTTGGGTTTCTGCTTGAGGTGCTCAAGAATGACATAAATACCATAACTACTCTTGCCTCCAACCTTGTTGATGTAGGCAACGCGACCTGGCATAATGGCAATCACCTTGTCCAATGGTCGATTATATCTGTCGCGTCGCTGGGACTTGATATCTATCCCCTCGTGAAACTTATATCCGTTATTTCGGACACAGCCAAAAAGACCAGACTCCGGGTTTCCCGAAACCGTGTGCTGGATAACATCAGCGATGGGCTTGTTTCGAGGAATAGACTGACCTTGAATCGGCCAGAGAATCTTGCCCGGAGCCTCTTGCGCTCCAAGCATGTAAAAGAGAAATAATATAAGTGCTGAAAGTTGTTTCAACTGCCGCCCGATTCCAACCGTGTACCGCCATTCAATTGTCTGCATGTCTCTTTAAGGCTAAAAACCATTTTTTCTAAAAGCTCATCAGGTATCTCAACAAACGTAAATAGCTGCCCATTCTGAATTTCACCATCAATTCGTCGTTCCCCAATAGCATTACCATTTATCTCAAGGACTAAACTTAGTCCGACACCATCACGAGTAAGTTGTGAAAGGCGCTGAGCGCCTTCTGCTGTAAGGTAAAAAAGAAGTCCTTTCCCCTGCTGGACACGAGCCATCTCCACGTTGGCTACATCATGCTCATCTATAACCGGGATAGGAACGACCCGCACGGCTCGTTTGGATGGTAATCCCATCAACCGGGAACCAAAGTCAATTGTTGCCCGGTCTGGATATGACACCTTGGCCCGGTTGCGCTTTAGGTCAGAGGATCTCATGGAAACAAAGAAACGTGGACGTAAAATACCCGCCACAGCCCCGGTGCTTGGATACATTATGCCGACGGCTTCATCCTTGAGTTTCTCAGCCTCCGGAATCTTGCCCATTTTGTAGTAAATATCTGCAAGTTTGTTATAGGCACGAGCCATTTCAGGGTGTCGCTTTCCCATTGCAGGTGACTTTTGCACGCTACGCGCCCAGTTCTGATAGTGTTTCAAGGCTTCAAGAGGTTGCCCCGTGGCAACAAAAGCATCCCCCATCTTTTCGTAGCTTTCAAGCATCTCCTCATGGGTGGGACCATAAAGACTCGCTCCAGTCAGCTGAAATTCATTATAAAAACCAATGGCCGTTCGCACATCTCCGACATCCATGTAGGCATCAGCAGAATTCTTAAGGGTCTGGAGAACAGCAGGATGGTCCCTTCGATAAACAGAACGCAGGCTTTTTAATGCTTTGCCGTAATATTCAACTGTCCCGTCACGATCGCCCTGTTCTTGATAAACACGAGCCATTTTCTCATAGGTGTTGGCTACCTCGGCATTTGCCTCGCCATGCAATCGTAAAAGGACTACCAATGATTTTTTATAGAAAGCAAGCGATTCAGACAAATTCTTTCCAGAGATGCGTGCCGATTCCTCTCCCTTGCTTCCAAGAGGGGAAAGAGTCCCTGGGTCTCCACTACGATTCTTGTCTCCCCTGCATCCTGATAAAAAAAAGATGACTGTTGCTACGGTTAGCAAACCGAACAAAAGGCTAAGGGACTGTCTTTGATTTCTATGTCCAATCATGGGTAAAATTATTGTTTCAGCAATAAAATCTGTATTTTACGTAATACCATCGTAAAAAGGTGGGGAAATAATCTCGTAAAATTAAAAACTAGTATCGGTAATGAGCGTCCCCTTGGCAAAACAAATCGCCCTTATCATGGTCGACATGCAACCTGTATTCCTCAATTCAATTCAGGATTCAGAATATATCACAGATCGTTGTCGATTCGCCATTGAGACAGCAAAATTATTTGGTATTGAGGTGATTTTCACCGAGCAGTCCCCTGAAAAACTGGGTAAAACAGATTCAACCCTTCTTGATGCAGCACCTCATGCCGCGGTTTTCTCCAAGACCACCTTTTCGGTATTTGGCGCAGTCGGGCTGACTGAAAAACTTGAAAATGCAGGAATACAACACCTCCTACTGGCAGGAATAGAGACCCCTATCTGTATCTATAATACTGCTATTCATGCTCAGGCACATGAGATGGAAACCACTCTGTTACAAGACTGTATGGGCGCACGAAGCAAAAGTGATGAACAATCCGTAATCCAGTTCCTGCGCCAAAAATCCGATTGCCATATCCTCCCTTCTGAAACCATTTTCTATAGTCTATTGAATGACGCAAAGAATCCCCTGTTTAGGGATTTTACTAAACTGGTCAAAAAGCACGGTACTCAACCAGGGTAAATTTCACTTTAAAATCCTGCCATGAATAAGGGAAAAGAGAATTCTCAACCATTGGAGTCCTATACATTCGAGATCCTCGACCAGCAATTCCGAAACCGACCTGGGGATATTGATTCACCGAGCCTCAAGGAGACTTCGCCAGAAATCATCGCACGATTCATGGAGGAGATGAAGATCGACTCATGTCGTGCCATACTTCGCAAGCTAACAGGGGAAGAAGCTGCCGAAGCTCTTTCTGAAATGGATCCGGAACTATCCTCCAAGGTTCTCCTTGCAATGCGCGAGTTTCGTTCCAATGAAATCATGAACGAAATTGCTCCAGATGATGCTGCAGACATCGTCGCGGAGTTGGAAGAGGACGACCGCAATCGCTTCATTCAGCGACTTGAACCGGATAATAGGGAAAGCGTCAGACAACTTCTCGCCTATGACCCGGAGACAGCCGGTGGAATCATGACAACAGAAATTGTCACAATTCCACCCCATATTACTGTGGATCAGTCAATTCAGGCTGTCCGCGAGATAAGTGACCAAGTCGAGACCGTCTACTACCTGTATGTGACAGGAGCCAGCAATGTGCTTCTGGGCGTTGTTTCCATGCGGGACATCATGCTAGCCAAATCAGGACAGAAAATCGGGGACATAATGGGGACAACTCTTCATGGCATCTGCTTCCCGGATGACGATCAGGAGCAGGTTGCCATCGACATGGCAAAACACAATTTTCTGGCCCTTCCCGTGGTCGAACGCGGTACAAACCGCCTTCTTGGCATTATAACCCATGACGACATAATGGATGTTGTACAGGAGGAGGCCACAGAAGATTTACAGAAGCTTGTCGGAGCAGGACCGGATGAATGTATCCGCGACAGCGTGGGCATAGGTGTGCGACGGCGCTGGCCTTGGTTAATCGTTAATCTTCTCACCGCTTTTGGAGCCGCCGCCATTATTAAAAACTTTGAGGAAACCATCGAGCAAATCATCCTCTTGGCAGCCTTCATGCCCATCGTGGCCAGCCTTGCAGGGAATGCAGGACACCAGACCCTTGCCATTGCAATTCGTAGCATTGCAACCGGTGATATACACAAGGGTGATGCCCTCCCTCTCTGCAGTAAGGAATTGGCCAAAGGCCTGATTAACGGCATTCTAGTCGGCTTGGTTGGTGGCATCGGGGCGTATTTCCTCTCCTCCCCGGAACATAATATCAAGATGGGTTTTACTATATTTCTTGCCCTGATTCTGACGATGGGACTTGCCGGTTTCACAGGTGCATTTATCCCATTATTCCTGAAACGCATTAACCTCGATCCAGCTCAAAGTTCTTCAATTTTCCTTACTGCAATTACAGATATGGCCGGGTTTTTTATTTTTCTAAAACTCGCCAGTATACTCCTGTTATAAAGCTAAAAATTCAATACGGACTTTTATTGGAAGGCGTATTGAGTTGGAGAAAAAGTTCTTCGATCAAAATTGATTCAGTGGGCTCTTGAATTGGTGCCTTCATCTGGTTCGTAGAAATCCCGACGAAGCCAGTCAACAATGAGCCCTATTTCAATCTCGGTAAGCTTGTTGTCTTTACCAAAGGAAGGCATTCGGTCATTCTTGCTTCCGTAGAAGCGACCATGAGCAGGGTCAGCAATAATAGCGGTTAACCATTCCGTGGAACCATAACCTGTAAGGTCGGGTGCAGAAGCCTCGTCATCAGGTTCTACGAACTGATGACAGTCAATACAGGCAAAATCATCTACCAGCAGTTCCTCCCCCTTGGTAATCAATTCAGTATCTTGCGCATCTATTTCAACTTGGTAAGGCAGTTGCGCTTGAGCGGAAAGGGTGGCTGCAACCTTTGCCAAATCTTCAGCGTCAGATTCATCCAACTTCTTGAGGAACTTTGACATTTTACCGGAGATAAATTTGGTTCCGCCAAAGTATTCGGGGCTGATATAGTGATCGTGAATAAGTAACCTTTCAAGCCATTCGCGAGAAGCAAAGTCCTTGAGGTCAGCAGCACTTGGTTTAAAATTAACCTTTAGTTGTATGCCATTTTTCACCTGATCTTGATCCAATGAATTCTTTTGTAGAATTTCATCAATGGTCATCCCCCGATCTTCCGCAATGGAAGCAATGGAATCACCTTCCTTTAACAAAATCTTAACTGTTGTACCCGAACCTGTACCATCATGCCCATCATAACGATGGCAACTGGCACAGTGCTTGGAGAAAAGGCGGGCACCTTGAATCTTTGGATCCTTCTGTAGAAGTGAAACTGCTCCACTACTGGGAATCCCGGCAGGTGCACCGGCAAGAATGATGGCACGCTCAGCTTTTTCATGGGCATCATGCAAGGCATGTTGATGGTGCTCGCTATTGGCATCCTCATTAATCGCCAACCAATGGAGCAGCATTGCGCCGATCATGAGGCAAGAGAGTAAGCCGAGGTTAAAACGGTGGCCCAGTTTCCATTTCCCAAAGAAAGGCATCAGGCAAACAACAACCATCAATACACCGGGGATAACAATCGCACCCCAAAAGGCTGATGTATATTTTAATAACTGGAAAAGAAACAAATAATACCATTCCGGTCGTGCTGCAGAAAACTGCTCGGATGGATCTGCAGGCGCTGAAAGGGGGGCTCCATGGTGACGAATTACAAAGTAAAGGATTACTGCCAGGACCGCAAGGCATGCCACGGCATCCTTGAGTATTTGTTCAGGCCAAAAACCCTCGTCCTTGCCCTTGAGTGGCTCCTTCGGCGTAATGCCATGACGGCGAAACAAGTAAACATGCCCCGCAATAAAAAAAATCATAAGTCCGGGCAGGACGCCTGCGTGGATGGCAAAAAAACGGGTTAATGTCTGGTGCCCATATTCTGTACCACCGATTAAAATCTTCTGTAAATCAGGCCCGACAAAGGGAACAGCAGCAACTAGGTTGGTTGCCACCTTGGTTGCCCAAAAACCTTTCTGGTCCCAGGGTAATAAATAGCCTGTTAGTCCCAAACCCATGACAATGGCCATTAACCCAATGCCAAACCAAAAGTTCACCTCCCTGGGCGCTTTGTAGGCACCATCAATGACGACCTGCATGGTGTGCAATACCAGGAGAATAATCATGGCTTGCGCTGTGTAGTGGTGCATTCCTCGAATGAACCAACCACCCCACATTTCATTCTGGATAAAGTAAACGCTCTCCCATGCAGTTTGACTGCTTGGACTATAAGCCATCCAAAGGATCACCCCGGTGACAATTTGTATAAAGAAGGCAAATGTTAGTGTGCTACCCCAAATATATCTCCACCGGGACCCACCAGGTATGTTTTCATAAAGGGCCTCCTTAAGCAGGCCTCGCCAACCTGTCCGATTGTTGAGCCAATCCAATGCTTTCTTCATTACCCTAGTGGTATTTTTTCAGGCTTGTTAGGCTGAAAGTTCTGAAAGTTTATCCACACTTCACCTTGTTCGAGTTTTTGAATATCAACTTCCAAGGAATCCATACCGCGGGGGCTCTGCGTCGAATCAGGATTTTTGACTTTGCCATCCAGCTCAAATTGACTGTTGTGACAGGGACAGAAGAATTCAGGCTTTTCACTGGAATTACTGTAGTCCACAGCACAACCCAAATGGGGGCAGGACACATTAAAAGCAGTAACAATATCTTCATCCGTTCGTCGTAGAAAAACTGCCCCTATACGTACCTCAGGGAACTTGTTCCAGGCATCCGTGCGATCAGCCATGACAGGAAATACACGTGGCACTCCGTCATTTGAAAGTGCTTTAAGGTCTGTCACCCGAACCAATTTGCCTTTACTGCCCGTTTTGCGAAGGGGGTCCAGCACCATTGTTAGACCAGCAAGTACTGGAAATGCTCCGGCAATGGCACCAAGTATTCCAGCCCAGAATTTAATAAACCCTCTACGGCTTTGTTCTTCGGTCGGTTTTTTCTCGTCACTCATAAAAGGAAATGAAATAAATTCTAAATACAGAAAACAGAAAAAATGCTAGAAAAATTTCGGTGGTTTGCCGTCTAAACATCACTCCTTATGAGTCACGACATATTTCAATTAATCTCACAAGCACAGCAGATTGGTTGTAACTTGGAAAAAGCCAACATCTCCGCAGAGGGAGGTCTTCACATTCATCCTGCATATCTAGCCAAAATATTATGTTTAACAGTGGCAGAGTCAGTTGAAGAAAATCAAAACTTAAACAATTTACTGAATGATATTCATACCGAGACGACTCCCAATGAAAGAAAGTTTTTGTTATCTTTCTTCAAAAGGATTTGGGATGGGCAGGATAATGTACTCGAGATTGGTCCATTTCTAGGTGGCTCAACTCGTGCCATTGCTCTCGGAATGATGTTAAACCCCAATAAAAAGAACCTTGCCAGAGTCTATACTTATGACCGGTTTGGGAAATACCATAAACCCGAAGAACTCCTGCATTTTCTGGCTCCTATGTTTGAACGGGGAATTCTTGGTGAAACTGAAAAGCAATTTATCCTGAAAAACAACAGTTTCCTTGAGGTATTCGACATTATTCATCGGCAATTCGAGTACTATCGAATGATTGTTCCTCAACGTGCAATTCTGAATGATATTCCTCCGGACCAAGATAGTGATAATGAAGCATCTTTTCGTTTCGAGCAAGATCAGGTCACGCCATTTAATTTACCAGAAGAACTGACTTATTCTGCAGTTTTTGTGGATGGATGTAAAAGTTGGTATGGTACTAAGCAGTTTATGCAGATAACCCTTCCAAAAACGTCAAAAGGTTGTTATTATATATTTCAGGATTACGGAACTCACACATGCTTTTGGTTGCCGGTCTTTCTCCAGGTTTTCAACAAATATTTCAAGTTGGTGGCATTTGTAGACCATACATATACCTTCGAACTTGTAGAAGAGCTTTCACAAGAGACTATCAGTAAAAACTTTCCTGATAGTCCGGCAGACATTCCTCGAAGTGAATACGAGCTTTTATTCAAAAAATTGCAAGCCAGTGCCATCAATTTCAATGACACTTATTCTGTTCTGAATTATCAACTACAGTACGCCGGATTATTGGGGTATTTAGGCTACAGAGATGAAGCAAGGTCATTAATTGTAAAACAGCTCAACTCTCCATTTGCTCTTACACATCGTCAATGGATTCTAAGAGCATTGGAATGGTCAACCTATGATTCACAAGGCAATAATATTGATTTATTTCTCCCAAAAGAAATTTAGCATAAATCCTCGAAACCCTCAATAATGGCTTTTTTCTCTGATGGTCGGCAGTCAGTCAACCAGCAATTTATTGAAGCAGTTTTAAAAGTGTTTCAGTTCAATTTTCTAACTTGTAGCCCTAGAAATTAGTAGAGATCGACAACAAAGCTCTCACCTTCTTTTCTATTCCGACAATTTGAAATCCCTTCCGATCTTGAGTTGATTTCTTGTTGCCTTTACTCAGCTCAATGGGATTTTGCGCCACTTGGAAAAATACAACCACAAGTAATAAAAGAGAAGGAAACTGGCAGAATTGGAAATCGGATGATTTCGTACCTTGGTAAATTGATGAACCAGAATGGACAATGCGTGGGAGGTGTTTCAGTTTAGAGGAAACTCAATCATAATTAAATGATCCGTCAAAGCCACCTGAGAATAAATCTAATCCAATACCCTTTCCGGGGAACTGTAAATATTGAACCGCTCACTAGAAACGAAACCAAGTAGTGTCACATTAAAAGTATTAGAAAGCTCCACGGCAAGGCTCGATGGAGGCCCAACGCCAAGAACAAATGGAATCTCGGCACGAACAGCTTTTTGAACAATTTCAAAACTGGTACGACCACTGACCAAAAGAATAGATTCCTGGGGACATAATGTGTTGTCTTGGAGGATTGATCCAGCAACCTTATCAACAGCGTTGTGGCGACCAACATCCTCTCGTAACGTTTGTAGTTCACCATTAGCATTAAAAAGTCCGGCTGCATGTAGCCCCCCAGTTTTAAGAAAAGTGCTCTGATGCTGAAGCAACTCTTTAGGCAAAATAAAAATAATTTCTTTTAAAAGCTTGGGCCTATTTCCAGTAAACGCATTGGATCCAGCCATGTTGAGAGCCTCCAGTGAAGCTTTCCCGCATATACCGCAGCTCGAAGTTGTATAAAAATTTCGATCCATTTTCCCGACATCAACACTTACGGCATCACCAAGTATAACTCGCAGGCGATTTTCTTCTGGCTTGCCGGATTTCTCATCCACAGGAACAATGACATCTTGAACTTGTCCCAAGTTGCAGATAATGCCTTCAGTCAGAAGAAAGCCTAGAGCCAAATCCTTATCCTGACCAGGGGTACGCATAGTTATAGTAATCGACCTTACTACACGCTGCCCTTTTAAAAGGTAGGACAACTGGATTTCCAAAGGTTCCTCCAACGCCACAAAATCCTCCACGATTGACTCGTCCGCCAACCTGATTTTCTTGATCTTCGTCCTGACTGACTGTTCCACCTTGTGAATTAAAATCAAATATAACTAAGCAAATACCAAAACTCCGCAACCTGCTTTTCAAATGGGCGACCGACTCACAATATTCGAAACTGACGAAGGCGTTACCATAGCCTTTGGATGCCGAACCTACTTCATACATCGCTCTGAGCCGTTCCACAATATTGCTAAAATCTGTATTGAGAAGAATGACTACGTGCCATTCTATGTTGAAATCGCCCGTCGGGAAGGTGTCGGTGAAGAGCTCAAGCAGGAACTGACGAAACAAGTGAAAATCCTTCAAGAGCAGAAGGACAAATAGCTTTTTCCTGTTTTAAATTTCAAACTCTAATCAAGGAACGAGCAGGAAAATCATCCCCACACCGGCAAAGGCCATCAGGGCTCCAAAGCACTTGCCGGCTGTCAATCGTTCATTTAGGAATATTGCGGCCAGTAATACAGTGAAAAGCGTGGAGGTCTGGTTTAAAACACTGGCGATGGACGCATCAGCATACTTGTAGCCTCCCAGCCAAATAAACATGGCAAGATATCCTCCAACAAAGGATGCAATCAAGAATGGTTGCCATGGAAAATCCTTCCGTAATGAGCCAATCGTTGCCACCAACTTTCTGGAAACACATAAATAAAACAGGGAGCCAGCCAAACCCGCTGCCAGTCGGACAACTGCAACCTGAACCACCGGCATGGATGGACCAGTCTCCGCCATAAGTGGTTTCACAAGTATTACGCCAAGCGCTGTAAAGGCCATTGAGAGCACCCCCCATAAAATACCAAGGGTTAAGGCAGTACGAGAAGTGCCGCCTACACTGGTTCCCATAGATGCCAAAACAATCCCCAGAACAACCAATCCAGCACCAAGAAAATGTACCCAACCCGGGATTTCCCCGAGAAGGAAATAGGAAAAGAGTATTACAAATAAACAGTAGGAACAACCAACAATTGCATTCCGCGCAGCACCCAGGAGGTTCAATGCCTTAAAAAATAAGTAATCGGCCAAGCAGATTCCGATAACCCCACTGACTATGAGGGTGTACCAATCGCGGGATGGAAGATTTTCCGGCAAGTAAAGCTGGCCCATGAAAAACGCTGTGGGAAGGAATAATAATAACACGAATGTATTCTTGAAGAAATTCAACGTGAAGGCGTTAATATGCTCACCCGTTTTACGGAAAAACATCACAGAGACCGACCACAGGAATGCACAGGCCAATGACATCAACTCGCCCTTTGCAGGTAATTGTTCAAATATTTCAATCATGAAAAAAAGACTTCATTTTTAAAGCCACCACTGATTTTTCAAATGGAGACTTTGTCATATTTTTATTTTGCTTATGGGTCCAATCTCAACTGCAATCAAATGAAATGCCGTTGCCCGGGCGCGCAATTTCTTGGGCGAGGTATTCTCCCGGGTTATCGCTTTATAATCTACAGCCGTGGCTATGCCTCAGTCGTAAAGGAGAACCAGACCAATGTGTGGGGAGGCATATGGAAAATATCACACCCGCACATCGTGACACTGGACAATTACGAAGGCATCTCCTCAAACTGTTATTATCGCGAAATCATTCAAGTAGAGCTGGCGGACAAGAGCCAGGAGTTTATGAACTGTGAAATTTACTTTGGGACAGACACCGCGGAAGGAGTCCCGCAACCCGGTTATATGGAGATTGTCATTCAGGGGGCTCTGGACTGCGGGCTTCCAAAAAGCTACATCAGTGACAACCTTAATATCTGGATAAAATCCTAGCCCTGCAGCAATCCCTCCGCAGCAACGACAATCTCTGCAATCCCGGCAAGCTTTCCCTTTCCTGAATAACCACAGGCCAGCTCACCTTCTGTTGGTTCAATAAAAATATGACCGCGTTCCTCAAGGGTCACTCGGTTTTGTTGCGTGGCCGGGTGGTCCCACATCTTTCCATTCATGGCGGGAGCAATCAGGACCGGCGCACGATTAGCCAAGTAAACGGATGTCAATAGATCCGATGCCAGACCGTGGGCAAACTGCCCCAACACGTTTGCTGTAGCTGGGGCAACAATAAATAAATCCGCGTTATCCGCTAACTCAATATGTCCCGGACACCATCCGGTTTCCTCATCCCAGAGACTGCCCATGACAGGATTGCGTGACAGTGTCTTGAATGTCAGGGTAGTTACAAACCGCTGGGCGGAATCCGTCATTAGAACATGGACATCGGCACCTCGCTCCTGCAGTTCCCTTAGTAAATCTGCAGCTTTATAGGCAGCAATGGAGCCGGTTACCCCCAGAAGAATGGTCTTACCCTTCATGATCATAAAAATTCAGGGCCAAACAATACAGACCCGGCAACCATAGGCAACGCTGGAAATGTTTGTTTGTCTTTTCAGGTTCTTTCCCTACATGTGACACTTTTTCAAGCCAGCCATTTGGTGATACATATGCAATCCGGACATTCAGGAAAATACGGCCCCTACAAGAGGATCAACCTTAAGGATCGACAATGGCCAGGGCGTACCATCGAGAAATCCCCAATCTGGTGCAGCGTTGACCTGCGTGACGGGAATCAGGCACTGGCCATACCGATGGATGGCCCTCGCAAGCTAAAGCTTTTTCAAACACTGGTCCAAATCGGGTTCAAGCAAATCGAGGTTGGTTTTCCCTCTGCTTCAGATACTGAATTCCAGTTCACCCGAAAGTTGATTGAGGAAAAACTTGTCCCTGATGATGTATATATTCAAGTGCTCACCCAGGCACGGGAGCATTTAATCAGGAAAACCTTTGAAAGTATTCAGGGCGCAAAAAAAGCGATCGTACATCTCTATAACTCCACATCCCCAATGCAGCGGGAAATCACCTTTGGAATGTCCAAGGATGAGATCAAGTCCATTGCAGTGGAAGGAACCCTCTTGGTCAAGAAACTGGCCCTGGATTTACCGGATACGGATCTACAGTTTGAATACTCGCCTGAAAGTTTTTCTGATACAGAGATTGAGTACGCACTGGAAGTTTGTGAAGCAGTCATGAATGCATGGGAACCATCCATTGAAAATCCCATAATCCTGAACCTCCCAGCCACGGTTGAAGTCGCTCCACCAAATATTTATGCAGACCAGATCGAATGGTTCTGTCGCAATATGAAGGAACGGGAAAAGGCAATCATCAGCCTCCATACGCATAATGACAGGGGCACTGGAACCGCAGCCACAGAACTGGCGCTCATGGCAGGTGCCAACCGTGTGGAAGGCACCCTTTTCGGCAATGGGGAACGAACCGGGAATCAGGATCTTGTCATCACGGCCCTCAACCTTATGGCTGACGGTATTGGAACAGGTCTGGACCTTTCAGACCTAGAGCCAATTCGTGAAATATATGAATATTGTACACGCTTGGCAGTCCCTGAAAGACAACCCTATTCGGGGGAACTTGTCTTTACAGCATTCTCTGGATCCCATCAGGATGCCATAAAGAAAGGATTGGACCGACGCAAAAAAACCACAGGGGACCAACCGGGTAAATCCGCGCCTTGGGAAATCCCCTACCTTTCCATTGATCCACAAGATATTGGACGCGACTACGAGGCCATAATTCGAATCAACAGCCAAAGCGGTAAAGGTGGAGTCGCCCATGTCCTCTCAAGGGACTATGGGCTGGACTTGCCCAAGGCCATGCATCCGGAGATTGGCAAGATTGTCTATTCAAATGCAGACGAAAAAGGACGCGAACTTACACCGGAGGAAGTCCATCAAGTCTTCCTGAGTGAATACACCAAACGTGACGAGCCTCTAAAACTCTTCAACTATGAAATTCTTCCAACCGCCGAAGGCGGAGGCCAGGTGGAGGTAAAGGCTGCAATTAGACTAGGGGAACAGGAAAAGCAAATCAACGGCGTAGGAAACGGCCCCATTAATAGTTTTGTCAATGCCCTGGCACGGGAAGACATGAAAAACTTCAGCCTCATTGATTTCATGCAGCATGCAGTTGGCAAAGGTTCGGCGACAGATTCAGCCTCCTATATCCAGATAGAGACCGACAATGGGAAAAAGGTGTATGGATGCGGCATCCATTCGGATATCGGGAAGTCTGGCGTACTCGCCCTTGTCAGCGCCTATAACCGCGCTAACTCATAGATTCTATCCCAAGGGCCGAGTATGATCCCAAGGTAATTGCACCTCCACTGGGTCGTGTCGCCAAGGTTCAAATTTCTCAAACAACTTACCTGGATTAAGGATATTTCTTGGATCCAGGGTCTTCTTGATAGCTTTCATCGCAGCAAATTCCGCATTGCCAAACTCCAGGTCGGTGTAGGCTGTCTTTGCCAGGCCTATGCCATGTTCTCCACTGATGGACCCTCCTAGTGCCACCACTTTTTCCATGACCATCTTAACGGCATTGGCGGCAACCACTCGGGTCTCCCGCGAACTCCTGTCATACATTACATTTACGTGAAGGTTGCCATCACCGGCATGCCCAAAAACGGCAATTGGCAGGCCTGTTTTTTCACGTACAGTATCAATAAAGTCAACAAGGTCAGCCTCGCGACAAATAGGAACAACCACGTCCTGATTCAGCTTGGAGTTGGCCAATTGAAACATCGCTCCCGAGCATTGACGGCGAACTTCCCAAAGTTCTTCGGCCTCCTTCGCTGAATTGGATTTCAAGAAAGTAATGGCGGTTCGGCCAAGCCACTTCTCTATAGTTAAAGTATCTTCAACCACTTGAGCGGGATGCCCATCAGTTTCCACCAAAAGCAAAGGGGATGCCGGCGCTTCAGGAAAAAGGCTCCTGCCAATACCCCCCTCTGCACCCTTTACGCTAAGACGATCAAGAAATTCCAGGATGGAAGGTTGCACCTCACCACCGACAAGGAGTTCCTGTACAGATTCAAGGACCGCGCGCTCAGACGTGAAAGCAGCAAGAAAAGTCTGACGACTGCGAGGTGCGGGAAGGAGCTTTAGGGTGGCCCGCGTGACAACTCCCAACATTCCCTCACTTCCAATCCATAAATCCCGCAGATTATAGCCGGATGAGAATTTTTTCAGGTCGCGACCAAATTTCACATGCTCTCCTGTCGGCAGGTATCCTTCAAGAGCGACAATATAATCACGGGTCACCCCATACTTCACACACCGAAGTCCACCTGCATTACAGGCAATATTGCCTCCAATCGTGCACCACTTTAACGAGGAGGGATCCGGTGGATAGAATCGGCCCTGTGCATCCGCGGCATTTTGAATTTCGCCGGTTATCGCTCCTGCCTGCGCATGGCAAAAATTGGTCAATGGATCGATCTCAAACTCTGACAAGCCTGATAAGTCCAGTACCCAGCCACCATACCTTGGTGCGGCGGACCCCGTTAGCGTTGATCCCACTCCTCTAGTCGTCACTGGAACCCGATGCTGATTGGCCAACTGGAGCAAAATCCCAACTTCTGATTCCTCTTGGGGTCGGACAACTGCATCCGCCTTGAAAGCAATCTTCATCCCGTCAAAGCTTTTTTCAAAAAGATCTCTGCCATCAACTGAAACTGAACACCCAAGGCGTTGCCGTAGTAGTACCGTCGCCTGCGTATACCTGGAATCGTTCATATTACTCATGTACAGAAGGAATATTGGAAATCTGAATCTGAATTTCCATGCTCTATTAATAAACCCATGGAACAGGTATTATAAAACCGTCCGCATTCAATCACCCCAGTCATAGCAGGCATAAGTTGGTTGAGTTGTCAGGCCTCGAATCGACGACTCCTGTCCAAGTACCCTTCACGGGGAACAGTAACATAGGAGTGGCGAACTCCCTTCAGGCGATTTCTACCCCGGCTTAATAAAACCATTTCCTTGTCCATCCGGTCCATCCAATCAGCTAAAACTTTTGAATTGGTCTGGGTTTTCTTTTGAACCCCCTGAACCCGGTTAAAAATAGAATCACCCAATGGTTCCGTATCAACGGTATCCATCATTTGGGTTAATTTGTCGATGGCCTCGGTTTTCTTTGCTGCAATTACCTCAAGAACCTCAAGATTTTCCTCCTCAATTGCCTTTATTTCTTGGTTGAGAAGTTCTTCACATTCAGCCAGAAGGCGCTCCAGCTTCTCTTCCGTGTCCATTTTGCAATCGGGCGTTCTAACGCACCGTATAAATTTTTAAGCCTCCGAGGAAAAAGAACCCGCTTGGATCGTGCTCTCATCAGTCTGGGTCAACATTTCCGCCCATGCATCACGAAGTTCCTTTATCGTCTTCTCCGCATGGTTGATCGGCTCAACCTCTTTCTTAAGGTTGGCCTGTTGAAGCTGATAGTAAACAAAGTCGTAAAGCTTGTAAAGTGTCCCGGGTAATTCCCCTGGGACATCCATGTCAAGGGATGACTGAAGTTCTGCAACGATGTTCTGTGCCTTGATCAGGTTATTGTTGATTGTCTCATTGCGCTTCATGAAATTCTCTTCAGAAAAGCCTTCTTTTGCCGCAGTCATAAACCGCAAACCGCCATCAAATAGCATGAGAACCAATTTACCGGGACTGGCGGTCTCAATAGCCTGGGAAGTATAAGACTTGGCAATCTTTCTGTAATCCATATTATAAAAATAGTGTGTGGCTTTTAAGCAAAATTGTAATTTGTGAACAATGAAAACAATTGGAATGTAGCTACACTGGCCTTAGTGAAACTCGACTAAACAATCCGCTGGGAAATAAGGTTTTGAGCCAGGGTATTGAGTGCTTCGTTTCCGGGATAGTCTGCATCCTCAGCCAATTCACGTCCCCTCTCCACAGCTTCAACCCGTATCTCGGGCATATCCTGCAATTTGGCAAGGAGTGTATCAAAGCTTAGTTGAGCCTTGTCCGCATCACCCTTTCCACCCCGTGACCGATTCAGGGTAACAGGCGAGGAAATAGGCTTGGGTTGTCCGCCCTGCAGGTTATTTATCTGATCCATTTGTAAATTAGGGAAATTATTAGGAAGATTCCCTTAAAATACAAGTCGGATATCACGCTATAATCTTTAGGAGAAAGATGCCTTTAGCGACGAGGCAAAGTATCCAATACTGTTGATGCAACAAAGCGCGTGAAATATCGTGGTGACTGGAGGATCGAGCCTGAATCCTCCAGCGGAAAAGGGGAACCACTCTTTTTCTTTTGAAAATTCAGCGCTGCCACTTGAATTTCCTGATTCCCTGAGTTATAGACAGTGTCCGCAGACCAAAGAATCTCGCCTGTGGAGGCGTCAGCCAACTTGCAACGTAATCCTATGCTGATCGGCTTGTATGGATAGTAATGAGTGATATCAGTTAAAAGAACCCCATCAGCTCCATATTTGGAGCGAAGGCGGGCAAGAAGATCAGGGGGAAGCGGGTCGGTTGAGGAAAGGGAACTTTCCCCGGTCAACTCGACAAGGGCGTCCTTGGAAACAGGGACAGCTTCAAGCCGGCCCTTACCATTCAGCTCGTTGATAAGGGTTCCATCAACAAATGAAACCTCGACGGAGGATTCAAGTTTCTGGTGGACGGGGAGTACGGCAACCTTCGCAAAATCAGCCGGTAGAAATTCTACACTGAAAAAATTCACCGGTTTAAGCGGGATGGGGTCCTTCTTGTTGCTGAAGGAAAAATCCTTGAGGGAGGGGGTTTGGCACCCAACCATGAGAAACAAGAGGAAAAGAGGGAATGAATAGCGTTTAAGGAAATTGTATAACATAAGGAAATTGTAGTCGGTTGAAACTGTTTCTAAGTTGTTCTGGTTAATGGGGAAATCAATCAATTATTTCTTCTTGCTGCCACTTCCAAAATTACTGTCGATACTGGATTGTAGCATTTGAGACTGGCTTTGCAGTCCCGCCTGCATCTCCTCCATCCGAACAAAACTGTTTATCATCTGTTGTTCCCGTTGTGCAAGAAGGGTCTCGAGATTTGCAATATCAACATCCAATTGATCATTGGAGTCCTGCAATGTTGCTATCTGGATGGGGATGGTACCGTCTGATTGAGTATCATCAGGATCGGGTGTTGTACCGGCGGTGAAGTTACCTATGAATTCTGAAACCCGGTGGGCCGCACCATAGGCAACACCATTTATAACCGGGGTTCCTGTATAATCAGATAAACTACTGTCATTGGCCCTACGGGCAACACCATCATTATAGCCATAAAAGGACCAGTTGGCATCTATGTTGGCAGCATTGGTGGTATCATAAGAGGGAGGCTGATTACCAGTAGTACCCTGCAATGCAATCCAGTAAGCTCCATCATATTCAGTGAGCTCCCCCTTGTCGTAAGTGGTTGTTGAACTGTAATAACCGGGGGGATCAATCGAGGACATGAAAATCTCCTTAACCTGGGAACCATTACCAGACAGGGCATTAGCCAGGGTGGTGGCGTTGGCAACCTGGAGGTCGTTGGAACCGGAGACAAAATCCAGCCCGATATCCTGGATTCGTTCAAATCCGGTCCCTTCCATGGTAAAGGGGTTCACGCTGTACTGGTCCCCAAAGACAGCCGCACGTAGAGAAGAACCCAGACTGGTTACCTCAAAATTATCCGAGAAAATAGATGTTTGAACATTGTCGCCGGTTGTCGTCGTCTGCGTCACACTACGAAGATAAGACTGCACATCGTTATAGGAACTAATGAAGCTATCAATGGCGGAACTTGCCCCACTCGTATCTGTTGCCAGGGTTATGGTAATATCCGAATCTGTCGTGGCAAAGTCATCCAGGATCGTTACAGTCAATCCGTCAATACCATGGGATGTTCCGGTTACACTGTTACTATTACTGGTTACAATGGTCCCATTGATGGTCAGGGTTGCATCATTCCCCTTTGTAAAGGTGGAATTGGTGGTCAATTCCATGGTTCCCAATAGTGTATTTGCGGTATCACTGGCAGAAATCTTTATATTTCCGGTTTCCTTGTTGGTCAGGATAAACCGATCATCAACAGGGTTATAAGACATGGTAACTCCCGCGCTGGACGCAGTTACCTTATCCATTAATTGTTGAAGCGTGGTGTTATCAATATCGATCTCACTGGCTGTTGCATCCGCGCCATTTTTGACGGTGAAACTCTGGTTGTTGATTGTAAATGTGTAGGTTCCATCTGACACACCCAAGGCTTCCTTGATACTTTTGGATGAATCAACAGAACCAATCGAAAACTCACTCAAGCTCCGGAATGTATCAGGAGAACCGGGATCGTTGTTCGTGGTCGTACTGTTGGATATGGTCGTGGTGACGACTCCATCAGCGCCCTCAGTTGAACCCACTGTCATCGTAAAAGCTGTGCCCGGTGTATCTGCAGTAACAGTGACATTACTACCAACTACGGCTGCGGTAACAGTTCCCGAGATACCACTTGCATTAATGGCACTTGCAATATCAGTGGCAATATTGGCTGCGGAGGTACCCGTTGTAACGGTTACCGGCACAGCAGTCCCATCAACCGTGACTGTCATTGTATCACCGGTGACATTGGCGTTCGTGGTTGCATCCGTGGTCGCGGCACCACCTCCATTATTTGTTACAGTGGAAGAGGCGGTAAAAGATGTGCCCGCAGTGGCTGCAGTTAAAGTCAGGGACCCATCAGCTGCAGATGCGTCTGCAGTAACAATCGCACTAAGAGCTCCATTTGCATTGATTGCAGCGGCCAGATTACTTGCAGTGGTTGCAAGATCGGTATCCCAGGCAATTGCGGCAGGCAGGGCATTTCCGTCAACGGTCACGTTAAAATCATCCGTTCCACCCCCGTTGGTGATTGTGACGGTGTCAATCTGCGCCTCCCTGGCATCCGCTGCCAGCCCGGTTATCGTATCAATCTGCGCCACAGGGGATGTCGTTGTACCAGCCCCAAAATAGGTGTTGGGTGCCGTGGACAGGTCAGACCCACGCGGGGCATCAGTAAGAACCTGATAATAGTTGGTTCCGTCCCAAACATAGTCGCCAGCACGGTAGAAATTGGTTGTGGAGGTTGTACCCGCGGTCTCGGTTTTGGAGTAATATTGCGTACCTCCCACCTCCCTGTAATTCTTTTCAGATTGACTGAAAAGCTTCATCACCGAAAGAAAGTTGCTGGAATCGTCCGCATGCCCAAGAATAACCTCCGAGCTGCTTTCAAGGTAAAATTTTCCGTTTTCCACTCCGGCTGTAACCCCGGTGACATTAGCGGTGATATTGGCCACAGCAGTAGTCAGGGTGTCCGTTAATGCAAAAGTGCCACTGGTCCCGATCGAGAGGACAGTTCCATTGATGGTAAAGTTGCCCTCCGTAATCGCAGTGGATGTGTTCAGGTCCTCGATTGTGTCGCCGGTGACAATATTCGTCTTCATGTCGGACTTGCCATAAAGGACGCTACCGGTTGCCTTGGTCGCATCCGAGATCACATAATCACCAACGATGGTGCCGGTTGCTGCTGAGGCGCTCAATAAACTTGTATTCGGATCTGAAAGTGCTACGGAACGAGCATCCCATAAATCAGCGTTGGCCAGGCTGTCCGCATAACTGTCCATCGTGGTCAGTTTGCTACTCAGGTTACTCAACTCAGCAGAATCCCTTGCATTTGTTACCTGTTGGGCCTGCATCTTTTTGATGGGGATTCGTTCCAGCTCCATAAGCTGGTCAACGACATTTTGCCAGTCCATTCCCGAGGCCAGGCCACTCAGTTGCATTCCGTTACTCATATTAAATTCTTCCGCTGATTAAGATTTGAACCACGGCAATGGATACCTCCCGGAGGGTAAAAAGCCCTTGGGGATGTGGAAAGTTTTTCCGGATCGACACCGAATCTCCGTGCTGTGCGTGTAATTATCCATTTGGACAACACGCATAGCAGGAAAAATGCCAAAACTTATTTAAGAGGGTTCATCCGGTCTTCAAAATGAACCCGCGGGCTAGGGCTAAAAAGAAAACCGGCTGCCTGCATCGACCTCCTTGTCTCCGCGGGCAACCGGTCCTTAGCCATGTCACTAGCTTTGTATCCGCTGCATGTGGGGACCATCCGGCGGTGCAGGAGGCACCATGCCCGGATATCCCCGGTTCTTCTGGACAGATGGAGTCATGCAGAAAACCTCCATCCGTCCATCTGTGTTCTTCTTCGATTCCAATGTGGAAAGTTCAGGCACCCGCTTGGGGCGGTGATCCGGCCAAAGAAAACCGGTCGCCCGCATCGACCTCCTTGTCTCCGCGGGCAACCGGTCCTTAGCCATGTCACTAGCTTTGTATCCGCTACATGTGGGGATCAATCGGGAGGTGCAGGAGGCACCGTTCCCGTAGACCCAGGGTTCTTGCCGATTGGGTGAAACCATGTAGCCGGTTCCATCCATCCGTATATCTTCTTCTTCAATTCCATTGAGGAAAGTGTCTGCACCCCCACCGGGGGCAGTTCGGCAGGCAGGACCCGGGCGATCATTTCGACCTCCTTGTCTCCACGATTCATCCGGGGTCCTTGTTGCCATCTTGCTGGAATAAAATTTATACAGGCATACAGGTGACGGGGATGCCCCAAAAGGGTTCCCCCGTGTCATGGGGAACACAGTCTTGGGAGGGTCCCATAGATGCTGCTGCCTGCGGTTCATTATTGAATTATTATTGTATGTACGTTTATTTTGGAAAGTTGCGCTTCAAATCGTCAAATTCAGTGCTTTATTCGAGGGTTTTAAGGATCCCATTAATCCCTCTTAATACCTTTTATATAAATGCCTTACTCTATATTTGTTTATTCAAAATATATCCTCGTTTTCTATTTCAATTACCGAGGCGTTTTATGAATGTATTTTCTAATTAAAAATCGGATTAATTCAACCACCGCTCCGGGCGCTCCCGTTGATCCCCTTGTGGGAGAAATCAACCGGGAACGCCGGACACAGAATCGACAAGTCATCAACCAGTACCTGAAAGGAACAGGATCCCATCCGGGTTCTTTGCTGTAATGACTGGTTCATGATTTGATTGTCTATCAAATAGGTTGCGGTTGGCGGTCAGGTCCAGGGTGATTAACCGAGGAGTTGCAGGGCAACATTAGGAATACCATTGGCCTGGGAAAGCATCGCTGCAGAGCTCTGTACAAGGATGTTGTGCTTCGCGAAGTGCGTGCTCTCCAGAGCAATGTCCACATCCATCAGGCGACTACGGGCAGCCTCGATATTGGCATGATTGGTGGTCAGCATGGCATGGGATGCCTCAAGTCGGGACATCACGGCTCCATTATCAGCACGGGTGGAGGCTGCGTTCTGGATAAAGGTCACAAAGTCAGCCACGTTGAAGTCGCTCAGGCTGGAATTCGTGGCGGAATCCAGTAGATCCTTCCCTCCATTGGCAGCTATAGTAATCAATCCTTCTCCATTTTG